>Ga0207691_10000007_pt1 | contig 151515 bp, 147 predicted proteins | sample KBSM13metaG_FD_184327 | JGI IMG/M metagenome (GOLD analysis project Ga0207691, IMG submission 184327) | Miscanthus rhizosphere microbial communities from Kellogg Biological Station, Michigan, USA - KBS M1-3 metaG (SPAdes) (version 2) | ecosystem: Host-associated > Plants > Roots > Rhizosphere...
TTCGATATCCAGGGGCGGGGCGCCTTTATAGACCACGCCGACGAATGCGACCGGCACTTGAATGTTGGGGAAGAGATCGACCGGAAGGCGCTGCAGCGAGGTCCAGCCCAACACGACCATTGCCAGCGACAACATAAGGATGCCGATTCGATTTCTGAGCGCCAGGAGGGTGAGCCACATACTATCCCTTGGCGGGGGTTTGAGCGGGAGCCGGAATCGGCTTCATATCGGCTGGAATCGAAGGCACGGAATCGAGGCGGCGCGCTTCGACCGGGGTACCGGTGCTGACAAGATCCTTGCCGGACACGATGATCTGTTCATCACCCACCAGGCCTTTGACGATTTCAATACGACTGCCGACCCGGTCTCCGATTACGACCGGGACTTGCAGCGCCTGCCCGTCTTTCACGACGTAGACATATTGAAGCTCGTCCAGCCGGGTCAGGGCGTCCGACGGAATTTGAATTGCGTGGCGATGTGTTCCCACGAGTACTTCGACACGCGCAAACATTCCGCCCTTGAGGTGGTGGTCTTTATTCGGCAGATCCACTTCGACAGTCATCGTGCGGGTTTGTCGATTCAGCGCGTGCACCACACGGGTGACGGTTCCTTCAAACGCGCGTTCAGGATACGCTTCCGCGCGCACCTCGGCCTTTTGCCCGATCTGAATCAGCGGCACGTCCTTTTCCACGACTTCGATCAGCGTGCGGACGGTATCGACTTCGTGCAGATTGAGAATGCCGCGCGACATGGTCGAGTTGCTGCCCGTGGAGCCGCTGACAAAGGCCCCGGCGTCGAGATTGCGCTCGGCAATGTAACCGGCGAACGGCGCGCGTATGTAAGAATAAGACAAGTTCGTCTCGGCCTGCTGGAGCGCGACTTCCACCTGCTTGACTTGAGCGCGCAACGATTCGAGCTGCGCCGCCGCCATGTCCTGGCCGATTTGCGCATTGTCCAAATCCTGTTGTGAGACGAATTGATTCTTGATCAGCGCCTGCATGCGATCGAGCTGCAGCTTTGCATTTCGGACGTTGGCGTCCTGGCGAAGTACATCGGCCCGCGCAGCGACCAGATTGGCCTTCGCGCGGTTCACGGCATGGACGTAATCGGTGTGATCGACCTCGACTAATAATTGGTTCGCTTTGACGAGATCGCCCTTATCGACATAGAGCTTGGCAATATAGCCATCGACCCGCGAGAAAATATTCACTTGCTGAAATGGCTGAATGTCGGCGGTGTACGACAATCGGATGTCCAGGTCCTGCCGGATGGGAAGGGCCGTGCCGACCGTAATCTGCCGGACCTTGCGGGCATCCGGTTTCGCCCCGCTGCTGCTCAAGCGAAAGACGACAAGTCCGCCGATCACGACGATGAGAATCAGCGCGACGCTCAAGATGGCATGTTGCCGAAGACGATTCATGCCCTCGCTCGCTTTCTCGCAGGTCGGGGCGCCATATTCACAAGGCCGTCGAGGAAAAGTTGGACATAGGTGAGCACCGATTCTTCGGGAGCGCAATGCGTCGGTATTCGGAAAATCTCGTGCAGGAGTCGATGATGCACGACCATCCCCATGAAGCCGCGCGCAGCCAACAGGGGATCGACTCGCTTGAATGCCCCTTCGTCGATGCGCTGGGCGATATACCCGGACAGATACTCGAAAAACATGCGGTGCTGGTTTTGAAAAAACATCTCCGAGAGTTCATGCCCTTCGAGCGCGCTGAAGAGAAGCAAGCGCATCAAGCTGGGGTCGCTGCCACGATGGATGCGATAGCTCGCGATTAACGTGAAGACCCGCACATCGTCGCGTTTGTTCGCGGCATCTTCGACGACTTCGAGTAACTGAGAGATCGGCGCCTTCTCCGCGAGAATGGCTGCATAGAGCGCCTGCTTTGTCGGGAAATATTTGAAGAGGAGGGCTTCGCTGATCGCGGCGGTTTTAGCGATTTCTCGTGTCGTGGTTCCCTTGAATCCCTTGTCGGCAAAGAGCGAGGCGGCTGCGGAAATAATGCTGGCCTGCCGTTCAGTTCGGGAAAATCGCACAGTCTCACGCGGACGCGCTGGCCTCATGGTGTCTTTAATTAAAGAGAGTGAGTGAGTAGTTACTTACAAACTGTACCATAAAGACGCTGTCCTGAAATAGGGTATAGTCGGTCGACTGGAGAGCAGATCAGCGGCAGAATTGGACAGTGAAGGAACGGGCGTCTGTGACGACAGGTCCGCTCAGAAGCGCCCTTCATTCACAATGGACGGTGAAGAACGGAGGATGTGTGTCGTTTCAAGAACTCATAGGGTGGGCGGCTTCGGCCGTATTGGTCATGACGATCGTGACGCAGGTCTATCGACAATGGCAGCAGGGTACCAGCAAGGGCGTGTCAAAGTGGCTTTTTATCGGCCAAATGACCGCGTCCGCTGGATTTTTGGCCTATAGCTGGCTGATCCATGACATGGTTTTCCTCTTCACCAACGCATTGATGGTGATGAGTGCCGCAGTGGGCTTGGGCATTGTCTTCTGGCATCGTATGAGCCATGCGGATGAGCAAGAGCCGTCCTCATGAGTCATGGACCTGCGGTATCAAGAAGACATGTTCAAAAGACCATGTTCCGCCAAAATGCATCTTTCCGGAGCCTCGCTCCAGCGACCTAATTACTGTGCCTGCTTGTACTGAGTGCAACATGCGCAGATCTGGGCTAGACGAACAATTTAAAGTCTTCCTGGGGCTTTCCGTCGGATACCAGCTTGATGGAGATAGGAGCTATCGCGGTCCTGTACTCCGGACTTTGGCACACAATCGTAGATTGCGATCCGGAATCCTTGAGTCCATGCGTCGGGTCACCATTCACGATCCCTTAACACCATCTATTTCGCATCCCGCCTCCCATTTTGCTTAACAAAGCGGCTCACGACACGGTAATTGAGAAGACGGTTCGGAGGCTGTACTTTCACCACACTGGCAAAATCCTCAGCGACCGATATCCTCTAATTGTCCAATGGCTCAGAGTTCTTACTGACGAACTGTTCAAGGTAACCAATGATTGGAGCGCAGGGGCAGCGGACTATCCCGTATTTGTGTACAAATACGCGATCGATAGGGATGATCCTGAAATCATCTGTTGGATTCTTCAGTTCTTTCAAAAGACCTGGTCGATCGTCATTTCAAATCCCGACGGAGGAAGTCCAAACGAGTAGATGGAGTCAGGGATTGCTAAGCCCAGAGATAATTTAAAATTGAAGGTCAGACGCTTTACGCGCCAATAGGCAGAGGATGCTCTCGGATTTTCATAGGAGGAGCTTTGGACAAAGAGAAGGTATGAATTCTCACAGGAGAGTACTTGAGATACGCTAGTGACGAATTTTCGCCCAGGCCTGCTGATATTCTTCGAAGGAGTCGACCTCCATCCAGCCTTTGAACGTCGGCACGCAATTGACGGAATGGCCGGTATCGATCAATTCTTGAATCATATCGGTGAAGGACGCTTTGTTGAGGCTGCCGGCTTCGTGGAAACCTGTATTCTGAAACTTCTCTTGCGCCGCGCGATAGACCTGCTTGAAGGCTTCAATCCCTCGCTCGGAGAACATGGCTAAGCCGATAAATTCTCCATGCGCCTGCTCGTGAGGGATATGTTGGCCGATCTTGAGAATCCGATTCTGTTCATCGGGTGTGATGTAGCGGAAGAGATAGCTCTGGCCCGGGGGATCTTGTAATGAGACGAGATCGGGCTTGATGTGCGGCGCGGATTGTCCGTGTTGCTGCTGATCGTACCAGGCCAAATCCACTACCAGGCTGATATCGGCCGAACTCTTCAAAAGTTTTTCCAAGACGGCGGCTTCAAAAATGATGTCGCCGTAGAGGAAGAGGCATCGGCCCTTCATCTCATTTTCGGCACAGAAGAGTGAGAACAATTCACCCGTCTCTTCGTACCGATCGTTGTCGTAGTAACGGATATTGGGAAGCGTGATGGCTTCTTTTTTATAGCCGCGCACCAAGGCAATCTCTTTGATGTTGGACTCGTTGAGTGTCGCGACCTGGCGCTCGAGAATGGTCTTCCCCTTGATATCGAGCAGGCATTTCGGTTTGTCTTCTATCAGCGGAAGCAATTGTTTCTCGAATCCTGCCGCCGCGATGATGGCCGTGAGCTTTTCGCCGCCCACCGGAAGAAATCGCCGCTCGTCCTCTTCCATCTGGGGCACGCCGACAATCTCGTAGACTTCCTTGAGCTTCACGATACGGTCGTTGACCGATCCGGGCCGGGTGTCTTTTTTGATCACGTCCAGCGCATCGCGCATCGCGCGGATGCTGGCCCGCACCATCTGATTGGCGTAGATGACGATCTTGAACCCGCTGTCTTCCAATTCCGCGGCCGTCACGCCGTCGAAGATGGTCGGTACGACGACCAGCGGCACGCGGCCGGACCAGGCCTTGGCGACCGCTTTGAGTTCGTCGAAGGTCGGCGATTTGGAATGAATGAGCACCGCGTCGGCTCCCGCTTGAGCGTAGGCCTCCGCTCTCGTCAGGGCTTCCTCTTGGCCCCATCCAGCAATCAAGGCTTCCGTTCGCGCGATGACGACAAAGTCCGGCACGGTTTGGGCGGCCTTGGCGGCGCGGATTTTTCCGCAGTGTTCTTCGACGGGGATAAGTTCGCGGCGGACGCCAGCGTAAAAACTGCACCGTTTCGGATAGACATTGTCTTCGATGCAAATCGCGGCCACACCCGCGCGTTCCTGCTCGTTGACGGTCCGCATCACGTTGAGCGCGTTGCCGTAGCCCGTATCGACGTCGGCGATGATCGGAATGGTAATCGCTTCGGCCATGTTCCGTTCCACCTCGAGTTGTTCGCTCGACGTGATGAAGCTGGCGTCGGGAATGCATTTGAGCGAGGCCGAAATGGCAAATCCGCTCGCCCAGATGGCATCGAAGCCTGCCAATTGGATGAGCTTCGCGCTGAGCGCATCGTGGGCGCCGACCGTTTTAATAATGCCTGGGCGTTGGAGCAAGGCGCGGAGTGTCGTTGCGTTATGCATGGGGCGACATGATGCGAAACCGGGCCACGAATTGTCAATGGGAAATTAGCTGAGCGGGGCCCTCTGCTCAATAGGCATTGTCGGCAATATTGTCGTTGAATCGAGGGGAGAGGACGCGGCTGTCGAAAAAGACGTAGCCCCGATCACCTTGCGCTTCATAGGTCACGTTGATCTCCGTGTCGGTGCCCCGCCAATTATATTGTTGATTCAAGCCGCGCACCATTTGCCCGGGCGTTCGATCGAGTTGCCCGTATTGCGATTGGAGATAGGCCATCACCAGATCGTGCGTCTCTTTGCCGTGATACCGAACCGTGACGCGGGCGAATTTGCCGCCGACGGCCACGTAGCGAACGTAATCGACCGGCGCCTGCCCCAAACGCAGTGAGTCTTCCTTCCGGTCATAGCCGATGATCTCCCCGGCGTCATCGACAACGGTGAAACTGTCTCGCTGGGAAAGTGACGAGCCCCAGGGGATCCCCTCGTACCCGCCTGGGTCTTTATCGATCAGATTGCCTGCACGCAAAGGAGTGGGCTGCAAGTAGGCCATGAAGCAGGCCAGGCCGCCCAACAGACACAAGAGAAGGGTTCCAAGATTGAGTCGTGGAGTGGTAGGGGGGGCTGAACGCCGATCCATATCGAACAGTAACACGACAAAGAGAAGGGAGCAACCGAGAGCAGGTGACGAAGGTCGCGGTCGTAGGAGCGATGCTCCGCGGAAAGGCGTCGGGGACTTCTTGTGAATCCCCCCCTCGGTCGCTATAATGCGATCCGTTTTGCGACGGCTCTTGTTTGGCAACCCTTCATTCAAATCCAAGGATACCAAGATACGATGGTTGAGAGCGACGATTTCGTTCAAGCCTTGCAGGACATCGGGTTTGATTTTTTTACGGGCGTGCCCGACTCGATTTTAGGCGGCATCATTGCCACCTTGATGGAACGCCGTCTTTACACACCGGCGGTTCGCGAGGATGAGGCGGTCGGCATGGCCGCAGGGGCATTCATGGCCGGGAAGGTGCCGGCGGTGCTCATGCAAAATTCCGGACTCGGCACGTCCCTCAATGCCCTCATTTCGCTGAATGTCATCTATCAGCAACCTTGTCTCTTGCTTATCTCGTGGCGGGGGTTTCAAGGCAAGGATGCGCCTGAACATCTCGTCATGGGCGACAGTATGACGCAGATTCTTGATGCGGCCCGCATACCCCACCGTACCCTCTCGGAACAGAGTCTAATCGAAGATTTAAAATGGACCGCACAGACGTTTATGAAGCAACGCATTCCCGTGGCCTTGTTGCTCAAGAAGGGAATCGTCAAAGGAAATCATCCATGAGACCGGAAGAAGGAACGATTCAAAGCCGTGCTCGGGCCATGGCAGCCGTGTTGGAACTGCTGACGGATCAGCCCGTCATTATCTGCAACGGGTTTCCGTCGCGGGAAGCCTACAAAATCGCCGATCGTCCAACACATTTCTATATGATCGGATCGATGGGTGTGGCGCCCTCCATCGGTCTCGGCGTGGCGCTGGCCAAGCCCGACAAAAAAGTCGTCATCCTCGATGGCGACGGCAATGTCTTGATGGGCATGGGCACGCTGGCCACGGTCGCGGCCCTGCAGCCGAAGAACTTCATTCACGTCGTCTTCGACAATGAAGTATATGGCAGCACCGGCAATCAACCGACCATTTCACGACTCGTTCGGTTGGAGCAGATGGCCAAGGCCGCCGGTTATGCGAACGTGGAGCGCGTGATCGAGCGCGAAGACTTGGTATACGAATTTAAGGATATGCTGAAGAAAGACGGCCCAAGTTTTTTACTGGTGAAAGTGACCGAACAGGCGGAGGACGTCGATCGGGTCATGTTGGAGCCGCCGGAGATTACGCGACGGTTCATGAAAGCCATCGAATAGGAGGGTTGGTCGTCATAGGTATTCGTTGAATCGGGTAGGATCCCGCTTGGGAACGCGCTCAGTTCACGCGATGAATCTTGACGATTAACAGTTACGGACACGTATGATCCTACTGAATCCTGGACCGGTGAATGTGTCCGAGCGTGTACGGCAGGCCTTGTTGCGGCCGGACATCTGTCATCGGGAGTCTGAATTTTCGGATCTGCTGACCGGCATTCGGCAAAAGCTGCTGAAAGCATTTGTGCCGGGAGCCGAATCCGAGTATACGGCAATTGTGCTGACCGGGTCAGGCACGGCCGCGGTGGAAGCGGCCTTGTTGTCTTCCGTGCCGCAAGGCAAGCGCGCGCTGATTATTACCAACGGCATTTATGGCGATCGCATGTCGGCGATGTACGGAGTGCACCGGCTTGGCATTCCGGATATCAAAGTCGATTGGCTGACGAGGCCCAATCCGGAAACGGTACGCTTGGCCTTGCGGCAGCACCCCGAAGTGCATGTCGTCGGCATGGTTCATCATGAGACGACCACCGGCCTGCTCAATCCCATCAAAGAAATTGCGGAGGTGGTCGACAGTCAAAACCGCGCGTTCGTCGTTGATTCCGTCAGCGGTCTCGGCGGGGAGACCTTGGATGTCGCCGGTTCGAAAATCTACATGGTGGCCGGCACGGCGGGAAAATGCATACAAGGTTTTCCTGGGGTGTCGTTCGTGCTCGTCCGCAAGGGATTCATGGAGCGGTTAAAGGGCTATCCGAAACGGTCGTGGTATCTGCATCTGCCGCTCTATTACGAACAACAAGAAAAAGCGACCATTCCCTTCACGCCCGCCGTGCAAGTGTACTACGCTTTCGACGAGGCGCTGAATGAACTGCTGGAAGAAGGGGTGGCGAATCGCCTCACACGATATAAAAAAGCCGCGACCAAGATTCGCCGCCGCATGACCCAGCTCGGCCTCAAAGCGGTGTTGCCGCCGGAGCATCAGTCCAACTCGATCACGTCCTACTATTTGCCGGTCGGCCTTTCCTATCAGGTCTTGCACGATCGCCTCAAAGAACAGGGCTATGTCATCTATGCGGGTCAAGGGCAGTTGGAGCCGACCATCTTCCGCATCGCCAATATGGGCGCCCTATCCGAGCAGCACCTCGACGGATTTCTCGCCGCGTTTCAAACGGTGCTGGAGGCCTCGACGGTCCATTCATGAAAGCCATTATTTTGGCCGCCGGTGTCGGGAAACGGCTATGGCCGGTCACGCAACATCGTCCAAAATGTTTGATCGAGATCGGCGGACGCTCCTTGTTGGTCCGCTATTTGGAAGCATTGGCCGGCGTCGGCATCCGTGAAGCCGTCATCGTCGTCGGCTATAAGCAGGACATGATCCGGACTGTGGCGGGAAGCGGTCTCAGCGGAGTATCGGTGCGTTATGTGGCCAGCGATCAGTTTCAACGAGGCAGCATTACGTCGCTCTGGCGCGCGCGCGACGAACTGACCGGCGACGTAGTGATTATGGATGCCGACGTGCTGTTCGATCGCCGTATCTTGAAACGGCTGATCGCCTCTTCGTTTCCCACCGCGCTGCTGCTGGACGATACGGTGAAACAACAGACCGAAGAGTGCATGGCCGTCGTGCGCGGCGGGCGTGTGATCGCCCTCTCCAAATCGATGCCGGACCGGTATGATCTGGCAGGGGAAGGCGTGGGCTTTCTCAAGGTCCGGCGTGCGGATTGTCCCGCGCTGCTGCGCTCATTGGAAATACCGATCGAGCGAGGACAGTTCGACATGGAGTATGAGGATGCCCTCGGGCAATTCTTCGAGGAGGTGCAGGTCGGATATGAGCCTATCGGCGGGTTGCCATGGACGGAAATCGATTTTCAAGAGGATGTGCTCCGCGCTGAACGTGAGATTCTCCCCAAGTTAGATTCATGACCACTCCTGCTCACCAGTTGCAGACTGTGGACCTCTCGCCCATACACGATCAATCCTGCGACACGGCGATTCTGCTGCCGTATTTACTCTCTGTATCGGATCTTCACACACACCCTATGGCGGACGATCCGATTGGTCCCATGACTCCTGTCGGAGGCGTGCCCTTGTTTCTTCGTTCGGTCCTCACCCTTCAGCGTGCGAAGATCACGAACATTGTCGTTCTCTGCGGAGAGAATAGCGATGCGCTCAAAGCCTTGGCGCAGGACGCTCGAGTACGTGCGACGATCCGGTGGATGCCCGTTCATACCTTCCCGCTCGACGACCCCCGGACATGGGATGCGTTGGGACGAGAAATACGAGGCCTGTGTGTAATCATCGCCGCGCGCGCGGTCTTTTCCAAAACATTGATTGAAGAGCTCAAACGGCACGCCGACCTTGGCCCTGGTCATATCATCGTTCCGATCGTTTCGGATGTTCGCCAAGAAACAGGAGTCGACATCATCGCGGTTCCGGCCGATCGTTTCCGTGCGGACAGCTGGCGATCGATATTCTCGTTATCAGGCAGCCTGCTCGAACGCATACGGCTACAGGCCGCGGCTGAAAAGCGAGTGAGAACCGTTTCCTTTCATGCACACTCCCCTTCCTGGTCTCAGACTGTTGGGACGACCGAGGAGATACGGCGAGCGGAGCGCCGGTTGGCGGCTGCTCCCAAGGCCTCGACGGATGGATTCGTAGACACCTACTTCAATCGCAAGGCAGCGGCGGGGTTGACCCGTCTCTTTCTGAAAGCCGGCTGGTCTCCCAATGCCGTCACGGCGCTATCGTTGATAATTGGGTTTGCGGCGGCCGGATGTTTCGCGCGGGGCACGTATTGGAGCGGCGTGGTCGGTGCGCTCTTATTTCAACTCTCCGCGGTCGTCGATTGCTGCGACGGTGATGTGGCTAGGTTGACGTTTCGTGAATCTCGCTTCGGCGAGCAACTGGACCTGATCGGGGATAATGCGGTGCATATGGCGATCTTCGGCGCGCTTGGATGGGCGGCCTATCTCAATGGCGGGGGAGCGCTCTCGCTGGGGCTGGCTCTCCTCGCCATGATCGGAAATGCCTGCTCTCTCTGGTTTGTCACCCGCGCCAAGACCGTCGCGGAAACGTCGGGCCTATCGCACCCCGTTCAAGCGGCTCGTCTGGATTTCATCGTGAAGAATGTCGCCAGTCGAGACTTTTCGCTTGTCGTGCTGATTTTGTCGCTTTTCAATCTGCTTGGAATATTTTTATGGTTCGCCGCCATCGGGTCCAATCTGTTTTGGATGACCACGGCGTGGCTCACCCGTTCTCCAGCGGTTCGTGCTTAAACTAATCCTGCTTGCCCTCGGTGTGCTGGCCTTGATCGGCCTGGTGTGGCACGTCGGTCCTACTCAGATTCTTGCGGCGGTTACCCATCTGGGCCCCGGCGCGATTCTTGTCATCTTACTTCCCTCGCTATTGATGTATGTGATCGAGGCGTATGGCTGGCGTTTGACGATGGGCGTCTATGCCGATCGTGTGCCGTTTGGGAGTCTTCTCGCGATTCGGACGGCGGGTGAAGTGGTCAATATGACGACGCCGACAGCGTATGTCGGAGGAGAGCCGTTGAAGGCGTATCTGCTCAAACGCCACGGAGTGCCGACTGTCGATGGGATGGCGTCGGCGATCACTGCGAAAACGACCATGACATTGGGAGAAGTCCTGTTTATTCTCCTCGGCATCGCCTTGTCGGCGGTGGCAATGGACGAAGGAAATGCCCCGCCCATGGCAGGGAGGGAAACGTCACATTCCCTGGTGCCCGCTTTAGTCGGCGTGAGCTGTTTGCTGAGCGGAACGCTCTTGCTTCTGGCGGTGCAGCGCCGGGGACTCTTTACGGGACTTTTGACTCTGCTGCGCCGATGCCGAATTCGTCTTGCTTATCTGGAATCGCGTGAAGAAAAGCTCCGCGCGTTGGATCAAGCGATCCAAGCATTCTATGCTCGCGATCGGCTGGCGTTTCTGCTGTCCATCGGCGTATTTGTCCTGGGGTGGCTTTGCGAGGCGCTTGAGGTCTATGTGATCCTCTATTACATCGGCCCCCCTGTCGATGCCGTAGCGTCCATCTCGATCGCCGCGCTTGCCGCCATCATTAAAGGCGGATCGTTTATTATTCCCGGTAGTGTGGGGGCGCAAGAAGGTGGAAACGTCTTGCTGTTGATGGCCTATGGATATTCGGATCTTGCCGGGATTACCTTCGCGGTGCTGCGTCGCATGCGCGAACTAGTCTGGATTATCATAGGACTGGCATGTTTGGCTGCGCTTGGTGGGTTTCGCCGCTCAATCCTGGACGCTGACGTGCAGAGCGAGGACCTGAGGAAGTCATGACACGATCCGTGCGGGCAAATGTTCTCGATCGACTCTTTGTCTTTCATCCCGAGCCTTGGGTCGAACGAGATTGGGCGAGGGCGAGCCGATTGCCCCTGGAAGATGTATGGTTTTCGGCGGAAGACGGCACACGTCTGTTTGGCTGGTATGTGGCGGCGCGTCGCCCATCCCCGGTGATGCTCTGGTGTCATGGGAACGCCGGCAATATCACCCACCGGCTGGAAAATTTAATGGCGCTGTACGACACCGGACTGTCGGTCTTTCTATTCGATTACCGCGGGTACGGCCGCAGCGAAGGAACACCCTCCGAGCAAGGGCTATATCAGGATGCGCGGGCCGCGTATGAGTACCTCACCGATGTCCGCCGAATCGATCCAGCGCAGCTGGTGGTGTTTGGCCGTTCACTTGGCGCAGCGGTCGCGGGCCAGATCGCGGGGGAACGGAAAATAGCGGGCCTCATCCTGGAATCCGCGTTTCCCTCGGTCGCGGCCATGGCGAAAAGTCAGTTTAATGGACTTCCGGCGCATTGGTTGCTCTCGTCGCGGTTTCCCCTGATCGAGCGGATGAAGTCCATTCATGTGCCCCTATTGATGATTCACGGCGATCAAGACACGATCGTGCCGTTCCCGCTAGGTGAACAGGTCTTTCAGGCTGCATCGAATCCAAAATCGTTCTACGTGGTGAAAGGCGCCGACCATAACAATCTTCCCTTCGTCGGCGGGGCGTCTTATTTCTCGAAGTTAAAACAATTTATTGAAACGGTCACGGGTCTGTAATGCGGGTGATGCCGTGCGAGCGCATGTATTAGCATGCTCCGATTGATTGCGCTGACGTTCGTGCTCCTCGGCATGGCGACGGGTGCGGCGGCGGGAGAGCCGCCCGACCACGCGTATCTCGCCGATCTCATCCAGCAAGCCTCGAATGCCAAACTTGCCGACGACCGCTATTGGCATTTGCTCCTGCACTACCGCAATAACCTCCTGGGCGGCTACACCAGCGAAGAAGACGATCCGGGCTTCTTTCTTTCTCCGGATGGAAAAATAAATCCCCAAGAGGAAATGATTGCCACATTAACCAAATTCTTTTCCTCCGAATTGGTCGGACGCTCTCGCCAACCGGCCCAATGTGCCTTCGTCGCGCGCTATACATGGCTGAAGGCCAAATTGTCGATCGATGAGAGGCGTCTTCACCTCGACCCATGCGAACGATTTCACAACTGGTATAACGGGCTGAATGCGCAATCCATTACGCTGATTTTTCCCTCGGCATATATGAATAATCCTTCCTCGATGTTCGGGCATACCTTGCTGCGGGTCGACCAGAAAGGACAAACGGAACAAACCCGCATTCTGGCTTACACGATTAACTATGCGGCCGAGGTTCCTCCGGATGTGGGAATATCATATGCGTTCAAGGGCCTTTTCGGGGGCTACAAAGGATTTTTTTCGACGATTCCTTATTACATAAAGGTGCAGGAGTATCGCGACATCGAAAATCGAGACATCTGGGAATACAAACTCAATCTAACGGATGAGCAACTTCACAAGCTTTTAATGCATGCCTGGGAATTAGGAAATGCCTATTTCGATTATTTCTTTTTCAAGGAAAATTGTTCGTATCACCTGTTGTCGCTTTTAGAAGCTGCCAATCCGGATTGGCATCTCACGGATCAATTCGTGTTATGGACCGTGCCTGCGGACACCGTTCGGCTCATGACCCTGCAGCCCGGCCTTGTGGGAGACATTGTCTATCGGCCAGCCAGAAGCACGCAGATCAAACAAAAGCGTGAGCGTCTCTCCGTAGAGGAACGACGGCGTATGCTGGATATCGCCAAAGATCCATCTGAGATAAAGTCTGACGCCTTTCTTAAATATCCTCCGACGCGACAAGCTTTTGTCCTGGATTTAGCCTCCGATTATTTGCGTTATCGGAGTATAGCGGATGAGAGTCATGCGGCGGAGTACAGGGATCGCAATCGCGCCGTGCTCACGGCTCGCAGTGCAATACGAGCCAAACCCGATGAGGAGAAAATAGTTCCCACGACTGCGCCGCCGGAGGAGGGCCATAAAACTTCTCGGGCCGGTGTCGCGGCGGGATGGCGGAATAATGAATTGTTTGAAGAGATCAATCTACGAGCCGGCTACCACGATCTTCTCGATCCCGAAAAGGGCTATCAACCGGGAGCGCAGATCGAGCTGCTATCGGTTGCCCTACGACATTATGAACGATCCGACCAATTTCGCGTCGAGCGGGCGACCCTGGCAAACATCGTATCGCTCTTTCCCATGGATTCCTTGTTTAAATCGCCTTCGTGGAAAGTAAACATCGGCATGGACAGCATTCGACACGGCGGCTGTAAGTATTGCAGCAGCGGCGTCGCGAGCGGTGGCATCGGCGCCTCCGCAGAATCGCGTCTTATCGGACGAGAGATTTTCTTCGCTTTTGCGGAAGTAGAGTCGTCGTACAGCCATGCTTATGACGAGAATTATCGTGCCGGCGCCGGAGGAAGCATAGGAGTTACGGCGACAATGACGGACCGATGGAGTGTCTTGCTGTCGTCCACCTATCTGAAATTTCCATTGGGTGAAAAGTCGGACGACTGGAGATTATACTTCGGACAGCGATATACACTGCAGCAAAACCTGGCTCTCCGGCTCGAATTCAATCATCGCGATCACAGCGACAATGAGCTGCTCTTCACCGTGCATGCGTACTTTTGAAAAAGGTCAATCGTCGAGAAGTCAAACTCTCTCTTTGCCTATGAAGAGTTGTTGTTGATACAAGTTATGTCCTCTTCCAAAAACTATATACGAAATTGACAAAGTCATATATTTCCACTACAAGAATCAAGCTTGCTGACAGTCTAAGTCTGTTCCACTGGGAAGTATTGTGTGGAGGCTGTGAGCGAGCTGATGTAGGAGTGCCGTTGTCGTTCAGTACGCAACTGGCGTTTGAGTGAGTTGATCAATGGCTCTAGAAAGAGTATGCAGTTCATAACTAACAGGAGGGTCAGCATGTCGAGAATTCTATCACTTAGCGTTGTGGGTCTGGTCGCACTTTCACTCGTGGCTTGTGCTGGAGTAGGTGGATATCAGCAGCCGGCGGGTCTCTTTCCTTATGGGAGCATATTTACCGAGACCACTTCAGGAACGATTATTCTTGATAATGGTGCGACCCCAACAAAAGAAGGAAGAGCCTGCGGCAGTTACATAATCGTCGTTGGAACGGGCGATACGACTGTGGAGACTGCTATGAAGAATGGTGGTATCACCAAAGCCGTTTTCATAAGTCATTATATTAAGTCAATAGTTGGCCCAATTTATGGCGAGGTTTGCACAATTGTGAAGGGCAACTAACGCAAAGTGCGAAACTGAGTCTACTTAACGAGACATGGACAGTCGTAAAGCTGTCCATGTCTTGTCAGTAGAAGATTGTTCATGCTCGGTCCTGCTCAAACGCGTTTCGACGTTCAGCCTAGGATTAGCTTCTGGTTGTGTTTTTGCGTTGAAGTCCTATCTAATAAACGACCTATCCCCTTCTCATTTCTTTCGATGGCAATTGAGGAATTCCCAAAGGGATGGCTGTGGCGCTGCGTAGAAGCGCTCTATGGAGACCATTTCTTGCCTGCATCGTTGTCTTTTCTCCATTCTCAGCCCATGCCGTTCTTGAAGCTCGTGAGAAGGAAGACGTCTACCTCGGCATCTATGCTCTAGGTAGTCTTCCGGTGAATACAAATGTCATCCTTGCGGGCACGGAAGCCACTGGAACTGCCGTTGGCAAGGGAGGGGGGGCGGGAATCCAAGTTGCGATATTCCCAGCATTTACGAATCGGATGGTCGGCGTCGAACTAGAGTATTTTGCCCACGGTGCAACATTATCATTTCCGCTGGCATCAGGGCCTGGCACAGGAACATCAGACCTCATTATTCTCAACAGTATGATAAATCTTCTATTCCGCTACCCGGGCAAGGTGATCCAGCCCTACATAGGTATTGGGGCGGGGACATCCCAAGCAATCGTGGTTGGATCGAATATACCTGGACGGACCAATAAGGATTTTGAAACGGCCCTGACTCTTGGCTATCAGTTTATAGGAGGACTGCAGGGCAATTTATCTGAAAGAACATTTCTCTTTTCCGAATACAAACATTTAGCTGCAGACTATCACTGGTCCAAGCTATCTCTAGACTTTCGCTCTCACTATGTCATCGTAGGAATTGGACTTCGGTTCTAAATAGTGACAATTCATCTTACTCACCGCGGGTCCTGCGCTTAAGTCGGAGCACCGGATAGTTTGACTATATGAAGGTTCTTGATCAGAAGAAATGAGTTGCGCAGCAATACCCCAGACGACTGAACAGATATCGAATGCGCAATGTGACGTGCTGGTCATCGGAGGTGGTCCGGCTGGCTCCGCCATCTCCGCTCTCTTGGCGGTGGAGGGCTGGCACGTGGAATTGATCGAGAAGGATCATCATCCCCGATTTCACATCGGCGAATCCCTGTTGCCCCACTCACTGCCCTTACTCAAGCACTTGGGAGTCCTCTCGCAAGTAGAAAAGATCGGAATTGCGAAATACGGCGCTCAAATCGTGTCTCCTTATGACGGCCGTTCGCGAACGTTGTATTTTTCTCGAGCCCTCGACGGCTCACAGCCCTATGCGTTTGAAGTCAAACGGGCGGAGTTCGATCAGATCTTAATAAAAAACTGCGCCGCCAAAGGTGTTCGTGTGTCAGAAGGTGTGCGTGCGACACATATCGATTTCCGGGCAGGGCAACGCACACTCGTTCATGCAGAGGACCTCCAGGGACGCCGTCTGCAATGGAAGGCTCGATTTGTCGTCGATGCCAGCGGCCGTGATACGTTTTTGTCCGGCTACAAGGGCGCGAAGACGCGGGATTCTTCTCACAATAGTGCGGCGATCTTCGGCCACTTTGAGGGCGTCACGCGACTGCCGGGAATCGACGCAGGGAACATCAGCATCGTGTGGTTCGACCATGGCTGGTGGTGGATTATTCCTTTCAAAGACGGCACGGCGAGTGTCGGGGCGGTCTGCTGGCCGTATTACATCAAATCCCGGCAGACAGACATGGAGAAATTTTTGTGGGATACCGTGGCGCTTTGCCCCCCCGTAGCCGACCGTCTGCGGCACGCAAGACTTATCACGCCGGTCCACGCTGCCGCTAATTATTCGTATCGGAGAACCACCATGTCTGGCAACGGGTATCTCCTAGTCGGCGACGCCTTTGCCTTTATCGACCCGGTGTTTTCCAGCGGCGTGCATCTGGCGTTGAACAGCGCGACGTTCGGCGCGAAGGTGGTGGATGCCGCTCTGCGCGATGCGCCGGAATACACTGGGCTCGTACGAGAATTCGAATGGACGGTCCGCAAGGGGATCAACACCTATTCCTGGTTTATTCGTCGATTTACCCAGCCGGCTTTTCGCTCTCTGTTCATGTCGTCGGGCAGCGTGCTCAAGATGGAGGAAGCCGTTCTTTCCATCCTTGCGGGAGACGCGTTTGGCAAGTCGCCGACACGTGTGCCGATCTTTTTCTTTAAAGTCGTCTATTACCTTGTCTACCTGTTCAACTTTAAAGAAAATTGGCAGGCGCAACGCAACCGCGCGCGGGGCAAGGCGACCCGTGTGACGGAAGTCAACGACTACGCAGTAAAATAAATCCCCGCACTTCTTCGTTCATGGGACATAGAACGAACACGGGCACGGGGAAGACTGAAACAAACGTGACTCCCAATGAATCCTCTGAGGCGAGGCTGCAAGTGGACAGAGCGGCGCCGTCTCCTCTTATGCGCGTTCATTACGTGGAGACCGAGCAGTTAGAGGCGTGGATACGATCATCGTCGATGAACATCATGGCGGTGATTCATTACGATCAAGCCTCTCCAGAGTTCGTTCCCACCCATTATCCGGCTTTCTCAATCGCGTTGCCGCAACTGAACGAACCTACATGGGCCGAAGTGTGGACCAGTGCCTCACCGGTGGAGTATCGGCGCGTCCAGGATATGCGCATCGCGGTGACCAAGCAAATGATCTTCGGCCAATTGCAGATTGAAGAATCTTCGGACAGCCTGTTAAGCGACGTCGCCTACGAGGCGTATCGCCGAGTGACTAAGCTGGCACAGCAACTGGGGTATCCTCATCTGTTGCGGGTCTGGAATTATTTTCCCCGCATGAATGAAGTCACCGCCGGCCTGGAACGATATCAGCAGTTCTGTGTGGGACGGCATCAGGCCTTGGTCGAGTATGTCGAAGGATTTCCCCATGCTCTCCCTGCAGGGACTGCGGTCGGGACGCAAGCGGGTCCGCTGCAACTCTACTTTCTTGCCGCCACCGCCCCGGGTATTCCCATCGAAAATCCAAGGCAGATAAGCGCCTATCACTATCCACGCGAGTATGGCCCATGCAGTCCGTCTTTTGCGCGAGCGACCTTGCATCAATCGCAATTCGGGTTACAACTCTTCATTGCAGGGACGGCAAGTGTGGTCGGTCACGCGACGCAGCACGCGGGAGCACCGACGGAGCAGGCGGTCGAGACGATAAAAAATATCAAGGCGTTGATGGAGCAGGTCGAGACCAAGTATGGAACGGGTATGGGATGGGGGCCGGCGGTCTATAAACTGTATCTCCGCGACCTCGAGCACCTTTCTCACGTGCGCGATATATTGCATGCCGAATTGTCCGGAGACGGCCCTCTGCTCTGCGTGCAGGGCGATCTTTGCCGGCGTGATTTGTTGCTCGAAATAGAAGCAGTGTTGACTCTTAATTGATTGACTGTTCCCGGAGATTCTGCGTGCCAAGGACAGAACATCGGCGTGTATACTTTACCCATGAAGCTTCATTTCACGATTGACTGCGATTGGGTGCCGGGTTCCGAGGTCGGGCTGGTCAGTCTTTTGTCGTTTTGCGACCGGTGGAAACTCAGGGCCACCATCTTTCTTGCCGGGCGGTTTGCCGAGGCCTATCCCTGCTTGGTCGATCGTTGCGCGAAAGAAGGACATGAACTGGGGACGCACGGCTGGGAACACGGCGGGTTAAATCAGGATGAGGATTTTCGGACGGCCGGGTATGAACAACAGCGGCAATGGATTCGATGGTCGACGGAAGCGGTGGAAAAGGCCTCGGGCGTGCGTCCCATCGTGTTCCGCGCCCCCAATTTGTGGATGAGCGAAACGACACTACGGATACTCGAGGAGGAGGGATATCGGTACGATTCCTCGATCCCCGCAGGACGATTCGATTGCGGCTTCGGCCGAGTGCACTATTTCAAATATTTTTGGGCGCCGGCCGCCCCCTATTATCCGGCGTCGCATCATTTAAGCCGACGAGGTGACAGCGCTATTTTAGAGGTTCCGCCGTCCGCCTATTTGTTTCCGGTGAACTTGGCTTCGTTACGAGTGCTCGGCCTCGGGAAGCTTCGATGGATGATCAAGCAGATCGCACGGCGATCCTCGCGTCTCGTCTTCTACTGCCATCCGTATGAATTTGTGCAGGCGCATGAACAATCGTTTCCCGTCACCATGTCGAAATGGAATCAGTCGGGCATGCATCCGGATAACTTGGTCCTACTCGACACATTTGTTGAGCATATGATGCGGTTGGGGTATTCTTCGGAATTCATATCCGAGTGTCGTATCGACTCTCCGGACAAAAATTGTCCGGAATATTGTAAGGGAACGACTCACATACCATTAAAGGAGGGATAGATGCATCGACAAGTGGCGAGTCTTTTTGTGGCAGGGTTCATGGTCATGATTGTCGCGACGGGCTGTCGTTCCGGCGCCCCCATTTATAATGTTGTTGATGCTCCGATTGTGACTTCTGTCGGCCAAGAGCGGTCTCTGGCAGACGTAAGAAAGGCCATTATCGAAGCGGGTAAACAGCTCAATTGGGCCATGGTCGAAACTCAGCCGGGTGTGATTACCGCGACCCAGAATGTCCGAAGCCATCAGGCGGTCGTCGACATTAAATACGATACGAAGAAATACAGTATCACGTATAAGAACAGCTCCAATTTGAAATATAACGCCGATGGACAAACGATCCATGCCAACTACAACAGCTGGATTCAGAATCTGGACAACGCCATCAGGTCCCGCCTCTCCTCGTAGGACCATCGTCAGCTGAGACTTCCCGGTGTTCGGGAGGTCTCAGCCTGATGCCGCTTGCGTGTCGTGATCCCCTGGCAAGGCTCCCCGATCGTTGGTCTTAGGGCGCCTCGTTTCTTTCGGCCGGTCTTGCATACCCACATTTGTTACGTGCATCAAGGGACGGTACCGAAGGGAACGGTAGAGGCCGCCCAGGTACATGCCCCTTGAGAGGAGCTTTCCCCCCACCATAATCGTAATGCGCGCGATATCGACGACCGGCAGAAAATAACTGGCGCGGGCTTCCGCGCGCGGTAACACGCCAATAGCGACGGCCACACAGCGGTAGCCTGAACGCACGGCTTCAATAAGAATTTCGCTTTCGAACACAAAGCTCCGCGATTTTCCACAGGCGAGGGTTGTCTTGCTGAAGAGCGAGATCGGATAGATGCGAAAACCTGATTGTGTATCCTCAAACGGCGCGCCAGCTGCCCACGAGATCCAAAAGTCCGCCACGCAATTGGCCAGATAACGTTTGTACGTCCGGCAGCGCTGCTCCCGGCGGCGGGCTCCAATAATCAAATGATCGGGATAGGCGTACGCGGTGGACAGGAGTGTGGGAATATCTTCGGGAGCGTGCTGGCCATCGCCGTCCAATGTAATTAACCCGCAGGCTCCCTGGCTGATGGCATATTGACATCCCGTCCAGAGACTGGCCGCTTTTCCCATGTTCTGTTCATGTCGAAGGACGGTGATCGGCAGCCCGGCCAATGCGTGGGCGGTATCATCGGTCGATCCATCGTCCACGACGATCACATGCGGCACATGCATGAGCGCGCGCTCCACCACGCCTCGGATCGTGGCCGATTCGTTGTAGGCAGGGATGACAACACAGTAAGAGGAGTGCTCCGAGCCTTCGCAATCTCGACTCACGCCAATCCTCCATTCACCCCGATGATCTGCCCAGTGATATATCCGGCTTCTTCGGACGCCAAATAGTTGACTAAGCTTGCGACCTCTTCGGGAGTTCCCGAGCGTTTCATCGGCACGAGCGCCTCGATCTGGTCAGGTGGAAAGGCATCCTGCACCATTGGGGACTCGATAATGCCCGGCGCCACAACATTCACCGTGATGCCGCGAGAGGCGACTTCCATCGCGAGGGATTTGGTGGCTCCGTGCAGGCCGGCTTTCGCGGCGGCGTAATTGGTCTGCCCTCGTCTCCCCACGATGCCCGACACCGAGGACACCGTGATGATACGGCCCCACCGAGTGCCGATCATCGGCATCAAGAGCGGCTGTGTCACATTGAAGAAGCCGTGCAAGGACACCGCGATGACGCCGGTCCATTGGTGTGCCGTCATGCCCGCCATGGCCGCGTCGTTATGGATGCCGGCATTGTTCACGAGGATTTGGATGGGGCCCGATTCGAGCAGCTTCGTAAGGATAGACCGGGTCGACTCCGCATCCGTCACATCGCAGGTCACGACCTCCGCGATCCCACCATCAGCGTGGATGTGCGCGGCTACTTCTTCGGCGACAGGGCGATGGTGGTGCGCCAGGATCGCCACCGCATATCCTGCGTGGGCAAGCCTGCGGCAAATCGCCGCTCCCAATGTGCCGCTTCCTCCTGTGACCAGCGCACGTTTGCGTGTCATCCCTCGATGGATCTCAGAAAAATCGAAGCGCGGCCGCTCATCAGTTCCCGGCCCGATGATGAGATCTGAAAGCTGTATAGAAAGCTGTCGGATTCGGCGAGCAATCGTGTTGACTGGATCAGGAGGTCGTCGGCCAATGTATCCAGGCGAGACGCCTGCAGCGCGACGTTTCGAATTCCTCCAAGGTATCCAACGCGGGTTCGGTGGGGAACGGTCTTGTGGACGAGACCAATATGGACCGCCATAGCTTGGGCTGCATATTCTAACCCGCATATGGCTTCCAGCTTCTCGCGCTGCCGGAGCGGATTGGACACGTCCCGGTGGGACGTCGCCGTACAGGTAATGCACGACTCGGTCCACGCATCGACCGTATCCAGCAGGCACATGGCGCCGGCATGTGGAATCAACCGGCAGATATCCGCTTTGGCCATCACGGACATGGAGACACCTCGATCCGTACCCGTTGCTCGTCAAACAATTCAAGCCGGACGGTCTGTGACGATCTGGTTCCGATGGCGGTCAAGAGGGGCAAGGCTCGCGCAGCGGGGTTTGTCAGCCGCATATGTTCGAGGTCAGCCGATTCCACACGGCTCGCTTGAGACGATACGTCATCAGAGAGTGTCAGCGAAATTATCGCTTGGCTGATAGGCAAGGTGTCTGGAGACAAGACGAGGGCGACCGCAAATCCAACCTCGATAGGGCGTGCGGCGTAGAGCGGTGTGGGGGGCGGTAAATCGTACGCCACCAGCAAAACCGACCGATGTTCAAGGCCGGCGCATGAAGCGGCTTCCAGCAAGCCTCCGACGAATGAGCAATCGTAACAGGACAGTGCGGTGGACGATTGCTGGCATGCCGTGGCGATCCCCCAATAGCCTGCCGCCGTGTTATGCACGGATTGATGAAACAGGGTCGGGGAGATCATGCGAGTCGGCGCGGCGAGTGTCGTGCACAGTTGGTCCAAGACACCGGTCTCTCCTCCAGACGATGCAAAGACCGTCGCGACGTCGCGAGGATCGACCTGTGCCTGTTCCATCGCCTCTTGTGCGACGCACATGGCCCAACGAACCACTTCACTACTCCGACGCCTCTCGTTTGGTGGCAAAATAAGCGCGGTCGGCTCGGGAGGGAGCTGCTTCAGATAAGGCGTCGTGCCTGCGAGAATCGCCCGGCCTTCCTTCCAGCTTGGAAGTCCAGGCGCTAATAATCCGATCCCATTGACGGCAACGTTCATGGCAGTCTTCCGAAAATCAGGCTGCAGTTATTCCCGCCGAATCCACAAATGTTACTTAAGACGCGCTCGACAGGCCGGTAGTCATTCTCAAGCGCAATCCGGTGAGTCAACGTCGGATCGGTGAGTGAGGTGTTAAGCGTGCCCGGGACGAACGCATGGGTGATACAGAGCGCTGAGATGACGGCCTCCGTAATCCCCGCAGCGCCGAGTGTATGTCCCGTCCATCCCTTGGTCGAACTGCATATCACTCGATCGCCAAAGAGATGGCTGACCGCTTTTCCTTCAACCGAATCATTGGCCGGGGTTGCGGTGCCGTGCAGGTTGATATAGTCGATGTGTTGAGGTTCGAGTCCGGCGCGCTGGAGTGACGCCTGCATGGCCTTGATCGCGCCGATCCCTTCAGGGTGCGGATGCGACATGTGAAAGCCGTCGGTGGTTTCTCCATATCCCAAGAGGGCCAGTGCCCCGCGTCGTCCGGCACTGCGGGTAGGTTCCAATAAGGCAAAGCCGGCCGACTCTCCGAGTGACAGTCCGTCGCGATCGCGGTCGCATGGGCGGCACGGAGTGCTCGACATCAGCTGCAAGGCGGAAAATCCGTACAGGGTATTGTGGCAGAGCGAATCGACTCCTCCGACAATCGCGGCATCGCACCATCCAGCTCGGATGAATCGGTCGGCCGTGGCGAAGACCTTTGCGCTGGAGGAGCAGGCCGTCGAAATAACCGTGGCCGGTCCGCGAAGTCCCAGGCAGGTTCGGACGAAATGACTTAACGAGAACATATTGTGGGTGTAACGGTATCGAGAGGCATACCAATCAGGTAAGGCGCCTGTCTGGGGATCGCGGCTGCGATAGGCATGTTCCGTCTCTAAGATGCCCGACGTACTCGTGCCGAGAATGACGGCGACGCGATGGGCGCCATAGCGCTTCTTGGCTTGCGCGGCGGCGACGGTGAATCCATCCTGCTGCAGCCCCAACCATGCGAGCCGATTGTTGCGGCAATCGAAACGTTCGAGCTCATGACTGAGCGTAAAGCTATCCACCCCTTCCACTTGCCCCACGTAGGTTTTGATCGCGGCATCTTCGAAATTACACGGCCGCAGCCCGGAGCGTCGCCCGCGCAAGGCGTCCAAGGTGGCAGAAAGTCCCTGCCCCAAGGCGGTCACGACCGTATACGCACTCATGACAAGAGGCGTCATCATCGAATAGAGGATCCCAGCGAGGTGCGCTCAGCCAATATGGCTCCAAATAGCATACAACACAACGACCCAAGACCGGCAGTCAGACCGATGGCTCGGAGAATGGGAACATGTGAGGTCATTAGAATGCCGAACACGAGAATCGTGGTTGTGCTACATACCAGAAGACCATAGATGGTGCGATCGCGTTCCATTTCTGTTCCATGCCGCCGATTAAAAAATAACGCATAGTCAAGACCGAGACCGACGACAAGAAGAAAAGACGCGATATGAAAGAGCGATAGGCGCTCGCCGAGCGCATGGAGACAGGCGCTCACGACGAGGATCGCGCAGCCTATGGGCAACAGGACCCGTAAGACCTTCACCGGATTTCGCATGTCGAGGAGAAGCAAGACCCCGATGAAGACGATTCCCAATCCGGCCAGCATGACGGTGCGATGCCGGTATGCCGAGACCAAGCCGTTTGATTCTTCCTTTATATCGAGATAGACCACGGACGTTGGATCGAATGTGGCGATGGCAGCGCGTAGCTGCGTGCGGTCGATCACTCGGCGCAAAGGAACGATTGCGATCCATAGGCCCTGGCGTTCCGACAACAAGGCGTTGACTTTCAATCCCAGCGCGGTTCCTTGCAGCGTAGGATATTCGATGGGCGGCAGTGTCTTTGCTGTGTCGATCGCATCAAGGAAGACCGTGAAGGCGTCCGGCTTAAAAGGGAGACCTTCGCGGGCCGTGTTTAACGCATGTTCCAGCGCGGGCCGGTCCGCCAACAGCCTTTGGCGTGCGCGTTGCGTGCGCCGGCTTGGCAGATACCGGGTGACAATATCATAGGAAGCCAGTGCGCGCTCATCGATCAGTCGATCCATTGCGATCGCGACCCCTTCACTTTGGATCAACACGTCCTCGTCCGTCATCCCTTGGACCATCAACAGGTCGCGGACATCGGGAACGCCCAATTCGTTCCGTAACGTCTGGTCGAGTGTTTTTTGCTCGACCGAAATGGGAGTAAGATTTTCGATGTCCCGCTCCCAAAACGGGGCGCTGGATCCTACCAGAAACAGTCCCGCCAGTCCCATCGAGATGGGTACTACCCAGCGCGCATGCGTCAGGCGATCGACGACTTTCGAGAGTCCGGCTCCGGTGCGCGTGGGGGCAAAGCCTGCCGGTACGAGAAACGGTAAGACCCACCGAGTCACGGCGGCCGCCGCCAGAAGTCCTGTGATAGAAAATACGCCGAGCTGGGAGAGGCCTGGAAATCCGGCCAAGAGTAATGCGGAAAACCCGATAGCCGTCGTCAACACACCTACGCGCATCGTCGGCCAAATGTCACGCATGACCGTTGGCGGAGGCCTTTTGCCCGTCAGGTGGCTGAATAGATGGATCGGGTAGTCGTCCACGACTCCCAGCAGCGTGACACCGAAGCCGAGGGTGATGCCATGGACAAAGCCAAACAGTGCGTGAACTGCGAACATCCCGGCCAGCACGCCGCTGGTCAGGGGAATGATGCTCAAGCCTACGAGGATGACCGAACCATAGCAGAGATAGAGAAACAGAACGATCACGCCAGCGGCAATGATCGAGAGCCGCCAGGCTTCGGCTTCGATCATCTGTTGAACGTTGACCGCAATGACGCCCGGACCTGACATGACTAGCCGCGAGTGGCCCTGCACGTCGCGTTGAATGGATTCGAACTCTGCAGAGAGCGTGCGCTGTGCGGCCGCTTGCGCGTCGGTGTCGAACCCGGCCGCCTTGGTTTCCACCACAAGTAAGGCGCGCTTCAGGTCGCCGGAAAACCACACGTCTTTATATTTGGCTGGTGCACTCCAGCCTGCCCATGACTTGAGTATTTTCGTCAATTCGCCGGTTGGGTCGGATTGTAAATAGGGCTTCAGCATGGGAGCGAGCGGCGAACGCAATTCATCCAGTCGCTGTTCGAGAGCCATCCTAAGTGCGGGCGCCTCGAAGATCTCCGGCCGTATATCCGGACTTAATAGATAACGCGCCTGAAAGAGCACGTCTTGCTCTCGTGGGGTCCACTGCTGTCGACCGTTGCCGACATAGTCGACCAGTTCATTGCCCCTGAGCCGGTCGCCTAATTGCAGACTGATCGTCGCCAGTCGATCCGGGTCCGGGCCTTCAATAGCGACGAGCGTCAGCCTGCCCGCGAGGCCGGCTCTGATCTCGCGCATGAGAATTTGTTGAGTTTCCGTGGCGCCCTTCGGCAGCAGATCCGCTAAATCGGCATGGATCGGGATTTGCGCAATCGCATACCACACTCCAAGACAGAGAAGCCCGCCAAAGACGAACAGCCGTACCCATTGCGCGCGCGTCACGGTTGCTTCCGAGAGAGCGTGAGCATCGATCGATCGCCATTCGCCGCATGCAAGGCCAGTCCGGCGATTCGGCCTTCCGTTCCGGTGAGGTGGATTTCTTTGATGAGAGCTTGGACGGATGGATCGAGTGGACGCAAGGTCAGCGTCCATTGGCGTCGATCGCCGGCCAGAGCTGTGGAATAGAATTGTTTCAAGACAGCGGTATCGCCGCTCATGCTGGCCCGGAAAGCTTCGACAAATCCGCGTAGACTGGGGTAGTCCTGGAGCGACAGCCGTTGAGGATGCTGGTTGCGGCCACCCTCAAACAAGACGTCATTGCCATCGATCACATAGCGCTCGTCGGTGGGCTCGATGACGTGTTTTTCTAATTTTGATGGAGGAATGAATCGCAAGGTGCCGCTGGACTTCAAAGGCTGAGATAGAATGTCGGAGAAGAACGTCTCGTCGTATCGCACTTCGTCCAACTTGTTTTTGGCGATGAGACTCATGAGCTGGTCGAGGGTCCAGCCGGAAGGTGACGAACTCGAAACCTTGACATGAGAGACGCCAGCCGTAGCCGTGGTGAAGTCGATGAAGTTCGTCAAGACTCCCATCGCGATCAGCAGCCCGAACGTATGACTACAGACGTTCTTGCCAGAAATCATAAAAATTAAACCAGTTGTCGGGCGCGAACCGGCAATAATGCTCCAATCGGCCGGCATAGCGCTGGGTCCAGGCTTGGAGCTCTTCTTCGCGAGACGATTCGTGCAGCCTCACCTCATCGGCGAAAGGCTCGAAATGAATTTCATATCGATTGCCGCCGCGGTAAAGGCCAAAGAACAGGACGATCGGGACCCTCACGGCATTGGCCAACCGAATTCCGCCTGAGGGGAAGAATGCTTTCTGACCGAGAAACATGCAGGACACGGCGTGTTCCTTCCCCACCAACCGGTCGCCCATGATACCCACGAGTCCTCCCCGATCGACACATTCTTTCACTTCCAGCATGGTGCTCGGGTCGCCGACGGCGATGACCGTCTCGGCGATGTCCGGATTCAAGTTACGGAGGATGCCGCCGATTTTCGACGCATTCAACTCGTGCATCAGCACCTTGATTTCTAATTGCTGTGTGGCAATTCCGACAGCGCGAACGATCTCAAAGCTCCCGAGGTGCGAGCCGAGGAGAATGCAACCTTGTCGTCGGCTCGCATAGAGATCGAGATGTTCGATTCCGTGGACATCGATCGTGAATCGATGAAATTGCCCCAGCCATAGGTACACCCGATCCAGAAGCGTCGAGGCGAAAACATAATAATGATGAAAGAGCGTCATGACCGTGACGTCTCGCTTCAAGCCGACCTTGAAAAACCCTCGAATGGCTCGGCTGGCCTTGAATGAGAAGAGGAGATAGTACGTGCAAATCGGGTAGAGCAAGAAACGAGCGGCGGGTCGCCCTATTGAGAGGGCCACCCACATGATGAACCGGTAGAAAAAGAGATGTCCTCGCTCCCGCTGTCGTAACCATGCCGTGCTCATGACGATGGTGGAGGCCCTGCGGTTGCGAGTTCATACGAGAGTGAGCCGCTGGCAACGACTCGTGTGCCGACGGTACAGAGAAAAGAAGTTGATCCCGCGCCGTCTTCGTCGATCTGAATGACAAGCGCCTCGCCCGGACGCAAAGGCGACAGAAATTTTGCCGCCGGTACGCCGAGAAAGCGGATCGGAGTGGAGGAGTCTTCACGGATCGATTCCATGATTTCATTTAAGATCACAACGCCGGGGACGATGGGATGGTCCGGAAAATGCCCCCCCAAAGAAGGGTGCGTCTCGGGGATGATGATCTGCCGTTTAGAGCCCACGATGCCCGTTACGCCGGCATTCGTCCGCCAACTTCACGAGGGCCTCCCGTGTCAATTTTCCGGTCGCGTTCCTCGGAAGACGCTCGACGAGAAAGACGGGGCGAGGAAGAAACACCGGATCGATCAGCGACCGGAGAGCCGTTCGGATGTCTTCAATCCTTTTGCCCGGTGCGACTGCAAATGCGATCAGCCGCGTGGTCATCGCCTCGCCACCTTCGTCCGGGATGAAGAACACCCCGTCTTCCACTCCAGCGATCTCCATCAGGCGTTGAGAGAGCTGGATCAAGGATGCGCGATGGCCCGCAATATTGACTTGATCCGTCCTCCGCCCATGCAGCGCAAAGGTATGATCGCTGTGCACGCTAATGTGATCCGGAACTGGGACCGGCTTGGGTAGATAGGCTGCGCGGACGACCCAGTTCTCGCCTTCTTGCGCCATGGAGATTCCGTCCAATGGGCGCCATACGTCTTCTTGTGTCGTTCGCCGTGCGGCGACACTTCCCGCTTCTGCAAATCCATAGATCTCATGGACCTGAGTCTGGAAAGCGCGCTCGGCCTCGCATGCCAGTTCTTTGGGAAGCGGCGCTGTCGCAGAAAGGATGCGATCGATGCTTGGAAGCGCCGCACTGTGGGCCACCAACGCCTTGATGTGCAACGGCGTGGTGACAAGAATGCGCGGCGCGGGCACCTGCTCTAATGCGGTGCCAACATCCGCTGGAAACAAGGGCCGACCTGTATATACGGCACACCCGTGTTGGAGGGCGAGCATGATCGAGGCTTCAAGCCCGAACATATGTTGCTGAGGCACCGTGGCGATGATCGATGGGCGATTGGCGCCGCCCAATCCAAGGCATGCTCCGGTGTCATGGGCGACGTTGACGAGAGCCTTCCACGTCTTTGTATTGGCGCTGGGCGCGCCGGTGGTTCCCGATGTGAACGCCACCACGACCGGTTGGTCTAATGGGATGGCGGGTATCATGAAGCGAGATGCGACGGATGCGGAGCCCCGCGCGAAGTGAAAGACAGGCAGACGTACCGGCGTATCGAGACCATCCGTCAGACAATAGCAATCCGGCCAGCGTGCCGCGATATCAGCCAGCGTTTTTGCCGCCGTGCTTTGTGGAAGAAGGGTGACTTGCCGACGGAGAATGGCGGCCGCCAAGCCGATAAGAAAGCGATATCGATCCTGAGCCATGTTGAGGACGGCGGTTGCGGTAGGGAGGCGGTCGGCGCATTCGAGGACATCGGAAAGAAATTGGCGCGCGATAATCGGAGATGCTCCCTCCCAAGCCAGGATATCGTCAGGTTGATAGAGAGCGATCAAGGGAGCGGTGTTCATAGCAGGGCATGACACTACTTCGTTCGATTTTTATCGATGGCGCCGCATAGGTCGCGGAGAGACGCGAAGATGGTTTTGATATCCGGATCGTTCGAGCGCAGTTCATACCCATAGGTTTGGGAAATGGCGAGCGACAATTCGAGCGCATCGATGGAGTCCAGGCCGAGCCCTTCACGGAAGAGTGGTTGCTCCGGGTCGATGACTGCCGGATCGATTTTCAACCGTAAGGTGTTGACGATCAGGGTGGCCACGTCTCGTTCCAATGGCAATGCGTCCGGCGGATTCATAGCGATCTTACGACCTTCCTTGCAGCAAGAACTTCTGGTTTTCCATTCTTGAAAAGTTCATGTACACAGCGTTGATTACGTTTTCACGGCCCGGTAGTTGTGCAGTAAACCTCTGACACATTGCCGGAGAGTGATGTCTCCGAACCCAGCCTCCTCGAAGGCGTCGATAATCATGTTCGGAGGGATGCACTGCTCTGTGGTATCCCACCAATAATGCATTAAGGTTTGAAAATCCTGATTGCGGGTCGCCGTGACAAACACGGTTCCTAAGACGCGTTTGATATAGAAACGCGACAAGAGCCGCAACACGGCCGAACGGGGTCTGGAGATTTCCAGTATCAAGACGACTCCGCCTGGTTTCAAGACACGAGCGTATTCCTGAAAGGCGAGTGTCAGATCGGAGACGTGTCGCAGCGCGTACCCCATGCTAAGAAAGTCAAACGATCCGTCCGAAAAAGGAAGGCATTCGCCGACGGCGCGGACGAGATTCGGGCACGCGGCATTGCGCGCCTCGTGGAGCATGCCCGTGCTGGGATCGAGGCCGATTACGTGACCGGTCTGGCCGACGATATGGGCCGCGCATTCGGTGACTAATCCCGGTCCGCACGCGACATCGAGAACTTTCATGCCGGGAACCAGCCCGGCCTCACGCAACGCTTTTCGCCTGTACCAGAGACCCGATCCGAATCCGGTGGCTGTATCGATTCTCCGGTAGTGCATGGCGGTTCGATTAAACAAGTCATTGACGAACGACTGCCGTGCGTTGGTTTGTTTATAGTAGTCATGCAAGGGCGGATGAGGTGGAAGGGAAGACGTGCGACGTGACGCGTCAATGCTCATTGTTCTGAGGCGGCTAAAACGTGGGTGATACGGGTCGGTTTAATGAGATCCATGACAAATGACTGCCTTATACGCTAGATGCTCGCAGGTTTCAATTGTCCATTTCCGAATCAATCTGATCGCCTCATCCGATACATTTGAACAGTGAAAAATGCGCTCTCCACGCTGTCACGGATTTTAAGCAGATAAAATGATATATTAGTTTTTCGTTATAGTTATAATTGCTTCGGTTCTTCCTTTTGGAGGAGTCAGTATGAAACGTATCCTATGCGCTGGAATGATGATCGGCAGCGTTCTGATGACGCATCCATCGTATGCGGCGACGATGTATGCGGATCATGTCACCGGGTCGTTTAGAGGGGACACGACGATCGGATTTTCCACCGGCTTCTATGGTGGAACGTTTCCAGGCACGTTTCCCGTCACGCTTACCGATCCGCAAGCCCGGGCCGCGGTGCTCGGTGCGCCGGACAATAATTTTGTCTCTTTGCCAGGAAATGAGGCGGTCAGTCCCACGGCCGTTGGATCGCCATTCAAGTGGGCCTATGTGGAAGTAGGATTCGCCGGCAACTTCGGAACGAATATGCAGTTGGTAATCACGGAACTTGGCGACAATGCCGAATCGGCGCAGCTATTTATTTGGACGCTCGATGGCGGGAATGTGCAACGGACCATCACCCGAGGAGCCGCAGACACGGTCCTTATAGACCTGAGCTCCTATGCCGGCTTTGTCTCAGCTCACGGCGGTGCATTTAATCGCGTGGGAATCGGCGGACTGGATCTGGGTGTAGACTCACCGGGTTTTGACTTGGACGCAATCGGGGTAACGAATGTTCCCGAGCCCTCGGCCCTCATCCTTGTCGGATCAGGACTGGTAGGATTAGGGTGGAGACGCATGAGCGGCGCGCGACGTTAACGTCGCCATCCCGTAGGTGCCTACCGTCCGACAGTCGCTTTGTTTTTTTGATCATCATTTCCTTCACGATCTCTCTTCTTCACGAAGCGCCCCTTTCGTAGCCTCCCCAATCGTTTACAACCTCCGATTGCCTTGTTAGGATGCTGCCCCTATGCAGGTGCGCATCATGATGGGATGGGGCGGTGTCGCCGCGCTGTGCGCAATAGCGTTTGGTTTTGTCGCCGGCGTCTTCAACCCCGATGAGAAAGTCAACGCGCTCTGGCTGGTCGTGGCCGCCGTCTGTTTTTATACCCTAGCGCGTCGGTTCTACGGACGGTTTCTCGCGAGCCGCGTAATGGAGTTGGATGACGCGCGTCTCACGCCGGCGCATCGACTGCACGACGGCACCAACTTTTATCCCGCCAATAAGTACGTCTTATTCGGCCATCACTTCGCCGCGATCGCAGGCGCCGGACCCTTACTCGGGCCCGTGTTGGCTGCGCAATTCGGATTTTTGCCGGGGTTTTTATGGCTCGTCATCGGAGCGGTGGTGGCCGGTGCGGTGCAAGACTTCATCATTTTGGTCGCCTCGATGCGACGGAATGGCCGCTCTCTCCCTGAGATCGCTCGCGATGAATTAGGTCCCGTTACCGGCACGGCTACCGCTGTCGCGGTTTTGTTTATCGTGGTGGTGGCGTTGGCTGGATTGGGCTTAGCGGTCGTCAACGCGCTGTATCGAAATGCCTGGGGCACGTTCACAATTGCGATGACCATTCCCATCGGTCTATTGATGGGCCTGTATCTCCAGCGCCTCCGTCCCGGCCGGATCGGGGAGGTGTCGGCCATAGGAGTGAGTCTGCTCGTGGCGTCGGTGATCGGCGGTCGTCTTGTTGGGCAATCCTCCCTCGCCGGTTGGTTCGAATTCGACCGGCCCACGCTGGTGTGGCTCTTGGGTGGGTATGGTTTTCTGGCCTCGGTTCTCCCTGGATGGATGTTGCTGGTGCCGCGCGGCTATCTCTCGACGTTCATGAAGCTTGGTGTGGTCTTCCTGCTCGGTATCGGGGTGATTCTCATGGCGCCGACCATGGAGATGCCACGTCTGACCTCCTTTATCCACGGCGGCGGCCCCATCATTCCAGGCGCACTCTTTCCATTTTTATTTATTACGATTGCTTGCGGCGCTATTTCAGGCTTTCATTCGCTCGTCGCGTCCGGCACGACACCGAAGATGATCGAACGCGAGACGCAAGCGCCGGTTGGGTATAGTGCGATGCTCCTCGAAAGTTTTGTCGGAGTCATCGCGCTGATTGCAGCTTCGGTACTTGTGCCCGGCGATTATTTGCGGATCAATACGATGCTGTCTCCCGATGCGTTGGCCGCGATGGGATATCCAATCGCCCGGGTCGACGAGCTGTCCCGGTTGGTGGAGGTGGATGTCGCCGGTCGGCCCGGCGGCGCGGTGTCGCTGGCTGTGGGGATGGCGTCGATCTTCGCCGCCTTACCCGGTATGGACGGCTTGATGGCCTATTGGTATCAGTTCGCCCTGGTGTTCGAAGCCTTGTTTATCCTGACCACTATTGATACCGGCACTCGTGTCGCGAGATATTTAATCCAGGAACTGGCCGGCCGGCACTATCAACCTCTGCGAGATCTGACATGGTGGCCCGGAGTCATCAGTATCAGCGGAGTGGTCGTCGGCGCGTGGGGCTACTTGATCGCCACCGGAAGCATCTCGACCATTTGGCCGATGTTTGGAGCGGCCAATCAATTGTTGGGCACGCTAGCTCTATGTATCGGAACCACGGTGCTGATCAAGATGCGAAAGACGGCCTATCTGTGGATTACGATGATCCCGATGGGGTTCGTCGGCGCCATCACGCTGACGGGTGCCTACGAAATGTTTCTCTTGTTCGTAAGGAAAGCCGCTTCATCCGGATCTGCAGACGCCGTCGCATTGTACGTGGATGCCGTTTTGGTCGGGGCGGTGGCCGTGCTGGCCGTCATCGTGTTGGCGGACAGCGCACGGCAGTGGTACGGGTACGTCGTATTGAAACGTCCTTTCACCACCAGTGAAGTCGTAGTCTCCACTGGGGGGTCCGCTGTGAGCGGTTCACTGACTGCCGACGATGGCATCCGCCTTCCGCACAGCGGCTGTTGTTAATCGGAGGTGTTATGGCTGATCAATTTTCGTTCGACGTCGTGTCCCAGGTCGATCTGCAGGAAGTCAAAAATGCGGTCGAGCACACGACAAAGGAAGTACGCCAGCGATTTGATTTTAAAGGATCCAAAACTGAACTGACACTGAATGAAAAGGAGAAGCAGCTAACCGTTCTGTCCGACGATGAATATAAGCTCAATGCCGTGCTGGATATCTTGAAAGCGAAATGCGTGAAGCGCAACGTGTCGGTCAAGGCCCTGACCTTTGGCAAACTGGAAGAAGCCCTCGGCGGCACGGTCCGCCAAGTGATCACGATTCAAAGCGGCATACCGGACGATAAAGCTAAGGCGATTAGTAAGGACATTCGCGACGCGAAGCTCAAAGTGCAAGCGCAAATTCAGGGCGAACAGGTCCGCGTTCTGAGCAAGAGTAAAGATGAACTGCAGAACGCCATTACCCATCTCAAGCAAAAGGACTTTGGTATTGATCTGCAGTTCGTGAATTTCCGCTAGCTGCACGGTAGCCTGTCTATGCCTCGAAGCCTGTCATGCCTTGTGGTCTTGATCTGTCTCGTCCTTGTCCTAACGGGTTGTGGCCGAGGCGAGGCCATTGTCGTCATTGCGCTTCATCCCTCCAACCCAAACATTGTGTACGTTGCGACGAACGACTATATCTACAAATCGCGTGACGGCGGCCACACCTGGGACAATCTTTCGCATGGGATGAGCCACTCGCGCGTGATCTCGATGGCCATCGATCCGGTGTATCCTGCGACAATCTACGCGGGTACGAAAGGCGATGCGGTATACAAAAGCTATGACGGCGGCCAACGATGGGTGTCGCTCCGCGCAGGACTTGACGATGTGACCATCAGTTCCGTCGTCAACCAATTCATCTTCGATCCGGCCAATAACGCGCGCCTATTTGCCGCGACCACCATGGGCGTCTTTGAAACACAAGATGGCGGCGAGCACTGGCAGAAGCGGATGGACGGGATGAAAGAAGTGTTGATGGTTGTGACCATTGCGATGGACACCGTCAGGCCGGACATTCTCTATGCGGGGACGAGCGGTGGCGTCTATAAAAGCGTCAATCAAGGGGCCCGGTGGGAAAAGATCAACAACGGCCTGGTGTCTCCCGATGAGCTGAAGTCATCGCGCGCGTTGGGGGTCACGGTCATCGCAGCGGATACCTTTACGCCCGATACGGTGTATGCCGCGACCCTGAGTGGCATGTATAAATCGACCGATGCGGGGCAGTCGTGGGAGCGTATTGCGCAGTCGCTGCCCGATCAAATGATCAGCGCGATGTTGCTGGATCGAGCGTCAAAAGATGTGCTGTATGTCGCCAGTCGCAACGGTATCCATAAAAGTGGGGATGGCGGTGCGACGTGGAAGGCTATGAATGAGGGGCTTGCCACACTCAATATCCGTTCGTTGGCCCAGAGTCCAACCGATCCACAGATATTTTATGTAGGCACCAATGGGAGCGGACTGTACCGAAGTCAGGATGCGGGGGGAAAGTGGGAGCCGCTGTCATCGGTTCGATCAGCGGACGGCGGGTAAGAGCCAACGATGGTCTGATTGCCAGACGTCGTGGGCGACAAGACTAAGGCCTGTTCAATGTTGAGCTGCCGATTGAAGACCCAGTTCTCGGAGTGGTCCCGATTTCTGCGCCGACGACGCCCCGCGTCACTGGTTCGGTAGTGCCTAACGAAGTGTCGGGTCGCTGACCCGGAGAGGTGTCGGCGATCTCTCCCAGCGTCGGTGGTGTGGTACCGATGCGGCTTCCAGTGGCCGGCGAGGCGCCGATTTGTGGGCCGCTGCTGCCTGAACGGCCGATCGCTTCACCTGTTGAGCCAGGTCTTCCTATGCCCGTCCCGGTTGGGGCTCGTGCCGGCTCACGAGTCGATTGGAATTCTCTCGTAATCGCGTCATCGCTTTCTTCCAGTCGCCTCCGTTCTTTCGCGGATTGCTCATAGTCAAGGCCACCGACCTGGTCCTGTGCCGCATTCATCTGCTTCAGACGGGCAGTGAGAAGCCGAAGCTTACTGCGTGCCTCCACGACCGGCACAACCAAGGCCTGATTTCTTGCTGCCAGGAACGCTGCGGGGGAAAGATGGTCGACGGCGTCTGCAATAAGGGACGATGCGCGCTCTTCGAGCTTCGAAATATCATCCATGCTTGAGACATCATTTGCACAGCAGTCCAGCAGGGCACGGTAGTCTCGGAGAAAAGCACTCACAGCGTTTTCGAGATTGCCAATGTTCGTGGGCGCTTTCGCGTCGTTTGTTCCATCATCGCGCCCGGAGTTCTGTTTGGCCTCGATCAGGGGTTCGCAACCGGGCCCGGAGTTCAACTGCAATTGGTTTCCGGCCCGAGCGGCACACCAGTAGAGTGTGGATAAAGAGGTCGTCTCCGCGGCGCCCAGGTCATCAATCGGAATGAGCAGCAGCGGAAGTGAAGCCGACAAAAGGCCACATGTCCGTAGGAGCTTTTTCATAGAGGTATTGTCCGACGGGATGGTGATCTTGTCAACCGTGCCGAGGAATGTGGACCTTGCCGTGGAGTCCTGGAAGGCGCTTGAAAAGCCTTTACAGGATCGGATAGCTTCAATCATATTTGTTTGCGTGCGGTGTCTATGCCAAATATCTACATCGAGGAGGTCGGTCAATACGTCGGACAAGACGTCACAATTCGCGGGTGGCTGCGAAATAAACGGTCCAGCGGAAAACTCCACTTTCTGATTCTTCGGGATGGCACCGGGGATCTCCAGGCCGTCGTCAGCAAAGCGGTGGTCGGCGACGAGTCGTTTGCGCGTTCGGCAACGCTGACGCAAGAATCATCGCTTCTCGTCACGGGTACAATCAGGCAAGACGCTCGCGCGCAAGGCGGTTACGAATTAGACGCGAAGCAGGTTGAGCCGTTCCACATCGCCGAACCCTTCCCGATCCAACCGAAAGAACACAGTGTCGGTTTTTTAATGGAGCACCGGCATCTGTGGCTTCGCTCCAGCCGTCAGCATGCCGTCTTGCGCATTCGCCATGAAATCATCCGCGCGTGCCGCAACTTCTTCGACGATCGTGGATTCCTTCTGGTTGACACGCCGATATTTACCCCGAATGCGTGCGAAGGGACGACGACACTATTTCAAACCGAGTATTTTGACGAACATGCCTATCTCACGCAGAGCGGCCAGCTTTACAGCGAAGCCACGGCGGCGGCCTTCGGCAAGGTGTATTGCTTCGGCCCGACGTTTCGAGCCGAAAAATCCAAGACGCGTCGGCATTTAATGGAATTTTGGATGGTTGAGCCCGAGGTCGCCTTCGCTGAACTAGCGGATATGATGAACCTCGCTGAAGAGTTTCTCTCCTTTATTGTTGCGCGAGTGCTGGAAAATCGACGTGGTGAACTGGCCATTCTGGAGCGAGATCTGACCAAGCTGGAGCGCGTGAAGGCCCCGTTTCCACGCGTCTCATACGGTGAGGCCGTCGAGCTGCTTCAAAAAAAACGAAACCCGATTCAATCCGGGGATGATTTTGGAGGCGATGAAGAAACGCTGCTCTCTAAGGAGTTCGATCGCCCGGTGATTGTGCATCGCTATCCCGCTTCGATCAAGGCGTTTTATATGCAGCATGACCCGCAACGACCGGACTTGGCCCTCTGCATGGATGTGTTGGCCCCTGAAGGCTATGGCGAAATTATCGGAGGGGGACAGCGCATCCATGAATACGACAAGCTACTTGCGCGCATCCGCGAGCACAATCTTCCTGAAGAAGCGTTTCAATGGTATCTGGATCTAAGGCGATATGGGTCGGTGCCGCATGCAGGATTTGGGATGGGCATCGAACGAGCCGTCGCCTGGATCTGTGGATTGGATCACGTGCGAGAAACGATCGCCTTCCCGCGAATGCTGTATAAGCTCTATCCTTAATCAGCCGACTCCGACCTCATTTTTGAAGGGCCGCATGCTCCCGCACTTCAGGCTACTCAAGTGGCGGTACGCCTATAGAAGGATTGTTTCGGCCTAATCGTATACTTTGTCGAACCCAAATTAGCCCTTCCACTTTGACCCACCGTTTAGCACGGCTTCTGCATCAACTAAGCTTCACTTGTTATCGTGTTTGGCAGGAAGACACAAAATGCCCAAAGCGTCGAAACAGGTAAAGAAGCGACCCGAAACGTACGAAAAGCCTCTCACGCTACACCCGCTGACGGTTGAAGAGGCGTTGAAGCTTGCACTGGTAAACAAGCCGCCGAAGAAGAAAGACCATCCTGTCTAAATCTAATCCGAAATACATGGAAATTGCCAAGAGCAGGCTCGATTGGGCATGGACGCGCATCGAGGAGTTTATAGCGGAATGCGATGCCTTTTCTTGCGAAGGGGCCATATGCCATAGTTCCTGAGATACAACTAAAGGGAAGAATCTTGTTAAAATTGATTTGCAAATGGAAGTCAGGCGACAGCCCCTCCGCGTTCTTCGGTTCCGCGCTGGAGATGCAATCCATAACCTCCGGGCCGTCGCCGATAATTTGATATGCGCCCTTGGGCAAACTAGGGGGGCATCGGATAGGCTTGCACTCCAATTCCATAACACTCGCACTGCTCACGCCGTTAAATACATGTCCCAAATTGACTGCCTTCCCATTGAGATTAAAGAGTGGATTGTCAGTGAACAGCCTTACAGTAGAACGAATGGCAAGAGCACTCTCAACATCCTTAATATGCTGTGGAATGCCGATAAACATAAGTCTCCTACCCTTGTGGCGGCTGCCATCCCAAGTGTTACTCTTATTGCCAGAAAGGATTCTCTTGATCTCGAAATAATCCGTAATCGCGGACTGAATGATGGCGACAAAATAGGTACGGTCAGTGTCCCTGTAGGTCACAAAATGGACTTCAATTGCGATTTCACGTTTGATATAGCGTTCAGCCAGAAAAGTGCAGCTCAAGGGGCCATTGTTAAGACATGGCTTGCTGATGCGCATAAATACATCACTGCTGTAGTAGTCCCCAAGTTCGAACCATTCCTTCCCTGTTTTTTTCTTTCCTGGGCATCAAAATTAGAGAGAAAGATCGCAAGGCTTGATCCAATACTGCAACTGCTTCCCATCAACTTGCCTAACTGCCAGCATCGTCCGCTCACTATCGGTTGCCTTTCTCGTGTTGTACCGAAAATCAAACTCCGCAAGATACCGATGCAGATGTTGCTTGCTGACATGATGAAGCGTGCCGTTGATTCCACATTTCAATAAACTAAAATATCCTTCAGCCGTATTCAGGGCCACGCGCGTACTCATGCGCCATGTGTGGTTCACTGTTTGATGTGCGGCAAACTTTTTCGCAAGCCCAATATAGCCACGATGTGAATCCGTCATAGTCAGGGCTGACGTTCTCGTGAATGACAGACTTTAAATTCTTCGCTGTGACGCGTAGCATATGGAATGATCTGACCTTGCCATCACGCTGAAGTAACGACACAACAGGCAGTTTGTGCGCTTTCGATCCACTCATGCAGTATCGCTTCCCGCCGATGTACGTCTCATCCGCTTCGACAATGCCGTCCAGTTTGTCGGTGAATGGATTTTGCTTCATCGTGTATCGAATACGATGCGGCATCCAGCTACGCCTAGCCCGCGGTGCAATTGATGCGAGCTGATGCCCTTTTCGATGCATATAGCAAATGGTATGCGCCAATTCATTCCGTGAGGGACGTATGAATCTTCAAGAGGCTTCAATAGTTAACGTGAATTCTCTATGCCAGTGTCAACACCTTTAAGACCCTTCGTTCCGTTTCGTAGGTTTGCGATGGGCGCACATCGGCCCGCTCGGCCTCGTATCGACTCCAGATACTCATGGCCTTGTGCTCGTCATGGAAATTTCTAGCAATAAGGACCTTCTGCGGGATGCCCTACTGACGTCGTGTGAAATTTGTTAATGCCATAATTATCACTTTGGATACGACTTTATTGCAATTTCCTTATCTCATTGATATCAAAGTTTTTAGTTGACAACTTTTTCTTTGTCGGTATACTTCTGGCGAAAAGTGGGAGAAAGTGGAGGTGGATGGGGACAGTGAAAAAGATCACGATTATGAGCATATCCCTGTCCTGGTCGAAGAGGTTTTGGCTGGCCTTGCTTGCCGACAGGGTGGAATCTACGTTGACTGCACTGTGGGGCAAGGTGGCATGACCCGCAAGATCCTAGAGTCCATCGGTCCAACCGGAAGGGTCCTGGGAATTGATCGAGATGAGACGGCTCTAACGATGACCCGTCGGCGACTCACAAACTTCGCACCGCAATTAAAACTGATTCATGGAAACTTCGGCGACATTCAAGCGCATGTGCGTGCTGCGGGTCTTCTAAGGGTCGACGGCATTGTGTTTGATCTTGGCGTCTCGTCCGTCCAGTTGAATGATGCGAGACGGGGTTTTAGTTTCGCGGCAGATGGGCCTCTCGACATGCGCATGGATCGAAGCACCGGTCGAACTGCCGCTGAGCTCGTGGCGCAATTGTCTGAATCTGAGCTATCGAATCTTATCTTTCAAAATGGAGAGGAACGGTTCGCCCGGCGGATTGCTCGCGCCCTTGTGCAGGTGCGAATCGATCGACCTTTACAAACTACAAACGATCTCGTATCGGCTATTCGGAGCGCAGTTCCGGCGTCCTACCGACATGGCCGCATTCACTGTGCGACCCGCACTTTTCAAGCATTACGGATTGCCGTCAATCGCGAGCTTGAGGTCTTAGATTTGGCCTTTCGAGCCGCAGCCGAAATGCTCATGCCAGGGGGACGCCTCTGCATCATTTCTTTTCATTCGCTCGAAGATCGTATCGCGAAGCAGACAATTCGAGATCTCTCCCAAGGCGCCGAGCCTCTGCTCATGCGGATGACGAAAAAACCGATGACCGCTTCGGAAACGGAATTAGCAGCCAATCCACGTGCCCGCAGCGCCAAGTTGCGAATAGCTGAGCGAGTGTCTCAGCGGAGGTGTGCATGAAAACATTGACCGCACTGACGATATTGTCGGTTCTGCTCTTGTACGTGTGGGAACGGGTTGACGTCGTTCAGGTCGGCTATCACATCGAGCAACTGAAGATTCAAAAAGTCATGTTGGAGCGGGAACGCGATGAGTTGCGGCTGAAGGTCTCTACGTTAACGTCGCCTGACCGGATCGCAAAGGCCGCGACGGAAAAGCTCGGCATGCTTCCTCCTCAACAAGGGCAGGTGCGCTTAGTCAGACTGGAGCCCGATACGCCTGTGAACAAAGGACAGATCGTCGCCATGGAACTGAAGCTTGCGAAGCACGATCCCGTGCGAATGGCGCCATGAACACCTCTGACCCTCACCGCCGTCGAAGGGTCTTCGTCGCTGCATTTCTTCTCGTGGGATTAAGCGGCATTCTCGCCAGATTGTTTTATCTCCAAGTGCTGCATGCAGCAGAGTTGACGGCCAAGGCCGATCGGCAGCATCAGAAAACAGTGACACTCGAAGGCGGCCGGGGTTCGATCGTGGATCGATTAGGAAAGGTCCTCGCCGTGAATATGGACGTGCCGTCCGTCTTCGGCATTCCCACCTCCCTCGACAATCCTGCAGGAGTCGCGCGTGATCTGGCGCGCGTCCTTCATGCGAAGCCGGATGACATCGAACGCAAGCTGAAGCAAGAACGGAGCTTTGTATGGCTTGCGCGCAAGCTCGATCCCGAGCAAGGGCGCCGCCTCCAAAGTCTTTCGTTGGATGGAATCGGTATTGTGCTCGAAGGTCGGCGGTTCTACCCCAATGGTTCGTTGCTTTCGCATGTCCTGGGATTTGCCGGCATGGATGGTCAAGGATTGGAAGGTCTCGAACGGCGGTACGACAAATATTTGAGCGGTGAAAAGCAGATGATCATTCTGCAGCGCGATGCGCTGGGCCGGACCGTATTTCCAAAAGGCATTACCGAACGGACTCCTTCTCCTGGCCACAGTTTGACTCTGACCATCGATGAATTCGTACAGTATGTCGCGGAAAAAGAATTGGATGAAGCCGTCACGGCATCTCGAGCAAAGAGTGGAATGGCGATCGTCATGGAGCCCGCCACGGGCGCCATTCTTGGGATGGCGCTCAGCCCGAAATTCGACCCGAACGCGATGTCTGGTATGTCGGCCGACCGTTGGCGGAATCGCATCATCACCGATGCATATGAGCCCGGTTCCACCCTGAAAGTGGTCGTGGCCGCCGCCGCATTGGAAGAGCATGTCATGAGGCCGGACTCGCTGATATACGGCGAAAATGGCCGCATGGAGATTGCTCATACCGTGATTCACGACCATGAAAAATCGGGCTGGCTGACCTTTGCGGAAGTCATCCAGAAAAGCAGTAACGTCGGCGCGGCGAAAATTGCGATGCAGCTCGACCAGGCCCGGCTCTATCGCTATCTCAAAGCGTTTGGATTTGGAGACAAGACCGAGATTGATCTGCCGGGTGAAATGGCCGGTCTCACCAAAGAGCCCAAAGACTGGGGACGACGATCGCTGGCCTCGATCGCGATGGGCCAGGAGATCGGCGTCACGCCCTTGCAGTTGGTGACCGCTGTTTCGGTGGTTGCGAATGGCGGTTCGTTGATGAGGCCGTATGTCGTCTCTGAGATACGGGATGCTGCAGGCCATTTGATCGCTCAGTTTGCTCCGCAAGTTCGTCGCCGGGCCATTAGACCAGATACCGCGCACATCTTGACGTCCGTTCTGGAGGGCGTGGTGACAAATGGAACGGGACGTAAGGCGGCTGTGCCGGGCTATCGCGTGGCAGGTAAAACGGGGACCGCGCAAAAGATCGATCCTCATACCGGCGCGTACTCGTCGAGTTTGTTGATTGGATCGTTTGTCGGTTACGTGCCTGCCGAAGATCCCCGTCTGGCGATCGTGGTCGTGATTGACGAGCCAAAGATCGACGCATGGGGTGGGGTTGTCGCCGCGCCGGTATTCAGAAAGATTGCAGAGCAAGTGTTGCCTTATCTTGGTGTGTCGCCACAAGCACCGGTCAAGCTGGCATGGGCCTCCTGATTGCGCCATGCGGGATAACGAGATGGTTCACGCTCCTATGACGTTGAGTGAACTGGTCGCTCCCTTCGAGCAGCGCGGCGAAGTGATCCATCAGAGTGGCGATATGCAGGTGTTGATTACATCGCTGACCGACAATTCTAAACTGGTCAAGCCAGGCGCCGTGTTCGTGGCCGTGAAAGGAGAGCGAGTGGACGGTCATGCCTTTGTAGGGCAAGCATTGGCAGCCGGGGCTTCCGCCGTGATCGTCCAAGACATCCCGATAAAGACAGTGTCGAGCGTACCGGTTGTGGGGTTGCGGGATTCGCGTCGTGCGCTGGGAGCATTGGCCGCTCGGCTGCTCGGTGACCCTTCCAGCCGTCTTCGGATGATCGGCGTTACGGGCACCAATGGCAAAACGACCACAACCTATATCTGTCAATCAATTCTCGAGTCGGCCCATCGAGCCGTAGGTCTGATCGGAACCGTGTCCTATCAAATCGGGACGGAAACAATCGAGGCCTCCCATACGACGCCGGGTGCGGTTGAGCTGCAGCAGTTGTTAGCGCGCATGGTGCAAGCCGGTCTGGATGCCGTTGCCATGGAGGTCTCGTCGCACGCCCTGGCGATGGATCGCACGAGCGGATGCGAATACGACACCGCGGTCTTCACGAATCTCACGCAGGATCATCTCGATTATCACCGGACGATGGAAGACTACTTTCAAGCGAAGCTGCGCTTGTTTGCAGACTTGACGTCTAGCGGACAAAAATCGGGTCCCAAGCGGGCGATTGTGAATGTCGACGACCCGTGGGGGCATCGTATTCGGCAGGTCTGCCCGGTGCCGGTGTGGACCTATTCCATCCGTGAAACGTCTGACATCCGCGCGCAGGACGTACGACTGTCGGTGAGCGGCACTACATTCCGCGTCGTGACGCCGAGAGGAGAATGTGACATTGAAAGCCGTCTTGTCGGCGAACACAACGTGTATAACGTCTTGGCCGCGATCGGCGTGGGCCTCAATGAGGGGCTATCTTTGGAGACGATTGGTGCCGGCATCCTCGCGGTGCGAAATGTGCCCGGACGTTTCGAGCGCGTCGAAGCGGGACAGGATTTTACTGTGGTCGTCGATTACGCACACACAGAGGATGCCCTCGTGCGGCTTCTGTCCGCTGCCCACGCGCTCAAGACGGGTCGCATCATTACGGTATTTGGGTGCGGTGGCGATCGCGACCGTGGGAAGCGTCCGAAAATGGGACGGGTGGCGACCGAACGCAGCGACGTGGTCATTCTCACGTCGGATAATCCACGGACGGAAGACCCGCTTGCGATTCTCAAGGAAGTGGAAAGCGGTGTCCGCGATGTACTGCAGCCGGGCCGGGCGCGATACGAAATGATCCCGGACCGTCGCACGGCCATCGAGGCCGCCATTCGCGAAGCCAAACGCGGAGATATGGTGTTGATCGCAGGAAAGGGGCATGAAGATTATCAAATCGTCGGCACGCAAAAGTTTCACTTCGACGATCGGGAAGTCGCGCGGGAAGCGGTTGGAAAACGTCTTCGATGATCGCACCGTTCCCTTTGCGTGCCCCGACGAAGAGATCGATGAAAGCCGATATGTCCATTTTCACAATTGATGAAGTGTTGGAAGTGACGAGCGCGCGGCTCCTGAGCGGAAACAGTGGCGATCTTCGTCGGAAGATTCGCCGGCTCTGTTCAGACTCCCGAGAGGTGGGACCGGGCGATCTTTTCATTGCCTTCAAAGGCGAGCATTTCGATGGACATCGATTTGTCGAACAAGCGTTGCGAAAAGGAGCGATCGGCGCCCTGATCGAAATCGGATCCGAGGCGGCATCGTCCATCGCGGCCTCGCACGCTTCCGCCGAGCCTCCATTTATGCTTGGTGTGCCTGACGCCCTCTTGGCGTATCAGCAGATCGCCACATATCACCGGAGCCGCTTGCACATTCCGGTCGTCGCCGTGACCGGCAGCAACGGCAAGACGACGACAAAGGAAATGGTGGCTCGTGTTCTTGAGGAGCGTTATAACTTACTGGTGACGGAAGGCAATCTAAATAATCGTATCGGCGTCCCACAAACGCTCTTGCGTCTAAATCCCAAGCACGACGCAGCCGTGATCGAAATGGGTGTGGACCACAAAGGGCAAACGACACGGTTGGCCGAGATCGCGCGTCCGACCATCGGGCTCATTACCAATATTGGACCCGACCATCTCGAATTTTTCGGCACCATGGAAGCGTCGGCCGAAGCCAAAGGGGAATTGCTCGATTTGCTCGGCGCTGAAGATGCGGCCGTCCTCAATGCCGACGATCCGTATTTTGGATATCTCGCCTCGCGGGCGCGTTGCCGTGTAGTGTCGTTCGGCTTGTCTCCCACCGCATTGGTGCGGGCGACGGACGTGCGCTCTCATGCGCGTGGCATGGCCTTTCGGCTGAAGTTGCCCGGCCGTGTGAGACCTACGCCGATCACCCTGCCGACGCATGGATTACATAATCTGTTCAATGCGCTGGCGGCGGCTGCCGTCGGTTATCTGTGTGACCTGAGCGGCGCGAAGATTGCCCACGGGCTACTCCAATTTCGCCCTGCGGCGATGCGATCGCAGGTCGAGCGACTCCGGGGCATCACCGTCATCAACGATTGTTACAACGCGAATCCGGCTTCCATGAATGCAGCGGTCGATCTATTGGCTGAACTCGGTGGCACAAAACAGACCGTCGCCGTGCTCGGCGATATGTTGGAGCTTGGTCCTCAATCGTCGGCGTTTCACCAAGACGTGGGCAAGCACGTGGCCGCGCGTCACATTACTTCGTTGGTGAGCTGCGGCAAGTTAGGACGGCACATCGCGGAGGGCGCACGCCGGGCCGGGATGGCGCCCGATCGCGTTTTTGAATATCCGAGTGCGGCGCAGGCCATCGACGGCGTGGTATCGATGGTTGAACCGGGCAGTGTCGTGCTCGTCAAAGCCTCTCGTGGTATGAGAATGGAGCAGGTTGTGGAAGCGCTTCGGTCTCGACTTGCGGAAGCTACGCCAAAAGGAACACGTTCGGTGCCGGGCAAGGGAGTCAAACGCTAAGAATGCTGTACCTGTTGCTCTATCCGCTCCATACCGAGTTTTCCTTCTTGAATGTTTTTCGGTACCTCAGCTTTCGGATCATCTATGCCGCCGTCACCGCGTTTCTCCTTGCCTTTGTACTGGCGCCCCCGCTCATTCGCAAGCTGCAGGAGATTAAGCTCGGGCAAAATATTCGCGACGACGGGCCGAGCCGACACCAGACAAAAAGCGGAACTCCCACGATGGGCGGATTGCTGATCATTTTTGCGGTGGTCCTCTCGACCTTGTTATGGGCAGACCTTACGAATCACTATATCTGGCTGGCCGTGTTGGCGACTGTTGGATTCGGTCTCGTGGGGTTTGCAGATGATTACATCAAGTTCGTCGGCAAGCGATCGAAAGGATTAACGGCCTCCCAAAAGTTTCTTGCCCAGGGCATGGTGGCCTTGGCGATAGGCATGTTCTTTTATTTTCTGCCCGGCTATTCCACTCAGCTCAGCGTGCCGTTTTTCAAATCGTTCACCCCGGACCTGGGCTGGCTCTATATCCCCTTTGCGGTCCTGGTCATCGTCGGCGCGTCGAATGCCGTGAATCTGACCGATGGCCTCGACGGCCTGGCGGTCGGCCCTATTATGATCGCCTCGCTTGCCTATACGATCGTCGTCTATGTCGTCGGCAACCGAATCACCGCCGAGTATCTGTTGATTCCCCATATCGATGGAGCCGGAGAGTTGGCGGTCTTTACGGCGGCCATATTCGGCGCCAGCCTCGGGTTTCTGTGGTTCAACACGTATCCGGCCTCCGTCTTCATGGGGGATGTCGGCTCGCTGCCGTTAGGCGCGGCGCTTGGGACGGTGGCGGTGATCAGTAAGCATGAGCTGCTGCTGCTGTTGGTCGGCGGCGTCTTCGTGATCGAGGCGATTTCGGTCATTTTCCAGGTGGCGTCGTTTAAGTCGCGTGGCAAACGAATTTTCCTGATGGCGCCCATCCATCATCATTTCGAGATGAAAGGATGGGAAGAGCCAAAAGTCGTCGTACGTCTCTGGATTGTCGCGATACTGCTCGCGCTTCTGAGTTTGAGCACCTTGAAGTTGCGATGAGACTGGATGCTGAAAACGGTTCCCAACTTCGTTCTCGCGTCGAGAAAATCCTCAACGTAGCCCAGAGGCTACGCCTGCGGTTCTCTCTCGGCTGCGGCCTCGTTGGATGACCGTTTTGAGCGTTCCCGCTAAGATAGAAATTTTAATGAAGACGGAAGAATTAAAAGGGAAGAAGGTGACGGTGGTGGGTCTGGCAAGAAGCGGAGTAGCGGCAGCGCACTTGCTTCAGGCGGCCGGCGCGGACGTCACGGTGGCGGACGCGAAACACGAAGCCGCACTGGCTCCCGCGCTCGCTCGATTGGATCGAGACGCCATCCACGTGAGGGTCGGAGCGGGATATGAAACGGCGCTCGACGGCGCCCAACTCGCGGTGATCAGCCCTGGCGTGCCGACCGATTTAGACGCGCTGAAAAAGGTTCGGGCGCGTCAAGTGCCGGTGATCGGGGAACTGGAGCTCGCGTCCCGTTTTCTTAAGGCGCCCATTCTGGCCGTCACCGGCACGAACGGAAAAAGTACAACAGTCACGTTGACGGGACTGCTGCTCAAGGAATGGGGACGGCGGGTCTTTGTCGGCGGCAATCTGGGGACCCCGGTGAGCGAGGCGGCCTTGGCCACATATACCAATGGATCGAAGGGCTCCCCATACGATTATGTGGTGGCGGAAGTGTCGAGTTTCCAGCTGGAAACGATCGAGCGGTTTCACCCGTCGGTGGCGGCGCTATTAAATATCACCTCGGATCATTTGGACCGCTATCCCTCGCTCGATCCCTATGTCGCGGCGAAGGCGAGAATTTTTGAGAACCAAACAGCGGACGACTATGCCTTGCTGAACTATGATGACGAACAGGTGCTCGCCTTTCGAGCTGGCGTCCGTGCGCACGAGCTGGGATTCAGCCGTTCGGGAGGCGTGCAGGAAGGGGCGTCACTCGATGGAGATCAATTGATCGTCACGCTCAAAGGACAGCGGGAACGCATTTGCAGGATCGGCGAGATCCGGATCCCCGGCGCGCACAATGTGGCGAATGCGATGGCGGCCGTCACAATGGCGCAGGTGTGCGGGTGTCCGCCGGACGTGATGCGGCGGGTCCTTTCCAGTTTTCCTGGGCTCGAGCATGCGCTGGAACTCGTACGAGAACGGAATGGGGTTCGTTTTATTAACGACTCGAAAGGGACCAATGTCGATGCGACGTTGAAGGCGCTGGAAAGCCTCGACAGGCCGATCGTCCTGATTGCGGGTGGCAAAGATAAGGGCGGCGATTTTGCCCGGCTACGTGATGTCGTGTCCCGCCGGGTCAAGCGAATGGTCCTCATCGGCGAAGCGGCGTCACGCATCGGTCAGGTCTTGGAAGGGATCAAATCGATGAGCTACGCGACCTCGTTTCGCGAGGCGGTGGAGTCGGCGGCCCAATCGGCGCAGGCGGGCGATGTCGTGTTACTGTCGCCGGCCTGTGCGAGTTTCGACATGTTCGCCGACTATCAGGATCGCGGGCGCCAATTCAAGGCGCTGGTCAATGGATTGGAGTGAGGTGGGTCAGGTGGCCTTTCCTTCGTGCTCGCACAGCACGCACGAACAGTACTTGGTGAAAGCGCGCAGTAAAGGGAAGCCCGCTTGCCCCCTCTTTTTTAGAATGCGTACAGACTGAAAAAAAGGATGCTCCCTGGATATGTCACGCAAAGGCAACGAAGCCGGAACGCTGGCGCTCCCGTGGTCCTTCAGCAGAGACCGCGCCGCCAGCCGTCCCAGCGCCGATGGGACGGTGCTGATCGTGGCCGTGATCTTGACGTTGATCGGGTTGGTAATGGTTTTCAGCGCCAGCGGCGTCGTAGCGGGCAACCGGTTTCACGATGCGATTTATTTTCTCAAGCGGCAGATCGCGTGGCTGCTCTTTGGGTTTATCCTGTTGCAGCTTGCCTCTCGTCTCGACTATCTCGTCTGGCGAAAACTGGCCGTGCCGATTTTGGCGGTGACATGTGTCCTGCTGGTCCTGGTCTTGATTCCGTCGATCGGCGTGGCGGTCAAAGGGGCCAGACGGTGGCTCAAGCTTGGGCCGATATCCCTGCAGCCCGCCGAGATGGTGAAGCTCGTGGCGGTGTTCTATGTCGCGGCGTATCTGACGAACAAGGGCGAACGGATCAAGGAATTCAAGGCAGGATTTCTTCCTCCCCTGCTGGTGGTCGGGCTCTTGAGCGGGCTGGTCTTGCTTCAGCCGGATCTCGGGACCGTCGTGGTGGTCGGCGTCGTGACATTAGGGCTTTTGTTTCTCGGGGGCGCTCGGCTGCTTCACTTGTCAGGGCTGATCCCCATGTTCCTGATCGCCGTGGGTCTGCTGATTTGGAAGTCGCCCTATCGCCTTCAACGCCTTCTGATCTTTCTCGACCCGACAAAGGATCCGACCGGCGCCGGCTTTCAAGTCAATCAATCGTTCCTGGCGTTCGGAAGTGGAGGGCCTTTCGGTGTCGGATTGGGGGCGGGCAAACAAAAGCTGTATTTTCTTCCGGAGGCGCATACTGATTTTGTCCTGGCGCTCGTGGGGGAGGAATTGGGATTGGTAGGGACGGCGGCGATCATGCTGCTCTTTGCGATCTTGATTATGAAAGGGCTTCAAATTGCGGGACGAGCGCAGGATCCTTTCGGCCGGCATCTGGCTTATGGCATTACCTTGCTGATCGGCGCGCAGGCCATGATCAATGCGAGTGTCGCGACGGGTCTGTTGCCGACGAAGGGTCTGACGCTTCCGTTGGTGAGTTATGGGGGATCGTCGCTGTTGGTCAATCTGTTGGCAATCGGTATTTTGTTGAGCATTTCACGAGACCGGCAAGGGGGTCGGCGTGCGAGCGACTATGGCAGCCGGATTACGACCCGATGACCATAATTATTGCGGCTGGGGGCACGGGGGGGCACCTCTACCCCGGTGTCGCGTTGGCCAGAGAATTTCTTCGTCGCGATCCGTCGGCCAAGATCCGCTTTGTCGGCACGAGGCGCGGCATCGAAGCGAAGGTGTTGCCGCACGAAGGATTCGCGCTCGACTACATTTCCGCCTTGCCGCTGATGGGATTGGGATTCAGCCAACGGTTGTCGGCGCTGTGTGCGTTTCCCAAAGGAGTATGGCAGTCGCTGATCCTATTGCGCCGGCACAATGCCGATCTCGTGTTCGGTATCGGCGGCTATACGAGTCCACCGGTTCTGTTGGCAGCGTTTCTCTTGAACATTCCGCGAGTCATCTTGGAACCGAATGCCTATCCCGGTATGGCGAACAAGCTCGTCGCGCCGCTCGCGCAGCGCGTCTTTCTCGCGTTCGGCGCGACGGCTCGGCATTTCGCTTCCTCCAAGGTTCGCGCCTTCGGCGCGCCGATCAGGCAAGCGTTTTTGGATGTCAGCGGACGATCCACATCGGCGGGCGAAGCCAAAGACAAGAAGACATTGCTGGTGTTCGGCGGTAGCGGCGGGGCGCATGCCCTCAATCTGGCGATGATGGAGGCGCTTCCTCATCTGTTCAAGGATGGCACGTTGAAATCGCAATTGTCGGTCATTCATCAGACCGGTCAGAAAGATTACGACATGGTCAAAGCGCACTATGACGCTGCCGGGCTTACAGTCGAGGTCATGCCGTTTCTCTTCGATATGCCGACGGCCCTTCGTTCGGCGGATCTCGTCGTGTCGCGTTCTGGGGCCATGACAATGGCGGAATTGACGGTGTGCGGAAAACCGGCTGTGTTGATTCCGTTCCCGCAGTCGATCTATCAGCATCAATTGCATAATGCCCAGGTGTTGGAAAAAGCCGGGGCCGCCTTGATCATTCCGCAAGCCGAACTGGCCGGACAAAAATTGGCGGAGGTCGTTGGGGCCTTGTTTCGAAACCCGCATCGACTGCAGCAGATGGGCGAGCGGAGCCGCGCGTTGGGTCGAACGGATTCGGCCGCAACGATCGTTCGGGAATGTTTACAACTTGTACAAGGAAAGGCGAGGGGCTAGAGGTTCAACAGGAGGAAAGGGAACGTTGTTCCCTTTGGCCTCTAGTCCTAAGCCGACCATGTTTAGAAAAATTCAGCATATCCATCTCGTGGGAATTGGCGGATCCGGTATGAGCGGCATTGCCGAAGTCCTGTTGACGCTCGGCTATAAGGTGACCGGCTCGGATCTCGCTTACTCGGACACCGTCCGCCGCCTCGAGGAACTGGGCGGCAAAATTTTCATCGGCCATCAGGAATCGAATGTCGGAGACGCGCAGGTCGTGGTGATCTCGTCCGCTGTCTCCCCGGGCAATCCGGAGGTGCTCGCGGCGCGCGCCAAACCGATCCCCGTCATTCCTCGAGCCGAGATGCTTGCGGAACTCATGCGGCTCAAATATGGCGTGGCGATCGCAGGAGCGCATGGGAAGACCACGACGACGTCGATGGTGGCCACGGTCCTGGCGCAGGCGGGACTCGACCCCACGATGGTGATCGGCGGGAAAGTCAACGCGCTGGGAAGCCACGCACGATTGGGCCGTGGCGATCTGCTCGTGGCGGAAGCCGATGAAAGTGATGGATCCTTTTTAAAGCTATCGCCGTCTATCGTGGCGGTGACCAACCTCGATCGCGAGCATCTGGACCACTACGGGACGATGGAACGGGTGGAAGACAGCTTTGTGGAATTCATCAACCGTGTTCCATTCTACGGATTGGCGGTATTGTGCGCCGACGACGATCGTCTGCGGGCGCTGTTGCCGCGTGTCGTGAAGCGTTATCAAACGTATGGTCTCAAGGAGACTTCTGGAAGCGCGCCGCCTGATTTTCGCGCCACCGACGTGATGCTGAAACAAGGCGAGTCGGAGTTTCGCGTTCATTTCAAAGATCGTAGTTTGGGACCGTTTCGTTTGTCCGTCCCCGGCATTCATAACGTGTCGAACGCGCTTGCCGCTATTGCGATTGGGGTGGAACTGGACGTGGCGACCGATTTGATGCGCAAAGGGCTGGCGGCATTTACCGGCGTCGAGCGCCGGTTCCAGCGACGCGGAGAGAAAAACGGCATTATGGTCGTCGATGACTATGGTCATCATCCGACCGAGATTCGTGCCACGCTGGCGGCGGCCAAGCATGGATGGGGGCGCCGGATTGTCGTGCTGTTCCAGCCGCACCGTTACACGCGGACGCGCGATCTAATCCAGGAATTTTCCGGGTCATTCGATCAAGCCGACGTCGTGTTCGTCACGGATATCTATGCGGCCGGCGAGGCGGAGATTTCAGGCGTGAGCGGGGAAAAATTGGCGGAGTCCATTCGAGCGGCGGGACATCCTTCTGTCTCTTGGGCGGGACGAAAAGACGAGTTAGTCGAACGCGTGCTGCCGTATCTCATGTCCGGCGACATGGTAATTACGCTGGGAGCAGGAGATATTTGGAAGGTGGGCCCCGATTTGTTGGAGCGTCTGTAATGGAGGTCGGCCTCATGCCGAGTCGTTCCCCGTCCGAACGATCCGAATCGAATATCTCAGGATCGGCTATGGAAACCAATCGTGTGCTCCGCGCCGTCACCGTAGGTCTCAGAGGGGACGTGCGATTCGATGCGCCGTTGAAGGAATGGACCTCATTTCGAATCGGTGGGCCTGCGGACGTATTGGTTATTCCAGAGGATGTGGAAGACCTGTGCCGTCTTCTGCGGCAGGCCCATGAAGCAAAGATCTCCGTCTTCGTCGTCGGTGGAACCAATCTGCTGATTCGCGACGGAGGCATACGCGGGGTCGTCGTGAGCCTTTCAAAGCTGAAGGCAATTGCGGACGAACCCGGTTCGGTCGTCTATGCCGAAGGCGGGGTCACCATGCCGATCCTGTTGCAACATACGATCAACCGATCGTTGAGCGGTCTCGAATGGTCCGCCGGCATTCCAGGGACTGTGGCGGGGTGCGTCGTCATGAATGCAGGGACTCGTCTTGGGGAAATGAAAGATGCGCTGAAGGCGATTAGCTTCGTCGATCCGACTGGCGCGATCACGGAGCTGCCCGCCTCGGCGATTCCATTCACCTACCGTCGGGCGCGCCTGCCACAAGGCATTGTCGTCGGCGTCTGGCTCCAACTCAAGTCCGGAACGAAGGCGCAGATTCAAACGACGGTGAAAGACTATTTGCATTATCGAAAAGATACCCAACCGTTGAGCACGCCGAATGCCGGGTGCGCCTTTAAAAATCCAAAGCCGGATGCCGCCGGGCGCCTTATCGAAGAAGCGGGACTTAAAGGCTATCGAGTCGGTGATGCGCAGGTGTCGGAGAAGCATGCCAATTTCATTGTGAATCTCGGGAATGCTCGCGCCGATGATGTGTTGCAACTCATGGTGCATGTCACCAGAACGGTGGAAGAAAAGACAGGTGTGAAATTGGAACTCGAAGTGAAGGTCGTGGGGGAGCCGTGAGAGCCGTATCGTCGAAGGCCAAGCCGGCCGCCCTCCTGACGCGCGCCCGCATCGGAGTCTTGATGGGAGGGCAGTCATCGGAGCGCGATGTATCGCTTCGTACAGGCCATGCCGTGCATCAAGCGCTGTTGCGGCGAGGCTACGATGCGGTGGCGATCGATGTCGACGAATCCATCGACATCCAATTACGCGAACAAAAAATCGAGATCGTGTTCGTGGCCCTGCATGGTCCTGGAGGAGAAGACGGTACCATACAAGGTCTCCTAGAAACGCGAGGTCTTCCCTATACAGGGTCCGGCGTCAGAGCTAGTGCGATTGCCATTCATAAAGATGTGACAAAAACGATGCTGATCGCCGCGGGGATTCCTGTGCCGCAGGGCGCGGTCATTAAAAAAGAAATGCGTTCTCAAAAGTTGCCCCGAGGCCTCACATGGCCTGTCGTGGTGAAGCCGGCGTCGGAGGGCTCGACGGTCGGCATCACGATCGTCCGACGGCCATCCGAGTGGGGGGACGCCGTACGTCGCGCGCATCAGCATGATGACGAGGCGGTGGTAGAAGCATATATACCCGGTCGGGAAATCACCGTCGCCGTTCTATCAGGACAGGTCTTGCCGGTGATTGAAATCGTGGCGCCCGGCGGATTCTACGATTACGCGGCGAAATATCAAAAAGGCCATACGCAGTATCTCTGTCCGGCTCCTGTGCCCGCGGCCGTGACGACACGATTGAAGGCGTTGGCGCTGGATACTTATCGCGCGATCGGCTGCGAAGGAGCCGCACGCGTAGATTTTCGCGTCACGCCGCGTGGGAAACCGTTCGTTCTGGAGATCAATACGACGCCGGGCATGACGGAGACCAGTCTGTTGCCGATGGCGGCGGCACAGGCCGGGTTGGATTATGACGCGCTCACGGAACGGATTTTGGAATCGGCGATCCATCGGGCATCGACGATGAAGAGGGCGGCACGATGAGGCTGTGGCCATTTCGTCGTCGGACGGCGCGCCGACAACAAGGACCTCGTCCTAATCGATCCACTCGACCATCGCGCAGGACGCACCGCCGATGGACTTGGGTGCGTCCCGTGGGCAAATTCATAGCCAGCATCGCGGTGATAGGCCTGGTCGTATGGGGAGCTTTCGCCGGCTATCGGTCGGCCGCGCCGCTCGTCGTGCAGTGGTTGGCGATCAAGACGGTCATTGTCGTGGGCAACAATCAGGTCCCCCGTTCGGAAGTGTTGGAGCATTTAAAATTGGAGCAGGGTGCGACGCTGCTCTCGATCACTCCGAAGCGGCTGGAGCGTCATCTGGAAGCCCATCCGTGGATCAAGCGCGCGGACGTCAGGCGAGTGCCGCCTCATGTGCTGGAAGTCCACATCGTCGAGCGTCATGCCGCCGCGGTCTTGAAGTCGCCGTCCATGACATTGCTGCTTGATGAGGAAGGCCATGCCTTGTCCACTCTGACTGAGGCGACGGAGCCGGCGCTGCCGATTCTTGTGGGGCTAAATCCAAAGCGGTTACTGAACGGGGAAGAGGAGCTGATCAAGACGGCTCAAAAAGGCATTGAGGTCGCCGGTATGTTGGCCCGCGCGTTTGATGGTCGTCCGGAGGTCGATGTCGCGAATGCAGAGAATGTCGTGGCGTATGTTCAGGGACTTCGGCTGCAGTTCGGTCATGCGTCTTTCGAAGAAAAGTGGGATCTGTACCGAAAGCTGGAATCGCATGTCGTGGGCACTGCAGGGGGCGAGCGAACCGATGGACGGAGCGAGATTGATCTTCGCTATCCGGGCAAAGTGATTGTGCGGGAAAGGGGGTAAGAGCGGTGGCCAAACGTGATCACATTGTAGTGGGGCTGGACATCGGAACGACCAAGATTTGCGCCATCGTTGCGGAGGTTACCGAAGAAGGGGCCGTCAATATCATCGGGGTCGGGTCGAGCCCTTCACGCGGACTGCGAAAGGGTGTCGTCGTCAATATCGAAAGCACCGTCGAATCGATTAAAAAGGCAATCGAAGAGGCCGAGTTGATGGCGGCAGTCCAAATCAATTCCGTCTACACGGGAATCGCGGGCAGCCATATTTCAGGCGAAAACTCACGCGGAGTGATCGCGCTCAAGAAGCAGGAGGTCACGCCTTCGGACGTCGAACGCGCCATCGAAACGGCCCGCACGGTGGCGGTGCTGCCGCACGATCGGCGTATCCTGCATGTCCTGCCGCGCGAGTTTATGGTGGACGATCAAGATGGTATTCGGGAACCCCTAGGCATGTCGGGCAGCCGCTTGGAAGTCGATGTGCATATTATTACCGGGGCGGTCACGTCGGCGCAAAACTTGATCAAGAGTGTGAATCGAGCGGGTCTAGATGTTGTCGATATCATTTTGCAACCGCTGGCGTCGAGTGAATCGGTCTTGAGTCCCGAAGAGCGGGAGTTAGGCGTGGCGATGGTGGATCTTGGCGGGGGCACGACCGATTTGGCGATCTTCGTGGAGGGCAGCATCCGGCATACAGCGGTTCTGCCGATCGGAGGACAACATCTGAGTACGGATCTCTCGATCGGGCTACGCACGCCGCAAGCCGAAGCCGAGAAGTTAAAGGTGCGTCACGGACTTGCCCTTGTTGAAATGGTCAGGGAGGACGAAATGGTCGAAGTGCCCAGCGTGGGTGATCGGCCGCCGCGAAGCCTCCCGCGAAAAATGGTGGCGGAAATCATCCAGCCGCGCGTCGAGGAAATGTTCGACCTCATGCGCCGCGAAATCGTACGGGCCGGGTACGAAGGGATGTTGGCGGCAGGCGTCGTCATCACCGGCGGTACCTCGATGCTGGAAGGCATGCCGGATGCGGCGGAGCGTATTCTGGATTTGCCGGTGCGCCGCGGAATTCCGGCGGGTGTGGGGGGATTGCGCGACATCGTCAGCAATCCCATGTATGCCACCGGTGTAGGCCTGATTCTTCACGCGTGCCATCTGTCCGAGGGAATGGAAACGGTCGGCGCGCGTGGGGGGAAACGATTCGGCCGCGTCTTCGATCGCATGCGCGGCTGGATGCTGGAATTTTTCTGACGAGTCGATGGCGCATCAATTGGGGACAGAGCGAGTTGTGAAAACGGTCGATCATTCATGCTGAAAGCCGCGAGCTGATCACAGCCGGCTTCATTCGGTGAAAGGAGGCACTGCATGTTCTCATTTCAGGACGACGACATTATGCCGGTCCGGATCAAAGTGATCGGAGTCGGAGGCGCGGGTTGCAACGCCATCAATACGATGATCGGCTCGGGGCTCAGCCGAGTCGAATTCATTGCGGCGAACACCGACGTCCAGGCCTTGAGCCGGTCCCTTGCGTCATTTAAGGTGCAGCTCGGCCCTGAACGAACGCGCGGCCTCGGCGCCGGTGCGAAGCCGGAAGTCGGGAAGGAGGCGGCATTGGAGAGCAAGGATCGTCTCCGAGATGCCCTGGAAGGTTCGGAAATGATTTTTGTGACAGCCGGAATGGGCGGCGGGACGGGGACCGGCGCCACTCCGGTTGTCGCGAGCATCGCCAGAGAACTGGGAGCGCTCACCGTAGGAGTCGTGACCAAGCCCTTTCAGTACGAGGGGAAACGTCGGCTGACCCACGCCGAAGAGGGACTGCAAGAATTACGGAAAAACGTCGATACCTTACTGGTCATTCCGAATCAACGGCTGCTGGGCCTAGTCGATAAAGCGACACCGTTGCTTGAGGCATTTAAAGTTGCCGACGATGTGCTGCGACAAGCCATTCAAGGCATCGCCGATATCATTACTACCACCGGCCATGTGAACGTGGACTTTGCCGACGTGCGGACCGTGATGACGTATATGGGACGGGCCGTCATGGGCATGGGGGTATCCCGGGGACCGAATCGTGCGCTTGAGGCTGCGCAGAAATCCATTTCCAGTCCGTTGCTCGAAGAAGGAAATGTTCAAGGAGCTCGGGGCGTCTTGCTGAATATCACCGGCGGGCCAAGTCTTTCGTTGCATGAAGTGGATGAGGCCTCTTCCATTATTAAGGAAGCCGCCGATCCGGACGCGAATATTATTGTCGGCCAGGTGATCAACCCCGATCTGGGCGATGAGCTGATTATTACCGTGGTCGCCACGGGATTCGATCGGGAAGAAGCGCCGAGCGTGGCGCCGGTGATCGAACAGCCCAAGATCAAGCCGGTTCGCACAGGTCCGCCGGCCTTCGCCGCCGCTCGCCTTTCCGCGACAGAAGCGTCACCGCAGAACCTGGAACGTCCGGCATTTCTTCGCCGGATGAACGGCCAGGCGGAAGCGCAGGAACGGCTGGGGCTCGCACTCGACGATGAATGGGACGTGCCGACCTTTCTAAGGAAGCAGGTTGATTAGTTATCGAGTTGATGCACGCGGAGGTTGAGCAGCGTCTCGACCCCTGCGGGCTCCCGCTATGCCGCACACCATCAAGCAGGCCCCGACGACAGGGCCGATCACCATCCCGGCCTTTGAGGCCGGATCAGGCGTGCGCCATTTTTTCGGCACACGCTCGCATCCCACCGATCTTCGGTTCCCCTTCGACGAACACATGTCTACGCGAACGGTGGCATCGGATGTCCCCTATGCCATCGTGTCGGTGAAGCAAGTGCATGGACGTGACGCGCTCATCGTGGACAAACCTGTCGAGGCTGGGATGACCTTTGATGGCGAGTGGGACGCGGTCATTACCAATCAACCCGGCGTACTCGTCACGGTGCGAACGGCCGACTGTGTGCCGGTGTTGGTGCACGATCCGATTCATAACGTCGTGGCGGCGATCCATTCAGGATGGCGAGGGAGTGTGGCCGGTATTGTTCCTCGTACCCTTGTGATGATGCAGCAGACGTTCGAGTCGGCAGCGGAGTCGATGTATGTTGCCATCGGCCCATCGGCCGGTCTGTGCTGTTATGAAGTGGATGAGCCTGTGTTGGAACCGATCCGAGCGTTTTCCTTTTGGCCGTCGGTCGTCCGGGAGACAGGCCAGGGACGGGCCCTCTTAGATCTTCGCGCATTCATTTGCAGCCAAGCGCAGGCGGCAGGGATTCGCGACGAAAATATGTGGACCGTCGATCTCTGCACGATTTGCCAACCCAACGTCTTCCATTCCTATCGCCGGGAAGGCATCGCCAAGCAGACGATGAGCAGCGGCATTATGTTATCGGCGCGACGCGTAGTTCGAAGCGAGAATCATCGGGATGCCTCCTGACACAGGTCCGCGCTTCCTGTAGTATATTTCGGCTTTAATAAAGCCGGCCATGCATGAGGGCGGGAGTGTGGAAGACAAGAGGGACGCGAATCTCATTGTCGAACAGGTCCACCTTATCAGAACACGTATCCATCAGGCGGCAGCACGCCTCGGGCGTGCTCCTGAAGGCATTCATGTGATCGCTGCGACCAAATCGGTGACGACCTCTCGTATTCGAGCGGCGATGAACGCAGGCATCACGGAGTTGGGTGAAAATAGATTGCAGGAGGCCCTTCCCAAACTTGAAGTCCTCGGAGGACAGGTAGGTCTCACCTGGCATTTCATCGGGCACTTGCAACGACGAAAGGTCAAATCGGTTGTCGGCCGCTTTCAACTTATTCACTCCGTCGATAGCGTCGATCTCGCTGAAGAAATCAATCGACGCGCCGAGCAATCGGGCATTCGGCAGTCGATCCTGCTGGAAGTCAACGTCGGCAATGAGCCGAGCAAGACAGGATTTATAGCGCAGGATTTAGCGCATGCGCTTCCCTTACTGGATGGGATGCGCTATCTGGAAGTGAAGGGTCTCATGACGATTCCACCTGCGACTGAGTTGGCCGAGGACGCGCGACCATACTTTCGCGCGGTCCGTATCTTGGCCGACTCGCTGAAACGCTCGGGATTTTCCCGGATTGCTATGGACGAACTTTCTATGGGTATGTCGCAGGATTTCGAAATCGCTATAGAGGAAGGCGCGACCTACGTTCGAATCGGTACCGCAATCTTTGGGGCGCGTCCGGTCGCAGGCGTTCGGAGAGAAGTATGAGCGAAATCACATCTCACAACATCGCTTGTATCGGTGCCGGTCAGATGGCTGAAGCGCTGATCGGCGGATTGCTCGGCGCACAGATTGTCGATGCGGCGTGCCTCTGCGCGACGGACCCGTCCGAGGTCCGGCAAGGGCTCATCAAGCAACGCTTCGACATTCATGTTGGCTCTGATAATCGTGAGGCGGCGTCGTGGGCCGATATCGTGCTGCTTGCCGTCAAGCCTCAAGTCTTGGACTCCGTGCTGGCTGATCTCTCTTCTTGTCTCTCAGGACGACTCCTGATTTCTATCGCCGCTGGAATTGCCATTCCGCATATCGCCGGTCGATTGCCCGCTGGCGCTCGGATTGTCCGCGTCATGCCGAATGCGCCTGCCATGGTACGTGAGGGTATGTCCGTGTTAGCCTTCGGTCCCACGGTGACGGCTCATGACCAAGAGTTGGTACAGGCGATGTTTGGATCGGTAGGGCGAGTCGCGGTGGTCGATGAAGCGTTGATGGATGCCGTCACGGGGTTGAGCGGGAGCGGACCCGCCTACATTTTTATGGCGATCGAAGCATTGGCCGATGGCGGTGTAAAAATGGGTCTGCCGAGGGCAGTGGCGCAATTATTAGCGGCCCAAACTGTGCTGGGCGCTGCACGGACCGTGTTGGATACGGGAGAACACCCGGGCCGCTTGAAAGATGGAGTCGCTTCGCCCGGTGGAACGACGATTGCGGGGCTGCATCAGCTGGAGCAGGGCGGCCTCCGCGCAAGCCTCATCGCTGCCGTCCGCGCGGCGACTGAACGCTCCGGTGAATTGGGCCGATCGAACCGGTGACCGATCAAAGTCATTTTGGAGACATACAGGCATGTTCATCCTCAGTAATGTGTTACAAGCCCTCGCCGTCATACTCGATTATGTCCTCTGGCTGTATATGTGGATTATTATCGCGCGAGCCTTAATTTCTTGGGTCAATCCGGATCCGTGGAATCCCATCGTGCAGTTTCTTCAGCGCGTGACGGAGCCGGTGCTTTATCCCATCCGCCGCCGCACGGGATTTGCCATGGGAATCGATCTTTCGCCGATCATCGCCTTATTGATCATCATATTTTTGCAAGTCGCGCTGGTACAATCGCTGAAGGATTTGTCGATTCGCATGCATTGACGGAAGAGAGGGAACCATGAGACTGACACCGCTTGATATACAACAAATGGTCTTCAAGGTCCGCATGCGTGGCTATGATTGCCACGAAGTAAAGCAGTTCCTGGAAGACATCGCTCAAACGGTGGAATCCTTGAACCACGAAAACAGCGCGCTTCGCGAAAAGTTGGCGGCCACGGAAGAGCAATGCGGGGCATTGAAGAAAGCCGAAACGACCTTGACTCATACGCTGGTTTCAACGCAGGCCATGGCCGATGACATGAAGGAAATCGCCCAACGCGACGCCGCCCTATTGGTCAAGGAAGCGGAGTTCAAGGCGGCCGAAATGTTGCGGGAAGCTCGGCAAGAGTTGGCCTCCCTTCAACGGGAAATCTCCGACATTCGCAAACAGCGCTTGTTGGGTATCGAACGATTGCGCTCGACGCTTCGCACGTTCGAGCGGGTGTTAGAAATTGAAGAGGAAGAAGAGAGGTCGGGTCTTCCAGATAGACCGGGACGGTAGCCTGCACCGGACCTGACGCTCCCTCGTGTTCGGCGGTTCTTTATTCTCGCATTACCTGCCTTCGTTGACACTCATGATCGATCCCATTACCCATACGATGCAGTCCGGTGTGGAAGAGGGCGTCTTCCCCGGAGGCGTTTTGTTCATCCGGTTTCATGGGGAGGCGGTGTACCACCGCGCAGTTGGCCGCACTGCGCATGCACATGTCGCTGAGCCGGTGACCATTGAAACCCTGTACGATCTGGCTTCCTTAACCAAGCCGCTCGCCACCACGACGGCCGTGCTGCATCTGATCCAGGATGGGAAGATCAGATTGGCCGATGCGATCGAACAGTATTTTCCTGAACTCGAAAACACAGCAATCGGCTCTGTCACCGTGGCCCACCTACTACATCACAGTTCCGGTTTGCCGGGGTGGCGACCTCTCTATGAGGAAATTTCGGAGAGGGAAAAGCAATCGCCGGGATTTTTCGGCAGTGCCAGAGCCAGACAATTTGCCCTTGAGGCAATTGGCAGCGAACCCTTGGTCCATCACATCGGAGACAAGAGCCTCTATAGCGATCTGGGATTTATTCTGCTGGGCCTGTTGATCGAGCGAGTAGCCGGTCTCTCGCTGGCATCTTTTTGCCGTGAACGCGTATATGAGCCGCTTGGCATTCAAGATCTCATGTTCTGCCCGAACATGAAGGAGTCGATACCCGGTAATCACTCTCACTATTCGATTGCTTCGACTGAAAAGGATCCCTGGCGCGGGCGGGTGCTGATAGGCGAAGTACACGATGAAAATGCCTATGCATTAGGAGGTGTGGCGGGTCATGCCGGACTTTTTGGCACCGCCGGGGCAGTGATGAGCATGGTTGATGTCTGGCTCGATGCCTACTTCGGCAAGAGTACAGCCCTAATGCCTGAATTGGCTCGCCGATTTGTCACGAGCGATGGGCACCAGCCTGAATCAAGTTGGGGATTGGGGTGGGATACCCCCTCTGCGCCATCCTCATCCGGTCGCTATCTATCAGCCCAGGCGTTTGGTCACTTAGGATTTACCGGCACCTCGATTTGGGTGGATCCCAAGGTTGAGCTTGAAGTTGTCTTATTGACGAACCGCGTGAACCCTACTCGTCTCAATGCAAAAATCCAGCAGTTTCGACCTTTGCTTCACGACACGGTGTATCGCACGTTTGTCGAAGGCGATGGCTAGCAGGAATAGAGCAGGGCAGAGCTAAGTAGACGGCGCACTATCGGGATATTCGATCCAGGTTTCTTTCTCGGCCAAATAGCGCTTGCCTTTGAAGTTTGGTCTCGTCCGCATGCGTCGGAATCCAAGGTCTCGAAGTTTGCCGACGACGCTACTGACGGCTGCAATGATGGTCGGGTGGCTCTGACCTTCGACCGTCAACGCTTCATAGGTGGCTTTACCGATGTAGCCTTGGGCGATACGACTGACTAGGATGGCACGGCTGAAATAGCGGTCGCTGGGATCGTTTCCCTCAAGCTGATGTCGTTCGACGACCCCATCTTTTTGTCTGAGCGAAAACGGCAGAGTACTCACACGGTCTCCCTAGGCTGAGGAACAGAGCGGCACACAGCAACCTTGCGATTATAGATGGACTCCTCGAGAGAGATCAACCATGTTGACAAGATGTCCTCATTCTTATACTGTGCCTTCGTCGCCCCTTCCCTGCTATCCGAAAGTGCGAACGAGTGCCTGCCGGCGAATCCATGAATGTTCCGAACAGTCTGACGATCCTTCGCATCCTTCTTATTCCTGTATTCATAGGGTTTCTTATTTATGAACGATATGATCCTGCCTTGGGGGTCATCCTCATAGCGGGATTAACGGATGGTCTCGATGGAACGATTGCTCGAATCGCCAATCAACGGACGAAACTGGGAGCCTACCTCGATCCACTTGCCGATAAATTGCTATTGACCTCAGGGTTTGTCACCTTATCGGTCTTGCACCTCGTGCCGTTGTGGGTCGCGATTCTCGTCGTGAGTCGAGATTTGATTCTTTTGGCGGGCGCTTTGTTGAGCCGGTTCACTGAATCCTCATTAGATATGTCGCCGACTTTAATCGGTAAAGGAACGACTTTGTTTCAATTGTCGTATATCGTTTTGATCATTGTCGTGACCTCGCGCCATATGGAAGGTCAGTTGCTTCAGCCATTGCTCTACCTGATGGTCGGCCTCACCGTCTCCTCAGGGCTGCACTATTTGTATCGTGGCGTCAGCCATCTCAATACCCGCGAGGCGTAAAGTTCTCTTCCAGAAGTGTGTAAGGTTGACAACTTACGCATCCTCTACTAGACTTCAAAGGTGCAAGGACAGAAGTGTAAGTGGTCATAAGCGCTAAGAAATGGGCTACTCCCTGCTTCCCCATACCAAAAAATACAGCTCTCGCTCCATGCGACCGCTACCTTCTCTTAACTGTCAACGTGCCACACGTCTGAGTTCCTTATGTCCAACGCGAAGGTGAACGAGAATGGCTACGTTTGCGTACGTCGGTAAGACTCGGCTTGGAGCGCTTAAAAAAGGTGAAGTCGTTGCCAAGACCCGAGAAGAAGCCATCGAACAGCTTCGCAAGATCAATATCGGCGTCACGAATCTTCAAGAAAAGGCGCTCTCGCAAGGACTGTTGGGAAAATTCGGCAAAGGTGGAAGCGTCAAAGATAAAGATCTGGTCGTTTTTACCCGGCAGTTTTCCACTATGATCAATGCCGGGCTCCCCCTCGTTCAATGTCTCGATATTCTCTCAACGCAATCTGAAAATAAGTTTCTAGGTAAAGCCGTAGGAGAAATCAAGGGAGATGTCGAAGGCGGATCTACTTTTGCCGATGCCTTGAAAAAGCATCCGAAGGTTTTCGATGACCTCTACGTCAACATGGTGCACGCCGGGGAAGTAGGCGGATTACTAGATACCATTCTGCTTCGTCTCGCGAAACACATTGAAAAGGCGATGAAGCTGAAAAGTGCGATTAAATCAGCCATGGTATACCCCTCGGCCATTATCGGGGTGGCCATCATCGTGGTCAGTATCTTGATGGTGTGGGTAATCCCCATTTTCGCCAAAATGTTTACGGAAATGTCGGGTGGGAAGGTTGGACTGCCAGGACCGACTCAATTTGTCATCAGTCTCAGTGAATTTATGCAATCGTACATCATCTTCATCATTGCCGCGTTGGCGGGTATCGCCTATGGAATCAAACGCTATTACGGCACGGCGAATGGCCGCGTCGTCATCGATCGCCTCCTTCTTAAAGCGCCCATCGTTGGGGAGTTAATTCGAAAAGCGTCCGTTGCGAAATTCACGCGCACATTGGGCACATTGATTACGAGCGGCGTTCCTATCATGGACGGCTTGATGATTACCGCCAAGACTTCAGGAAATAAAGTAGTGGAAAGTGCCATTTTAGATGCTCGCCAAAGCATCAGCGGAGGCAAAACGCTGGCCGATCCGCTCTCTAAAAGCGATGTGTTCCCCAAAATGGTTACGCATATGATATCGGTCGGCGAATCGACCGGCGCGCTGGATGCCATGCTCGGCAAAATCGCTGATTTTTACGATGATGAGGTGGATCAAGCCGTCGCGTCCTTGACCGCACTCCTGGAGCCCGCAATGATGGTCTTTCTGGGCACTGTCATTGGATTTATCGTGATTGCCATGTATTTGCCGATCTTCAAGATGGCTTCGGTCGTAGGCTGAAGAGCATGGTGCTGCCCACAGGCCTTACGCTCGTTTCTTGCCTTCCTCCTCAACCCTCTGTAAAGTATCCGCGTCGATTTCTTCCCGCACGATTCTAACTGGTATGGTGATTCGCTCGAGCTGATGGAAAATCTCCGAATAAGGCTTTACTGGCTGATGGGGTTCCGCGTGGCGGTGGTGACCCTTCTGCTGGGTCTCTCCACGGTTTTACAGATCGGAAAAAGTCAGCCTGTTTTTCCGTTTTATCCTCTGATCGCGTTCACTTATATCATCACGATCCTCTATGCAGTGGGCCTTCGTTATGTGGTCAGCCCGGCGCTCTTGTCCCAGTTTGCGTATCTGCAGGTGGGCATCGACCTGTTCCTTGAAACATACCTGGTCGCGAAGACGGGAGGCATTGAAAGCCCTTTTTCGGTTTTCTATATCATCACCGTCACGTTAGCCAACTTAATCCTCCGACGCCGCGGTGGGCTGGCTGCGGCGGGTCTCAGCGTCATCCTCTTTGGGGTGGTGACCAGTCTGCAGTTGTCGGGTGATTTTGATGTCGCACCGCCCAGCCGGCTGTCCGCGCCAGCCACACTCTATACATTCGGCATCCACAGCCTGGCGGTCATTATGGTCGGACTCTTAAGCGGAGCGCTGGCCGATCAATTAAAACGCGCCGGCCAATCACTTGTGGAAAAGGAAGAGGGCCTTAGCCGCTTACAAGCTTTCCATGAAAATGTTGTGCACAGTCTGAGCAGCGGACTGTTTACGACTGATGAAGCAGGCCGGATCACCTCGTTCAATCGGGCTGCCCAAGACATTACGCTTTTTCAGTTGGACGCGGTACACGGCAAGCCATGGTGGGAAGTATTTAGTTGGGAGCAGGCGAATCTGTTCGATGCCGATACGTCCACAGTCATGGCGCCCTACCGTTTCGAAGGGGAAGGTCGGCGTGCAGATGAGACTCGACTTATTATCGGGATGACCCTTGCGCCTCTGACGGAAAATGGAGTTCGAACCGGGCTGGTTGGAATTTTCCAGGACTTAACTCAGATTCGTGATCTTGAAGAGCAAATGAGGAGGCGCGAATGGCTGGCGACGCTCGGCGAAATGTCGGCAGGCATGGCGCATGAAATCAGAAATCCGCTCGCAGCTCTCGCAGGATCCATGCAGATCTTGCGAAAAGACCTTCAAGCGGACGAATCGAATCGGCACCTCATGGATATCGCGATCCGGGAAACTTCTCGGCTTGACTCTATTATCACGGAATTTCTTCTCTATGCTCGCCCACCCGCTCTCAATCTGAAGGAGTACGATGTCAATGTCGTCTTGGCGGATACGTTGGATCTCATTCGCCATGAAGCGCAATCGCACATGAACATCGTGATTATGACGTATCCAGGTCCGGGGGTCATGACGGCGCAGATCGATCCCGATCAAATCAAACAGGTCTTCTGGAATTTAGCGACCAATGCATTTGAGGCGATGTCGACGGGAGGCCAGTTGACCATTTCAACCAGTCGCCGCCGCGTCGGTTCCGGCGAACGAAGCGGAGAGGTCATCGAGGTCCTTTTTCAAGACACCGGGGAGGGGATTAAGAAAGAAACCTTGGACAAAATATTTCTTCCTTTTTTTACCACCAAGAAACGGGGCTCCGGGCTCGGTCTTGCCGCCGTCCATCGGATAGTCGATCTTCATGGAGGGTGGATTCGAGTAGACAGTCAGGAAGACAAAGGGTCGCAATTTAGTGTGTGCTTGCCGGTCTGCGCCGAATCGGGCTTACGGCTGTGGCATGAAGGTAGGGAACCGTGGAAAAGATTCTAGTTGTCGACGATGAACGAAGCATGCGGGATGTGTTGAGCATCATGCTCAAGCGGGCCGGGTATGATGTCTCCCTCGCGTCGGATGGAAGCGAAGCGATTGCCCAAGTCGGCAAGGACATTTTCGATCTCGTCATTACCGATCTCAAAATGCCCAAAGTCGGCGGGTTGGAAGTGTTGAAGGCGGTCAAGGAGATCTCTCCCGATACGGTCGTCCTCTTGATTACGGCCTTCGCTTCCTCTGATTCTGCGGTCGAGGCGATGAAACTTGGAGCGTACGACTACCTAAGCAAGCCCTTTCAGGTAGATGAGGTTCAACTCATTGTACGCAATGCGCTGGAAAAACGCCGACTCTCGACAGAAAACACCCTTTTAAAACGGGAGATCGCCAGCCAATCATCGTTGGCCAATATCATCGGCCAAAGCGAACCCATGCAGAAGGTCCTCGAAGTGGTGTTAAAGGTCGCCGACAGCAAGAGCAACGTGATGATCTGCGGCGAAAGCGGAACCGGAAAAGAATTGATCGCGCGCGCTATTCATTACAACAGCGCGCGTAGCCGGTTGCCCTTTGTGACCGTCAATTGCAGCGCACTTCCGGAGCCTCTGCTCGAAAGTGAATTATTCGGCCATATGAAAGGATCGTTTACCGGAGCGATTGCCAACAAGGCAGGACTCTTTGAAGTAGCGGACGGCGGGAGTATCTTTCTCGATGAGATCGGAGAAACCTCGCCCGCCATGCAGGTCAAACTTCTTCGTGTGATTCAGGAGCGCGAATTCAGACGGGTCGGAGGCACACGTGACGTCAAGGTCGATGTGCGGGTGATCGCCGCTACGAATAGAAACTTGGCGAAAGCCGTCGCCGATGGGAGTTTTCGGGAGGATCTCTATTACCGCCTTGACGTCATCCCCATCACGCTGCCCCCTTTGCGACTCAGAGCAAATGATATTCCATTGCTCGCCAAACATTTTCTCGAACAGTTTGCCAAGGCCAACGGCAAGCCCCTGCCCGTTCTGACGGCAGACGCTATGCGGGTGCTCATGGTCCATGAGTGGAAAGGGAACGTGCGCGAACTGGAAAATCTCATTGAGCGCGTGGTGGCCTTTTCCACGGCCCCGGTGATCGAGGAAACGGACATTCAGGGATGGCTCCATCGCCCGTCGGCCTCGCCGCAATCCGCGTCGGTCGCACAAGGCTATGCGACGGAACTTCCCCCCGATGGGTTGGACTTGGAAAAGCTCATTAACTCAATCGAAAAGGATCTACTTTTGAAAGCCTTGGAGCGGAGCCGGTGGGTCAAGAAGAAAGCGGCGCGCCTGCTGCAGCTCAATACGCGGTCGTTTCGCTATCGATTAGAGAAGTATGAAATCAAAGGCGGCACGGACGATTCGGACAATGAGTAATCGATGATCAGAGAGACGCGCGTTTACGCTCCGGCTAAAGTCAATCTCATTTTGCGGGTCCTTGACCGGCGGGCCGATGGCTACCACAATCTATGGTCCCTCATGCATACGGTGGGATTGGAAGATGAGCTGCATATGCGCCTCGATCCGGACGCGACCGGCGTGCAATTGCAGTGTGATGATCCCGCGCTTCCGACTGATGGTCGCAACCTCGTCGCGCGGGCTGCCGGTCTCGTGTTGGAACGCGCAGGGTTGTCGGTGGGACTGAGTATCCGGATCGTGAAGCGGATTCCCGTTTCTGCGGGCCTGGGTGGCGGGAGCAGCGACGCCGCTGCCACCATCGTCGGACTCAATCGCCTCTTGGCGTTGGGCTGGTCGGCTTCTGAAATGGCTCGGCTTGGACAAGTTCTGGGCAGCGACGTGCCGTTTTTCTTTTTTGCCCCGACGGCTCAAGTACAAGGGCGCGGAGAAGACGTGGTCCCTCTACGCTTGACGGGGGAGCGATGGATCGTCTTAATCAATCCTGGATTCCCTATCGAAACACGATGGGCCTACGAGCGTCTTTCGGCAACCCGGACAGGGATGACCGCCCTTTCTCCAGGGATTACGGATTTGACCGGAAAAGTGCAGATGAGCTGGGATGAAGTGCGTCCGTTGATGGAGAACGATTTTGAAGCGGTGTTAGCGTCTACCCATCACATTCTCGATACGATGAAGCGCGAATTAATCGCGCATGGGGCAGAAGTGGCGCTCTTATCGGGCAGTGGCGCTACCGTATTCGGCGTTTTTCGCCACGAGGCCTCCGCGGCTCAGGCGCAGGATGTCTTGAAGCAGCAATATCAATGGTGGACTGCCGCTGTTCGCGCGGGCGTGCTACCGCTCCACTTGCAAGAAAATTTCTTCTTCGACTCTCTTCAAGTCGGTTGACAATTCCCCTGCCTTTTCGCTACCGTATCACGTTTTTATAACGGAGGTTTCGAACGCGATCCAACGGCCTATCCATGTAGGTCACAGATCCGACAATCGAATGTTGTCGGAGGGAATGTATGGAAAAAGAACTCAAATTGTTTTCAGGGAAAGCGAATCCTGCGTTGGCGAAGGAAATTTGTGCCTACTTGGGGATCAGCATCGGGGAAGCGACCGTTTCCTCTTTCAGCGATGGGGAAGCGCGTGTACGAATCGATGAAAATGTACGGGGCGCCGACGTGTTCGTCATGCAGTCCACCTGCCCTCCCGTCAACGATTCGATTATGGAACTCTTGATCATGATCGATGCGCTGAAACGGTCGTCGGCCTATCGAATCACCGCAGTCATTCCTTACTTCGGGTACGCGCGCCAAGACCGGAAAGACCAGCCCCGAGTGCCAATCTCAGCCAAGCTCATTGCGGATTTGATCACCACCGCCGGTGCAGATCGCGTCTTGACCATGGATCTCCACGCGGGTCAAATCCAGGGTTTTTTCAATATCCCGGTCGACCATCTGTATGCCACGCCCGTTCTCCTCGACTACATCAGTAAGGGGGGCGGCAAGGATTTGGTGGTGGTCTCGCCGGACGCGGGAGGCGTGGAACGGGCGCGGGCCTTTGCCAAACGCCTGCAAGCCAATCTTGCCATTATCGATAAACGGCGAGAAGGTCCCAATCAGACACAGATCATGAACATCATCGGAGATGTCGAGGGGCGGAGCGCCTTGCTCCTGGATGACATGATCGATACGGCGGGAACGATCGTGCAAGGTGCACAAGCCTGTGCCAATAAGGGCGCGCGGCGAGTCTGGGCCGGATGCACGCACGCTGTATTGTCCGGGCCGGCGCTAGAGCGAATCCAAGCGTCGTGTCTGGAGGAAATTGTTGTCACGAACACGATTCCCTTAAACGGCAAAGAGCAACGATGTCCCAAATTACGAGTCTTGTCTGTGGCCCCCTTGCTGGGGGAAGCCATTACCAGAATTCACGAGGAAGAGTCCGTCAGTTCCCTATTTGCGTAGTGTCCCGCCTGATTTCCTCGATCACCCTCCGTATGAGCGATGTGAACACGGGCTGCGACGAGTGATAGACGATCGGTAGGAGCGAAAGGAAGACATCAATGAAGTTCGAAATGACAGCCGAGATGAGAGAGCAAGCCGGGAAAGGCGTCGCGCGTCAGTTGAGACGGAGAGGAAAAATCCCGGCCGTGCTCTATGGCCAAGAAGAATGCCTCTTGTTGACTTTGGACCCTGATGGGGTCCGAAAGATTTTGCGCTCGCATGCCGCCGGCACGGCCTTGGTTTCCCTGACACTCACGGGGGCAAAGTCCAAAGGCAATCGAACGGCGTTGCTGCGAGACTACCAAGTCGACCCGGTCAGCGGGGAGCTATTGCATGCCGACCTGTTTGAAATCTCTATGGACAAAACAATTCGGGTTAAGGTGCCGGTCACTGTGATCGGAAGCGTCCCTCAAGGAGTCAAGGAAGGCGGGGTGTTGCACCACAACCTGCGTCAGCTCCACATCGAGTGTCTGCCGTCGGCATTGCCCGATTCGATTGAGGTCGATGCGTCTCAGCTTGGAATTGCGCAAGGCATTCACGTCCGCGAGTTGGCCCAGCGAGAAGGAGTTCGATTTCTCGACGAAGGCGACCAAATGGTGGTGAGCGTCGCGGCGCCGATGTCGGAAGCGAAACTGGAAGCGTTGCTGACCAGCGGGGCCGGCGGCGAAGAAGGCAAAGAGCCTGAGGTGGTGGCAAAGGGGAAGGTGGAAGGCGAAGAAGCCGCGGCGACCCCGGCCGCCGGTGAGGCCAAGGGCGAGAAAAAAGAAGCCGGTGCCGCAAAGACCGAGAAAAAAGAGGTCAAGGAAGAAAAGAAGAAGTAAGCTTGCGCCTGATCGTCGGCCTTGGCAACCCTGGCCGCGCCTACGCGGCGACGCGTCACAATGTTGGGGTGATGGCACTGGAGCAAGCGGCCATCCGTTGGAATATCGTGCTGCGGGAAAGGGGGCCCGCACGGAGAGGCCAAGGTAAATTCGATCTGCTCGACGTCACGCTTGTCCAACCGCTGACCTGGATGAATCAAAATGGGCCGGTCGTATACGATCTGCTCACCGAGTTGGGACTCACCTTCGACGATCTTATCGTTATCCACGACGACCTCGATCTTCGCGTGGGACGGTTAAGACTCAAGCGTTCCGGCGGGTCCGGCGGCCATAATGGGATTCGCTCGATCCAGGCGACCCTCGCCTCGCAAAACTTTTCAAGACTCAAGATCGGCATAGGACGTCCCGTCCCCGGCGAGGAGACAGCAGATTACGTGCTGTCTCCTTTTTCCCCTGAAGAACGACCCATCATCGCGCATACGCTGACCCAGGCGGTAATGGCATTGGAATTATATTTGTCCGAAGGCCTCGATCAAGCCATGAACCGATTTAATAATTTGGACGAGCAAGAAGGCGCGAACTAGTTCCCCTCAGGCTAAGTCATGCTGAAGATAGGTTTACACCGTGGGAGGATCTCTCTTGAACGCTCGTAGCCACAGGGTGCGGTGGCGGCCTATCGGCTTCTTCATGAACAGAGTTGGAATCGATCTCAAATGGTGAGGGTGAAAGACAACGTCGCGCGGTAAACACGGCGCCTTTCGACCTAACGATATAACGTTTTGGGGTCTGTCGTTCTCAGGTGTCGGCAGCGTCCTTGCTTCTTCATCGCTCCCTCTTAAGATTCACAGCCCCTATGCAATCGTGCTATCGTACCGCTCGATTCATTGATACGTAATTGGTGATAGAGGAGATGACGCGCATGTTACTCGAGGGCAAGAAGGGCCTCATCATTGGTGTCGCGAACAAGCATAGCATTGCCTGGGCTATCGCCCAAGCGGCGGCGCGCGAAGGCGCACAGCTCTTATTCAACTATCAAAACGATCGCCTGCGTGAGAACGTCGAAGATCTTGTGCGTACGATTCCGCAGGCGCACGCTTGCCCTTGCGATGTGGGAGACGATACGCAAATCGAGGCGCTCGTGAAAAAGGCCGAGAAGGAACTTGGCCGGCTGGATTTCCTTGTGCACTCCATCGCATTCGCGCCACGGGAAGAGCTGACCGGGGCCTTCCTCAATACGACGCGCGCCGGATTTGCGACCGCGCTGGACGTCAGCGCCTACTCGCTCATCGCCGTCACACGAGCCGCCGTTCCTCTCATGACCGATGGCGGCGCGGTTGTCACCCTCACCTACCTGGGGAGCGAACGAGTGGTGCCGCACTACAATGTTATGGGTGTAGCCAAAGCTGCGTTGGAATCGACAGTGCGGTATCTCGCGCACGACCTTGGTCCGAAAAATATTCGTGTGAATGCTGTTTCGGCCGGCCCCATTAAGACGCTGGCAGCACGCGGGGTTTCCGGAATCAGTAAAATGGTGGATCACCACAAAGCATGTGCGCCGCTACGCCGAGCCACGGAGCAGGGTGAGGTCGGCGATACTGCCCTATTCCTGGTCAGCCCGCTTGGAAGAGGAATCACCGGCGAAGTCATTTACGTCGATGGGGGCTACCATATTCTGGGTTCTTTGGATGCGCTGGAATAGCAGTCCAGTTTGTTTTAACTGCAATATTCCGCTAAGTCTTAAAGCCCCTCCGATTTATTGACACTCCGAGGAGGGCTGTGATAGTTTCTGACGCTTCAACGTAAGTAAGACTCAAATTTCCTTAAGGAATTCGAGTCAATTATCCCTCGCTCCAAGACATCTTGGGGCCATTGTCCAAGAGGAGGTTTCTGCATGCAGCTCTACGAGTCTATCTTCATTGTTCGACCCTCTTTATCCGACGAAGACACTACCAAGATTATCGACAAGCTGAAGGGCGTAGTTGAAAAGTCCGGCACCATCGTGAAGATGGAAAACTGGGGCAAAAAGAAGCTCGCCTATGAGGTCAAGCGGGAACGTAAGGGGACGTTCGTATATCTCAACTTTCAATCCAATGGCGACCTCATTAGCGAATTGGAACGGTCATATCGATTGGAAGACTCCGTCATCAAGTTTCTCACCGTCCGCATGGAGCAGCCGTCGGCCCCACCACCATCTACGAGCGAGGTTTCCGACCATGACAGGGTTCAATAAGGTCATTTTGATCGGCAATTTGACCAGAAACCCGGAAGTTCGGTATACGCCGAATGGGACGCCGGTGACCAGCTTTGGGTTGGCGATCAATCGGCGGTTTCGACAAGCGGAAGATCTTCGCGAAGAGGTGTGCTACATCGATATCGTCGTGTTCGGAAAACAAGCGGAACATTGCGGTCAATACTTGAGCAAGGGAAATGGTGTAATCGTCGATGGACGGCTTCAGCAGCGGCGCTGGGAGACCGAGGACGGTCAAAAGCGGAGCAAGCACGAAGTGGTGGCCCAAACTATTACCTTCTTGCCAAAAAGGTCCGAGGCAGGTGCGGAGAGCGCCCCTACCGAAGACCCTCAATACGAATATGAGGAGCCAGCATAATCATGGACGACAGAATGGATCGTGGGGCCGGCGCGAGCGCGGGGGGAAGCGGGAGCGGTGGCAGTGGACGGTTTTTTCAGCGGAGACGTGTCTGCCGATTCTGTTACGAGAAGATTCCCATCGACTTTAAGGACGTAGGCCTCTTGCGCAATTTCTTGACGGAACGCGGCCGGATCGTCCCACGCCGGATTTCCGGGAACTGCATGCCCCACCAACGCGAACTGACGGTGGCCATCAAACGGGCGCGGACCATTGCGATATTAGCGTTTGCCGAGGAGCGGTAGTTGAGTCCGAGACGACATTGTATAATGGATTGGCTTCGATGAGCATGTGTTTGACCGAGGAACTCACCGTGGCGAAGCTCACTCTACAATTGACGGAAATTCCCGATGAAGGCCTCGAGCTTTTCGAAGAAGTTCAGGCTGAGGAACTGGGACTTTTGCCTGAAGAGGCGCTCCCTCGCGGCCCGCTTTCGCTTTCAGCGAATCTTGTAAAAGTCGGCGCGCACGTTCATGTCGAGGGGGTGCTGGAAGGACCCATGGTGTGGGAGTGTGTCCGCTGTCTCAAGGGATTTGACAAGCCGACAGAAATCCCATTCACGGCAGAGTATCAGGTGCCCGATCCTACCGTTCGAACTCGAGAACGGACGACGAAAGACCGGCGGCAAGACGGTGCCGAGAGCAGCAGCGAGATGATGGATCAGGACGACGAGTTGTATATCTGCACCGGCGACCGAGTGGAGCTGGCCGAGATGCTTCGAGAGCACGTGATTCTCTCGACGCCGATGCAACCACTATGTCACGAACAGTGTCGAGGGCTTTGTCCGGTCTGTGGCGGAGACCGAAATGAGCAAGCTTGTAGCTGCGTTCAAGAGACACAAAAGAATCCATTTGCCATTCTGCAAGAACGGTGGAAAAAATCGAACTCATGAGCGACGAGTCGAGGTTGTAGACACCGGAAGCGAGGAAGACCATGCCAAATCCTAAACATAAGCATTCACGTGCGCGTCGAGATAAGCGACGGACCCAAAAGGTGAAGATTACTACGCCGAGTTTTTCCGTCTGCCCGCAGTGCCACGAGCCGAAACTTCCCCACTATACCTGCCTGAATTGCGGGACGTACAAAGGCATGGACGTCATCGCCGTCGAAGAAAGTTGAAGATGCAGACACGGGCAGGCCACTTCGTGCTCGATCGTTGGTTGATTTCAACGTAGGTGCGCTACGCACCGCACCCCACTCCGCGGCCCCGCGGGGTGCGCGCATGTAAGCGTGCTTGGCGGGGGTAAGAGTTGGTCAATGTGAACACCTCTCGTCGACACACGATCATCGAATGAAAATAGCCGTTGATGCCATGGGGGGGGACCACGGTCCTGCTCCAATTATCGAAGGGGCGCTACAAGCGGCCTCCGAATTAGGCGTCGAAGTGATTCTCGTCGGCGATGAGGTCCAACTGCGCGAGCACTTCAAGCGTCTGCGAGTGAATGATACGCTACTCACGATCCACCATGCCGCGCAGGTCGTGGAAATGCATGAGTCGCCGGCACAAGTCGCACGAAAAAAACGGGACTCGTCTATTTGGGTTGCGACAGAACTCGTGAAATCGGGTGACGCGCAGGCGGTGGTCAGCGCGGGCAATACCGGCGCAAGCATGGTGGCGTCGTTTTTTCTCCTCGGTGTGATTAAAGGTGTGGAGCGCCCGGCCATTGCGACGTCTCTTCCGACATTGACCGGCACTGCCGTTATGCTCGACGTCGGTGCTAACGTGGATTGCGAAGCGGCGCATCTGATGCAGTTTGCCCTCATGGGCAATGAGTACGGCAAGTATCTATTCGGCAAGCCCAATCCCCGAATCGGTCTCCTGAGCATCGGCGAGGAAGACAGCAAGGGCAACGAGGTGACCAAGGAAGCCTTTGCCCTTCTCAAGGCAAGCCCGATCAATTTTATCGGGAACGTCGAAGGACGGGACGTCTACAGCGGTGCGGCCGACGTGATTGTCTGCGATGGCTTTATTGGAAATGTCGCGTTAAAAATTTCCGAAGGCGTCGCCGATACGATCAAAAAACTATTGATGAAAGAAATTGCCGCGTCACGTTTGGGACGATTGGCCTATCTCTTCATGGCGGGTCCGTTGTTGCGACTGCGTCGGCGGATTGATTATGCGGAATTTGGCGGCGCACCTCTCCTCGGCGTGAACGGTGTCTGCATGATCTGTCATGGCCGCTCCTCGGCGAAAGCCATTAAGAATGCCATTGCTCGTGCGAAAGGCTTGGCCGAAAGTCGACTGCACCAGCTCATCCAAAAGGATATCGAAGAGAGTCTTGCCCGGCAGCGAGAAGACCAGCTACCATTGTCCCCATGAGAAGTCGTATCGTAGGCACTGGCGCATACGTTCCGGATCGCGTGTTGACCAATGCCGATTTGGAGCGCATGGTCGCCACGTCCGATTCCTGGATCGTCGAGCGAACCGGGATTCGAGAGCGGCGGATTGCGGCGCCGGGCCAGGCATGCTCCGATCTGGGGACACAGGCTGCACGTGAGGCGCTGTCTGCGGCCGGGATCGAGCCGGCCGATCTCGATCTGATTCTTGTGGCCACCTGCACGGGAGATCAGCCCTTGCCATCGACCGCGTGCCTGGTGCAAGCAAAACTCGGCGCGCGGCGCGCCGCGGCTTGCGATGTGTCCGCAGCGTGTTGCGGATTTGTCTATGCCCTTTCGGTCGCCGATGCGTATGTGCGAACCGGCTCGCGGTATGTCTTGGTCGTCGGGGCGGAAGTCATGTCTGCTATCACCGATTGGTCCGATCGTGGGACTTGCATTTTGTTCGGCGATGGCGCCGGCGCCGCTGTAGTCGGTTCATCGGATGGTGATCGAGGCGTACTGTCGACTCATTTGCATTCCGACGGGGGGTTAGGAGACCTCCTCTGCGTGCCAGGCGGCGGCTCATGTATGCCTCCATCCGAGAAAATGTTGTCGGAGAACGCGCAGTTTCTTAAGATGAAGGGAAATGAAACCTATAAGGTTGCGATCAAGACGCTGGAAGAAGTGGCACGAGAAACGCTCTCGGCTCATGGGCTCACCGTCAAGGATGTGGACCTGTATGTCCCGCATCAGGCCAATGTGCGTATCATTCATGCCGTGGCCGAGCGGTTGCGATTGCCGGTGGAAAAAGTTTTTATGAATATCGACCGGTATGGGAATACGTCGGCTGCCTCGATTCCATTGGCGCTGGATGAAGCCGTCAAATTGGGCCGTATCAAAGAAGGAAGTCTGGTCATGATCGGAGCGTTCGGCGCGGGCCTGACGTGGGCATCCGCCTTAATCCGTTGGTGACCAGTCGATCGGTATCGGGCCTGAAGTTTCTTTTATCTTCCCAGAGGTTTGAAGAAAAGTGTACGTCGAAGACCGGGGTCGCGCAAGCAGTTTTTCCCGTTGACAATGGAAACGGTTTCCCTCATATCTAGCCCGATATGACGCCGAGTATTGCGTTCGTTTTTCCCGGTCAAGGGTCTCAATCGGTCGGGATGGGGCGAGCCTTTTACGATGCCGTACCGGGCGTTCGGAAGGTGTACGAAGAGGCGGCCGCCGTTCTAGGTTATGATGTTGCCGCCTTGTGCTTTGACGGCCCGTCCGATCGGCTGAACTTAACGGAGTACACCCAACCAGCCTTGCTGACCGCGAGTATCGCCGCGCTTCGCGCCCTGGAACCGGCCGGGATCCATTTCATGGCGGTTGCCGGTCATAGCTTGGGTGAATATTCCGCTGTGGTTGCCGCAGGCGGGTTGACATTCGAAACGGCTGTCTTGCTGGTCCAGAAGCGGGGTCGATATATGTCGGAGGCGGTGGCGTCAGGACGAGGTTTAGTGGCGGCCATCTTAGGCGCTTCAGAGGAAGTCGTGAGCGAAGCCTGCCGCGAAGCGTCTACGCTCGGTATCGTGGCGCCGGCGAATTTTAACTGCCCTGGACAGATTGTGATTGCAGGCGAGAAGGCGGCCGTCGAACGGGCGATCGAATTGATGAAATCCAAAGGATGCCGCAAAGCGATCCCCCTACCCGTCAGTGTGCCGGTTCATACTCCATTGATGCAGGTGGCGGCGGATCGGTTGGCCCACGACGTCGCAGCGGCAACATGGTTCGATGTGACGGCGCCGCTCGTGAATAATGCCGAAGCCAAGCCGTTGCGCCGCGCCGATGAGATCAAGGCGTCCGTGATACGTCAACTGCCGTCTCCTGTCTTATGGGAAAAATCCGTTAAAGAGCTCAGGGCGCAGGGGGCCGACACATTTATCGAAGTCGGTCCCGGGACGGTGCTCACGGGCCTGATCAAGCGCATTATTCCCGAGGCGAATATTTTTAACGTGCATGATCCGAAGTCGCTGGAGACGACCGTCGCAGGTCTGAAGGAGTTGTAATGTCGTTGGAGGGGAAAATTGCGATCGTCACCGGCGCGGCGCAAGGGATAGGGCGGACGATCGCGGAAACGCTGGCCCAGGATGGGGCGGATATCGCCATTGCCGATATGGATCCCGGTCGAGCGCAGGAGGCGGCCGACGCGGTGAAAAAATTAGGCCGTCGTGTGCTCAACCTCAAGGTCAATGTGGCCGAGTGGGACGGCGTCAAAGCCATGGCGGGTCAGGTGTTGAAGGAGTGGGGCACGATCGATATTCTTGTGAACAATGCGGGGATCACGCGCGATGGTCTCTTGGTGCGAATGAAGGAAGAGGATTGGAACCTGGTGCTGCAGGTCAATCTGACCGGCACGTTTCATTGCATCAAAGCCGTCTTGCAAACCATGACCAAGCAGCGGTCTGGACGCATCGTGAACATTGCTTCGATCGTGGGCGCCATGGGCAATGCGGGCCAAGCGAATTACGCTGCATCGAAAGCCGCCGTGATCGGCTTGACGAAAACGGTCGCGCGAGAGTATGCCAGCCGCTCCGTCACGGTCAATGCGGTGGCGCCCGGCTTTATCGATACACCGATGACGCAAGGGCTGTCGGCTGAGGTCAAAGAGACGCTGCAAAAGCAGATTCCCTTAGGCCGCTTGGGCCGGCCATCTGATGTGGCGGCGGCCGTCCGGTTCCTTGTGTCCGAGGATGCCGGGTATATTACGGGACAGGTACTGCATGTGAATGGTGGGATGCTCATGTCATGAGCGTCGAGTCATCGTACGATTGAGTCAGCCGAGAGGCTGGAAGAGGAGGACGACATGGAGGAGGTGAAGAAACCAATGGCGATCGAAGATCGCGTGAAAAAAATTATCGCCGAACAACTTGGCGTGGACGAGGACGAAGTGGTACCCGAGGCATCGTTTGTCGAAGATCTCGGTGCGGATTCGCTGGATACGGTGGAATTGGTCATGGCATTTGAAGAAGAGTTCGATATCGAAATACCGGATGAAGATGCGGAAAAAATTCTGACGGTCGGAAAAGCTATGGAGTACATTAAGGAGAAGGTCTAGTCGGCCCTCCCAGGATGGACACACCTATTGCGAGACGAGTGGTAGTGACCGGGATCGGTCTGGTTACGCCGCTGGGCATTGGGACAGAGCCCACGTGGAAAGCGCTCTGCGCCGGAGAGTCCGGTATTGGACGGATCACGCGTTTCGACCCTACCGATTATTCCACTCAGATCGCTGGCGAGGTGAAGGACTTCGATCCGGCGGCGTTCATTGAAAAAAAAGAAATCAAGAAAATGGATCTCTTCATCCATTTTGCGGTGGGGGCTGCGCAGTTGGCTGCCGACGATGCCGCCTTGAAGGTCACGCCCGACACGGCCCATCGCGTGGGTGTCTATATCGGATCGGGAATCGGCGGACTCTCTTCTATCGAGTCCTATCATAAAGTTCTGCAAGAAAAAGGTCCGGATCGCGTCTCGCCCTTCTTCATTCCCATGACCATCATTAACCTGGCCTCCGGGCAAGTGGCGATCCGATTAGGCGCGCGGGGTCCGAACTCTTGCGCCGTCACCGCATGCGCCACCGGCAATAATTGTATCGGTGATGCGTTTCGACTCATCCAACGAGGCGATGCCGACGTGATGGTGGCCGGCGGCGCGGAGGCGGCGATCACGCCGTTAGGCGTGGCGGGCTTTGGGTCGGCGAGAGCCTTATCCCGACGCAATGACGACCCCACGCGCGCCAGCAGGCCGTTCGATCGTGATCGAGACGGCTTCGTGCTTGGAGAAGGCGCCGGTGTCCTGGTCTTGGAAGAGTTGGAGACCGCCAAGCGGCGGGGCGCAAAAATCTATGCGGAAATTATCGGCTACGGTATGACGGCGGATGCCTACCATATTACGGCGCCGCCGGACACCGGTGAAGGCGCGGTGCGCTGCATGGAATTGGCCATTCGAGACGCGGGAGTTCGGAAAGAAGACATTGGCTATATCAATGCTCATGGCACCTCGACGTTCGCCGACAAGATCGAGACGTTTGCCATCAAGCAGGTGTTCGGTGAACAAGCCTATCGCATCCCGGTCAGTTCCACGAAATCGATGACCGGTCACCTGTTGGGCGCCGCAGGCGGAATAGAATCGGCATTCAGCGTCTTGGCCATCCATCGCGGCGTCTTACCCCCGACAATCAACCTGGAGCATCCTGATCCCGAGTGCGATCTGGATTATGTCCCAGGCCGTGCGCGGGAAGCGGCCGTGCGTGTGGTCCTGTCCAACTCGTTCGGATTCGGCGGCGTCAACGCCTGCCTTCTGTTTCAAAAACTCGCAGCCTGATGCCACGCCCTCGCCTGCTCTAACCGGCGATGCCCCACTCCACGACCCATACCGCGGAACAGACACTCGGATATAGTTTTCGCGATCCGACTCTCCTGGATCAGGCGCTGACCCACAAGTCCCATGTCAACGAGCTCAAGTCGAAAGAGCGAAAACATAACGAACGGCTTGAATTTCTCGGCGACGCCGTGCTGACGTTGGTGATCAGTGAACATTTGGTCGGCGCCTTCCCTGAATCCCCCGAAGGCGAGTTGTCAAAACACAAAGCTCGTTTGGTGAGCGAAGTCTCCCTGGCGGCCGTGGCTCGCCGTCTGGATCTGGGTGGCTTACTACGCCTGGGACGAGGCGAGGAGTTGACGCAGGGGCGGGAGAAGCCGTCGATTTTAGCCAATACGTTCGAGGCGATCGTAGCCGCGTTATATTTGGACGGCGGATTGGAAGTGGCGCGAAGTTTTGTCTTGCGAATCTTTGCGCGCGATATCCAGGAGGTGCAGGAGGGCGGCGGATCCGCCACCTTGCATGATTACAAGACGCGTTTACAGGAATGGTGCCAGAAGCAGTACGATGTACTGCCCCACTACACGATCGTGAAGGAGACGGGTCCGGATCATCAAAAAACTTTTGACGTGCAACTCACGGTTCGCGGCGAAGTGTTGGGGGTGGGCGTTGGTCGTACGAAAAAGGAAGCGGAACAGATGGCCGCGAAACAAGCATTGACTCAGACAGGACAATAATTCGAGTTTGACGAGGAGGACGGCATGCAGAAGACGAATCAGGGATTGGTCATCATCGGGCTTGCGCTTGGAATGTTGACGATGGTTGTATCGGGAGGGACTTCAGCCGGCGCGGCCGACAAAGCGCCTGCCGGCCAAGCGGCAGTGGAGAAGGGCCCGAAGGCCATCATCAAAACGAAATTCGGAGAAATCGAAATCAAGTTTTTCCCGGACCGGGCGCCCAAGCACGTCGAGAACTTTATCAAACTGGCGAAGAAGGGCGACTACAACGGAACGATTTTTCATCGCATCATTCCGGGCTTTATGATTCAAGGCGGCGATCCCAACACGAAAGATCTGAACAAAAAAGAATTGTACGGCATGGGAGGCCCCGGCTATAGCGTCAAGGCGGAATTCAACGATACGCCGCATAAGCGCGGAATCGTCTCCATGGCGCGCTCGAATGATCCGGATAGCGCGGGGTCGCAGTTTTTTATCGTGATCGAGGACTCTCCATTCTTGGATGGAAAATATACGGTCTTTGGACAGGTCGTAAAGGGAATGGGCGTGGCCGATAAGATTGTGATGCAACCGCGCGACGCGCGAGACAATCCCACCGAGCGCATCGAAATGACGGTGTCGGTAGTGGAATAGTCGCCGCGTAAGATCGGGCGAAAAGAGGGAAACGATGACGCTGGGGCGTGTGCTCGTCGTGGACGACCAAGTATACGTTCGGCAGGCGGTGAGTTTGGTCTTGAGCCGGGCCGGATACGAGGTGGTGGAGGCTGAGGATGGAGGCAAAGCCATCCGACTGATGGCCGAGGACAACAATGGGTCTCGTGTCGATACGATTATCTGTGACTTGCAAATGCCGACCGTCGACGGCAATGAGGCGATCACCCAGTTCAAGCGGCATTATCCGGACGTTCCAATCATTATCATGACTGGCGCGCCGGATTTTATTCTTACCGAAATCTTAAAGAATCAGGGCGTCACCGATTATTTGATCAAGCCAGTGAGGGACCAACGTATTTTGGAGGTCATTCGAGGCACGGTTCGCCTTCGTCAGCTCCGGAGGAATCAGGGTTAGGTGCTCCTATTTGCAACTCGCTCCGCCGGTATTAAACCTGCTCATCAATGACCACACTGATGGGTGTGCTGATGCGTGTGAGGCGGTTCAGAAGGCATCAGAGAGCCGGGCGGGACATCCCCCGGAAGAATAATGCGGCCACCTCCTTCGTCGACGCGTTTTGTCAGCTGCTCCGCTATCTGGGGATGGTAGTTGGTGATGTACCCGATCAGCGACGTCAAAAACCGAGTCGATTGTAGGCCGGTTCCGGAAATGCGCGTAATAAAATCAAGAGCCTTATCCAAGACGTCCATGGCTGCTTGTGGGTCCGGAACGGCCTGTCCCTGTGGTCGTTGTTGTGATTGTTGTTTGGCGAAGGCCTCGTATTCCGTTTTGAGGCGTTCCGCAAAAACGGGCGGCGGCCCTGCGGGAATATGCAACGGACTGAGGGTACGCCGCAATGATTGCACGGCTGCTATCACTTCGCCATCCTGGCCGTCACGACGGTTGTGGAAATATCCGTAGGCGGTGATTTCAATCAGGTTAAATAAGGCCGCCGCCGGTTCGCCCGAGAGTTCGAACAAGGTCTTATAAAAGTCTCGTCGCTCTATCGCGAAGCGTTCTCCCGCCCGTTTTTGTTGGTAAGCGCTATTCGCGTCCAGATAGACGCAATCTGCCGGGCATGTAATGCGAACGACACGATGTTCGCCGCAGCATTGACTGCAAATCAACCCGTCCAGCGCGGGGCACAGGCGTTTGCCTTTGCGCGCATGACAGTACACACATGTGCTCACTGGCCTGCTCCTTTCTTTATCCCGTCGAATCCATAATCGGCGAGACTGCGCTTCTTCGAGTTGCCGCCGGTCGAAGGGCGTTCGAGTCCATTAATCTCCGCCGCATTGCCGTAGTGGTACGGCACAAGAATCAGGTGGTTCTTTCTATCGATCCCAAGATCGGCCGGAGTCGACAGAAATTCTGCGATCACCTCAAATCTCATATCGGGCCGGATGCGCCAGACTTTCCCTGCTGAAAAGTCTGAGACGTACATGCTTCCCCATTCGTCGAAGTCGATCCCGCTGAGATTGTGAAAGCGTGAGGAGAAAAATGAATTCGAAACCAGTTCCTTGATGGCTCCGCCGGATGAAATTTCGAATATCTTGCCTTTGTTCCAACTCACGGCGACCAATTTCCCGCTCTTCGGGTTCCACGCAATCCCGGCCGGACCGGCCAAGACCGCCTCGTTTGTCAACACGGCGATTCCTCCTGGCGCGGCAAGATCCATGCGGTAGATCGTATTGGCGCCGGTGTCTGAAAGATAGAGAGCGCCCTTACCGTCATAGGCAATATCGACCAGGGCGGCCGATTGCTTCTGCCCAGAAACCCGGGTCGAGTCCAATGAAACGTCCGAGACCGTCCTGCCTGTTTCCTTATCGAAGCCGCGTATTGTGTCGAGATCCACCACATAGAGGACACGATCGACAATGGCCATGCCTTTGGGAGCATGCAGAATGACACCATTGACGCCACCTTGGATAAAGTGAAGGCTCGAAATGTTTCCCGCCTTATCTAATTTCGTGATAAAGCCGTTGTTGTCTTTGGCGTCCGGCTCTCCATTGATATTGGAGATAAAATAAAAGTCGCCGGATGGATCGGCGATAAAACTTTGCGGGGTCTCAAGCCCAGAGACTTGCGATGCGCCGGCAGTCTGTGAAAGCCCCCACGCCAACATGGTGGCAGAGGCAACCGATGCCGCGCACAGACAAGCGTGTCGAATGATGGTCAACAACCGTGATGGTGTACGCATGAAAATGAGGCGAGCGGCCAGCGATAGACAGACCGCCGAGGAGGATGGTCGCGTCGCAATCGTCGGCATCGTACTGGACACTTTGAGAACCTGTCAAGAAAAGGGCCTCTCTCTTGACGGCATTTCGAAGGCCCTGGTATTGTTCAGCGGTTTACATCTCTTGCATGTATGGGCGCAACCAATTGGCAGTATGGGCAAACGGTCCTCAACCAGTTCGTAGGCGAGAAGAACCGCACTCGTACCCTGGAGTACACTGAGGATTTTCGACACCTAGAGCGGCGTTGGAGGTCTTTTTCACCGATCTGAGGGAGGAAATGTGGCGGCACAGTTAATCGATGGCAAAGCACTGGCGCAAACGGTTCGCGAGCGCATCGCAAAGGATGTGGCGGATCTGCATGCTCGCTCCGGGATTCGGCCTGGGCTTGCCGCCATTCTGGTGGGTGAGGACCCGGCTTCCAAGTTATATGTGAAGAATAAACAGAAAGCGTGCGATGCAGCGGGAATCTACGTCGATGAGCACAAACTTTCCTCGAGCACGACCCAGGCGGAATTGCTGGCACTAATCGAGAAGGTCAATGCCGATCCCAAAGTCCATGGAATTTTGGTGCAACTGCCGCTGCCGAAACAGATCGACAGCAAGGTGATCTTGGATGCGGTGTCTCCACTCAAAGATGCCGACGGATTTCATCCCTACAACATGGGACGTTTGGTTGAAGGCATGGCGATGTTCACGCCATGTACGCCCAAAGGCGTGATCAAGATGATCGAATCGACGGGCGTCGGGATCGAAGGCAAGCGCGCGGTGATCGTCGGTCGGAGCAATATTGTGGGAAAGCCTGCGGCGCTCCTGCTGATGCATCGGAACGCCACCGTGACCGTCTGCCATTCCAAAACGAAGAATTTACCGGCCGTCTGCAGGGAGGCAGACATTCTGGTCGTGGCGATCGGCAAAGCCAAATTTGTGACGGCCGATATGGTACGAGACGGCGCCGTCGTAATCGATGTCGGCGTGAATCGTTTGGACAACGGGACGTTCGTCGGCGATGTTGATTTTGGCCCGGTCAGCGAGAAGGCCGGCTGGATCTCTCCCGTCCCCGGCGGCGTCGGACCAATGACGATTGCGATGTTGTTGGATAATACATTGGAGTCGGCGAAGCGCACGGCCGGACGACCGTAACACAAGGACGTTATTCATGAGCACTGGGCCACGGCGCTTAAAAGAGATTCTGGATCGAGGCGAGTTCGCCGTCACGATCGAATACAATCCACCCAAGGGGACGAATATCTCCTCGATCCTCGAAAGCGCAAAGACGCTGGTCGGGCGCGTCAGCGGAGTCAATGTGACGGACAATACAGCGGCGGTCATGCGCGCCAGTTCGTTGTCCTTGTCTCGCGTCTTGTATGAGATGGGACACGATCCCGTCATGCAGATGACGTGTCGCGACCGTAACCGCCTGGGCATTCAATCCGATCTGCTGGGCGCTCATTTACTGGGGATTCGAAATATTCTGTGTCTTACCGGGGATTATCCGACCGTCGGCGATCACAAAGACGCCAAGCCGGTCTACGATTTGGATTCCGTCCAGATCATGCAGGTCGTTCAAGGGTTGAACAACGGGCGCGACCTGGCCGGCAACAAACTGGACGGATCGACGGATTACATGATCGGCGCCGCAAGCACGCCGGAGGCCGATCCGCTCGGGCCCATGCTGGCCAAATTTGAAACCAAGGTAAAAGCAGGTGCGCAGTTTTTCCAAACCCAAGCGATCTATCATCCCGAGCAATTCGGATCGTTCATGAAGGCCGTCCGGCCATTTAAGGTGAAAGTGATGCCGGGGGTTTTGTTGTTGCGCTCGGCCAAGATGGCCGAATTCATGAACGCGAATATTCCAGGAATTTCCGTGCCCTCCGAGATGATCGAAGAGTTGCGGCAGGCGGGCGACAAGCATGCGCTTGACGTGGGAGTGGAGATCGCGGTGCGGACGATTAAAGCGATACGCCCCTATTGCGACGGGGTGCATATCATGGCCATTAAAGCGATCGATCGGCTACCGGAAATTTTGACGAAAGCGGAAGTGGGATAATAGAAAAGAGATGACCATTCCGGAATTCCAGCAGCGCAAGCGGGAGGGCAAAAAGATCGTCGTCGTGACGGCGTACGATGCCCTGTTTACCCGCATCATTGAGGAGGCGGGCATCGACACGATTTTGGTGGGAGATTCTTTGGGTGTCGTGGTTCAGGGCCAAAAAGACACGCTTGCCGTCACGATGGACGAAATGCTGTACCATACGAAATTGGTGGCGAAAGCTGCCCAGCGGGCTTTGATCATCGGGGACATGCCGTTTCTCTCCTATCAGGTATGTGTAGAGGAGGCCGTGCGCAATGCGGGCCGTTTTCTTCAGGCGGGGGCGGCCGCGGTCAAGCTGGAAGGTGGGACTGCCGTACTTGACCGGGTGGAGGCGATGACACGGTTCGGCATGCCCGTGATGGGTCATCTCGGGATGACGCCGCAATCCGTCAATCGCTACGGCGGATACAAAGTGCAAGGGAAAGAGCAGATGAGGGCGGAATCCCTGGTCGCCGACGCGAAGGCTCTTGAGTCGGCCGGTGCGTTTGCCATCGTGTTGGAAGCCGTTCCGGCAGCACTCGCCAAGACGATCACGCAATCCGTCTCCATCCCCACCATCGGGATTGGCGCCGGCCCTGACTGTGACGGACAGGTCTTAGTCCTGTATGATCTCTTGGGACTCTTTGATCAGTTCGTGCCCAAGTTCGTCAAACCCTATGCGCATCTTAAAGCCGACGCCTTACAAGCGCTTCGCCGTTACCAAGAAGAAGTGGAACACGGCAAATTCCCTTCCGACAGCGAAAGCTACCGATAACCATCCTCGCACCGGTCTCTCGTCGTTACAGATTCACCGAAGGAGGTTCGCGTGAACACGCACCGCAAACTTGTCGTGACAGCGTTATTGTCGTGGTACCTCGTCTTTTCAGTCGCCATGTCGATTGCTCCGGCTAGTCGCCAGTTCTGGATCGCGGCCAACGTGTTGCCCGTCCTGTTTGTGATCGTGCTTGCGCTCACGCATCGGGTCTTTCCCTTGTCCAATCGTTCGTACCTCCTGATTACAGTCTTCCTCACCTTGCATACGATCGGCGTGCATTACACGTATTCGCAGGTGCCGTTCGGAGGCTGGCTGCAACAGACACTACACACCGATCGGAATCATTTCGATCGCATCGTGCATTTCAGCTTTGGATTCTTACTAACGTATCCGCTGGAAGAATGGTTCCGGATCTTTTCGTCGGTGCGAGGGTGGCTGGTCTATTACCTTCCGGTCATCACGATTTTGGGCTTGAGCGGCTTCTGGGAGATTCTCGAATCGTGGGTCGCGCGAACCTTTAAACCGGATCTCGGGCTCACCTTTTTAGGTTCTCAGGGCGATGTATGGGATGCGCAAAAGGACATGACGGCCGCGCTCTATGGATCGCTTCTCTGTGTTGCGTTGATCGTATTGGCGCGAAAATTCGGGCATCGCGCGGATGTCTCCGAACTTGGCCCGGCCTCATCTGCCCTCGAAGAACCATCGTGATGCTGACGACGGCGTCGACCGCATCGATTCGAACGGGAGCAAATCGTGATCGGCTGCCGATCGGGTTGTTAGGGGTCTATCTTATTTTGTGGAGCGTCTTGGCGCTCCAACCTGTCGATCGAAAGGATTGGCTGCTGGAAAATATCTTGGCCGTCGCGACGGTCGCGGTCCTAGTCGGGACGTACAAACGGTTTGCCTTTTCCGATCTTTCGTACGTTTTGCTTGCCCTGTTTTTGATCCTGCATGCCGTCGGCGCCCATTACACCTAAGCGAAGGTGCCGCTCGGATTCTGGATGAAAGACGCGTTTGACCTCAGCCGAAACCATTACGACCGGATCGTGCATTTTGCCTTCGGTCTACTCCTGGCCTATCCTGCCCATGACCTCTTTCTGCGCGCGGGGAATCTTCGCAAGGGATGGGCGATAGGTATGGCGGCGCTCGTCGTGACGGCCCTGAGTGGATTATTCGAAGTCATCGAATCCTGGGTGGCACAATTGACCAGCCCGGAACTGGGCGATGCCTATCTCGGCACGCAAGGCGACGTATGGGACGCTCAAAAAGATATGACGATGGCCATTGTGGGGGCGGCAATTACCGTTGTGATCATGGCCGGCTATCAGCACAAGAGGGGCATGAAATGCGCGAGACCTTAAAAAATCACTGACACGGAACTTGAAACACCTTTCGATCCTCCAGCCGCACGGCCGTTAATTGTTTGCCCCATACACACCCGCTATCGAGTCCCAATACATTGTCCTGTATGTGAAGACCAAGGGCCGCCCAATGGCCGAAGACGATCGTGGCGTCGGTGCTGCGGCGATTGGGAACTTGAAACCACGGTAGATAGCCGGTCGGCGCCTGCTCCGGCGCGCGCTTAAAGGCCAGATCCATTTTCCCTTCTTGCGTGCAGACACGCAGTCTCGTCAAGGTTTTTGCTATCGCAACAGCTCGCTTCATGCCGACGAGGCGGTCGGTCCATTGATGGGAAGGGCGGTCTTCATACAAGGCCCGCAAAAAGGATCGGTAATTGTCCGAGTGCAGAACAGCTTCGACCTCTTGCGCGTAAGTGTCGGCCTCTTTGACCGTCCACTGGGGGAGCAGGCCCGCATGGACCATGACTGTATCGGCTTCGACATAGAGTAACCGCTGCCGTCGCAACCATTTGAGCAGGTCGTCACGGTCTGGAGCGTTCAGGACATCATGAAAGGTATCTTTTGGTCGAAGGTCGCTACAACCGCTTCCGACGGCAAGGAGATGAAGGTCGTGATTGCCTAAGACCGCGACCGCGGATTGTCCCAGCCCTTTGAGATAGCGCAACACCGACAGCGAGGCGGGCCCACGATTGACCAAGTCTCCGACGAGCCAGAGCCGATCGGTCAGAGGGTTAAAGGCGAACTGCCGTACCAAGGACTCTAGCGCGGAGAAGCAGCCTTGAATATCGCCGATGGCATAGGTGGCCATAGTACAAAGGTGGACCTGGGTAGGAGGTGGAGACTACGTGACGCGGGTGCGAAAAACAAGACGCCGTGAAAGATTGGTCGGTCCGCGCGCCCCCTTTCGGCCGCGCCGGTTAGAATCGGAACTCCTGAATGACCCACTGATCGCCTTCTTTGATCAGGACGAAGGTGGCCGCCACTTTTTCACTGTTGAAGGTCCGGATGTGCCCTGAAAACGTGGCGACATTCTTGTCGATCTTCCGAGAGAGAAACTCACTTGTATAGTTATTTGAGACGACCGTATTTTTATTCACGAGCTCTTGAAAGGATTCCAATGAAAGGCGCGAACGGGTCGGACCGGACAGATAGCTATAAGCTTTTTGATAATTGTGTTGGCTGATGGCCTCGAGTTGGGCGTGGACAACCTTCGCCGGTTCGAGCGTGCGTCCCCAAAACCACCAGGCCAGGCCACACGGGATCAAGACGAAGAGAATAAGTTTTTTCATGGCGTTCTCCCCGGCAGAGAGGGCTACCGTTACGGCGGTCGGTCGAATATCTTCTTTAAAGGTAGGAAGAGTCGGCGATTGTGTCAAGACGGGGACAGCGTCAGGCGGTTGGTTCTTTTCAGCAGATGCTCCGTCAAGGCTTTATGAACGGCCTCATATGCGGCGGCGAATTTCTCTGAACACGCGGCCGCGTGCTCCATCTGTTTGGATCGTCCGATCGACTCTAATTCCTGACAGAGGGCCGAAAATGAAATCGCTCCCACAGCAGCGCTGCTGGATTTCAAACTATGGGCGGCATGATGTAGGCCGCTAGCATTGTCCTCGCGAATCGCCTGCTGTATGGATTGAACAATGGAAGGCGTCGTGTTCAGATAGCTGGTAAGTATCTTGGCCAGGAGATCGGGCCGGCCGGTCTGTTGCAGCGCGTCGATGTTCGCCAAAATCTTCAGGTCCAGAGGGTTGCTTTCCAACGTGGCCTCAGCTGTGTTGGTCTTATTTTTATCCCGTAAGATCGACTCGCCAAGGCGGTTCTGAGGCCGGTTCTGAATCGGCTGATCGCGTTGGGGGAGCCATTGTTCCAGGATCGTTCGCAATTGAGTTTGTGAAAAGGGTTTCGTGACATAGGCGTCCATGCCGGCGCTCAGACATTGTCCTCGATCGCCGTCCAACGCGTGGGCCGTGAGGGCTATAATGGGAATGTGTGTTCCGACATGGCCCGCTTTCCTTGTGTTGGACTCCCATCGTCTAATGGTCCGTGTGGCTTCTAGTCCATCCATTTCGGGCATCTGGCAATCCATCAACACCAGGTCGTAGGTCGTCGTTTCAACGGCGTGCACCGCTTCTCGTCCGTTCTCGACGACTTGCACACGACAGCCCAGAAATTCCAGCATGGCCCGCGCAACCTCCTGGTTGACCGGGTGATCTTCTGCCAGCAAGACGTATCCGTTCAGCGGTGATGCATCGGTTTTGCTCACCGCGTCCGTGACGAGGACCTGCGGTGCATGTGATTGCCCGATCAAGGACAGCAGGCTATTGAGCAGATGGTTTTGACGAACCGGCTTAGTCAAATAAAGCTGGATGCCGACCGCGCGGGCAGCTTCGGCATCTCCATATTGGCCAAGAGAGGTCAGCATGATGAGATGCACATCCGCCAGTACGGAATTGGTCCTGATTTTTCGCGCCAACTCCAGGCCGTCCATACCCGGCATCAGCATGTCGAGAATGGCAATATGAAAGGGCTCGTGCCGCAGCAGGGCCAGATCGAGTAGCGCCAATGCTTCGATGCCGTTCTGGGCGCTCTGATGGGACATGCCCCACTGCTCCGCGTAATGTTCCAGAATCATACGATTGGTCGCATTGTCATCCACGATGAGCACGCGGCGTCCCCGCAACGTATGGCGGGACCGATCGATGGTGTCGGCAGTCAATGTCGATTGCTTAAACTGAGCGGTGAACCAAAAGGTCGAACCCAGTCCAGGTTTACTGTCGGCCCCGACTTCGCCGTGCATCAGACCCACCAATTGTTTGACGATGGCCAAGCCGAGCCCGCTCCCGCCGTATCTCCGTGTGGTGGAGCTATCCTCCTGTGTGAAGGGTGAGAAGATGCGTCCCAGCGTCTCCGCCTTCATGCCGATGCCTGTGTCTCGTACGGCAAACCGAAGGCACAGACGATCGCTGGGCCCTGTTTCTACTTGAAGGACAACTTCTCCGCGATCCGTAAATTTCACCGCATTGCTCACCAGATTGGTAAGGATTTGACGAAGACGTCCTGGATCGCCTTTGAGATGAGTCGGCACGTCTTGTGACACGAAACAGGCCAGTTCAATGGATTTTTTCCTGGCCATTTCCGCAAAGAGCTCCATGACTTCTTCGACCGTTTCAGACACGCAGAAATCTACCTGCTCCAGCTCGAGTTTGCCGGCTTCTATTTTTGAGAAATCCAAAATATCGTTGATGATTTCCAGAAGCGAGATGGCTGATCGATGAACCGCCTCGACAAAGCGACGCTGCTTAGCCGTGAGTTCCGTATTTCTCAAAAGATCGGTCATGCCCAACACACCATTCATCGGCGTGCGGATTTCGTGGCTCATATTGGCAAGAAATTGGGATTTGACACGGCTGGACTGCATGGCCTGATCGCGGGCCACTGCGAGTTCAACGGTGCGTTCTTGAACCTTTGCCTCCAAGGATGCCGTGAGTTCCCGAAAGGCGAAAGATTGCGCCTGGATCACCTCGGTTGTCTGCGCGACAACCTGCGTCAGGTGCTCTAAGTCGCCTTGATGAGGTGAAGCCTCCGGGTACGTACCGTCAGGGAGTCGATCAGAGCTTAAGGTTTGTAGTGGTATCCGAAGCTGGAAAATGGTCTGTTCGAGGACGGCGCTAACGCGGCGAAGCGTCAGACGGATCGCGACCAGCCCGGCTAGCATCAACGCCAAGATGACCACAATCATGCGGACGGTGATTTCGCGGATCTCTTGATCAACACCGGCCAGCGAAAAGACAACCCGGACCCACGCCGTCACGGCTTCATTGTCGAGTAAAGGCTCGATAATCAGCAAGGCGGGCCCGCCGTCCATCGTCTGAATCTGCGTGATGACCTCCCTGTCGCCTGCGGTCGCTTGACGCCAGATGGGGTCATCGAGGGTGTAGCCGATGCGAGCGGTGCGCTTGGCCGCCACGATGAGGTGATCGGTGTTCACGATATCGATGTCCAACAGGTCTTGGTCTTGTAGATGGCGGGCCATTGCATCCTGGATGACCGACCGCTGGTCAAGCATGGTCGCCGCCCCGATGACGGCAAAGGTTCGGCTCAAGGCGCGGGCGCGCTCTTCCGCCGCGCGCCGAAGCATCTGTGATTGGTCCATGATCATGGCTGCCGATCCGATACCCATCACAAGCAAAATAACACTGCTGAGGCCGATGGTTAGCCGTAGCCGAACGCTTCCGATCCATGCCTTGTGGAGCCATCCGAAACAGGGAATCACGCGTTCCTCATTTAATAAGACCTACGGGCTGGAGAAAAGTCCGCCATGAAGTGCAAGCATGCAAAGACAGTCTGAAAGAGGAGGCAACGATAAGACTTTATCGGCCAAGTGAGGGGTCTACTTGAACAGAAATGGAGGAGGAGGCGATAATTAGAGGTTAGGGGTATTTCGCTTCGATGGTGCTATGCAGGCCGCCACGTGCAGTGAATTCTCCCGTCACAATGGCCCAGACCGGCTGACAGGAGGTAACGATATCTTGAAGAATTCGATTGACCGCGTTTTCATAAAAGATTCCAAGATTGCGATAGGCATGAATGTACAGCTTGAGAGACTTCAATTCGAGACACGCCTTATTTGGCATGTACCTTAGCCGGATCGTTCCGAAGTCAGCCAATCCGGTTTTTGGACAAATGGCCGTATACTCGGGGATCGTGATGGTAATTTCATAGCCTTTGTACTGGTTAGGCCAGGTCTCAATCGTCGGCAAGTCAGCCGTAGTGCCGCTCTTCGCATGCTGGGCGTTATATCCCCCGACCTTCTTCTTCGACCGGGCCTTTACCCCGTGAGGGGTCATACCTGGGTCATCCATTCGATGTGGCCGATTTTTTCCAGTTGGAAATAGAGTGTCACCCAGGGACACATCATGTCTGGATAGACCTCGCAAAATCCACCTTTGCGGACTCCCCCGCATGGCCCATGGCTCATAAATTTAGGGCATTCGGCTTTAATCGACCCATCGGGAATCGGAGGACGAGTGTGCACCCCTCCACAGGAGTCGTCGCTGAGCTCTTCGCCGGGAATAATGACACGCAATGGCATCCGACTACTGTATACCGTTTTCCTGTAATTGGGCAATCAGTAGAAAGAGGAAGAATTTACATAAAAATGTTGCTGCCGTATTTTGTTGCGAAGTTGGGACCAATGGCCTACCTTTCAGATAGCAGCTAGGCCTTCTTTCGTTTGGCGTGGGCCTTCTGTTTGGTTGCATTGTGTCAGGACAAGTTATACGATCCACTGCGATGGTGAGATAGGCGCCCCGTTCGTTTTTCCATTGACAATATTTAATACGGTTTGTTAGGATCATTGGCTGAAAATACTTTTAATGTGAAGCGGTTGTACGCTCAGCCCAACAAACCACACTTGAAAACTTTTCCCGCAAAACATTAGAACGAACAGTATAAGGGAGGGTAACCCATGAGTCTCGATTATGTGAAATTTTCAAATGGATTCGAAAAGTTCATGCCGAAAGAATATCGGGACATGGTCGAGCATGGTCCATTCGGAAAGAAGACGACTGTCTCGCAAATGGGAACCTTCAAGGAAATCCTGGAAGAGCACCCCATGTGCGCCGGTTGCGCGATGACTCTCTTTATCAGATTGGCGATTATTGCCTTCCCCAACCCGGAAGACACGATTACCGTAGGCACGGCGGGCTGCGGACGGTTAGCCATCTCTCAGGCTGCCATTCCGTTCGTCTATGGCAACTATGGCGATCAAAACGGCGTGGCGAGTGGGCTCTCCCGCGGCCTCAGGCTTCGGTTTGGCGACAAACCGAAAGATGTCGTCGTGATGGTCGGTGATGGTGGCATGGCGGATATTGGATTTTCGTGCACGCTCCATTCCTGGTTCCGCAAGGAAAAGTTCACAACCATCATGTTGGACAACGAAGTGTATGGCAATACCGGGGGTCAGGAAAGCGGCATGACAAGTCGTGGCGCGGTGTTGAAAATGGCCCCCCTCGGTAAAAAGTTCGAGAAGATGGACATGGTTTCCATGGCGAAGGTGGCGGGCTGCGCCTATGTTGCGACGGTCGTGCCGAACAATCCGCGACGCGTAGAAAGCGTGATCAAGAAGGCTGTGTTGATCGCGAGAGAAGTCGGTCCCACCTATATCCAAGCCTACACTTCTTGCAATATCGAATATGCCATCCCCACCGATAAGGTGATGGAGGACGCCAAAAACGTCGAGAACGATCGATATGCGTTTACCGAATATTACACCGACGAGGCCAAGCAGTATTTGGGCGAGCGCTATGGGTACAAGGAGTTTTTGCCGAAGCCAGCCGCGACTCCGGCCATTCCCAAGGCGTAAGGATTTGAAAACGTATCGAAGCGCTGGGAGAACCCTTACGTAAGGAGAAAAGCCATGGCGAAGCGTTTTAATATACGAATGGCGGGTGTGGGCGGGCAGGGTGTTGTCACGGGGTCGCACATTTTGAGTACGGCGGTGATCAATGCCGGTGGGGAAAGCACGATCGTTCCCTTCTATGGGTCTGAAAAGCGTATGGCGCCTGTGGAAAGCTATGTGCGTGTGTCGGATGAGCCGATCTATGAGATTGGCGAGATCACGTTCCCGCACATCATTATTATTTTTCACCCGCAGGTGATTACCCATGGCAAGTCTTACACGATGCCCTTCTATTTCGGCTTGAAGGAAGACGGTGTGTGTCTGATCAACAATGATGGCCCAATGAAGTTGCATCGGGACCAGGCGGCTGAGCTCAAAGAGCGCCGCGCGCGGATGTATTATCTCCCCGCGACCAACCTCTCGCTTGAGGTAGCGGGTATGGACTTAGCCACGAATATGGCGTTGATGGGAGCCATCGGTTGTATTACGGGTTTGACGACAATTGATGCGCTCACCCAGGCCGTAAAAGATCGCTTTCTTGGTAAAGGTTTCGTCGTGTCCGGCGGAACCGCAGCTCTCGATAGCGTGGTAGAACGAAAGTTTAAAAAGAAGCAGGAATTGATTGATAAGAACGTGGCTGTGATTCAAGCCGGGTGGGACTTCGCCGCCAAAAATGGCTGGGATGAAATTAGTAAAGCTGCGAAGAAAGCTGAAACCGCAGCTGCGAAGGTTTAACAGTCTTACTGTTTCAGAGGGGGAGTCATGTACCTGGTAGCCGATATTAATGTCGATATTTGCGCGGCGACGAGCTGTCGTCTCTGCACACAATATTGCCCCGAAGCAAACACCATTCAATACAACGATCAGGCCGGCAAAGACAAGGGCTATAAGTACGGTTCGGCCTATGTGGCCGTCGATCGATGCAAAGGCTGCGCACAATGCGTCTGGGTTTGTGACAATATGGCCAAACATCAGGCCATTAAGATGATCATGATCGATCAGCTGCCCAAGGCTGCAATTACCGACAACATCACGTACGGTGAGAAGACGACGACCGCCGTTCTTGCCAGTCCGATGGTTGGATAAAGGGGCATACGAGTGGAAACAACGAAGCAGAAACCTGAACGGATTATCACCCCAGGCCCAGCGGGTTTCCACCCCCCGTCAGCGGCACAATTAGGCGTCATGCTGCCCGACCCCGGCCAGGGACTCATGTATGGTCTCTTAGAGCCGCACGAGGAAAACGTTATCGAAGAGATGGCACGGGTGATGTTGACAAGCCCGAACGCCACGCTCTTTCCTGGGCCTATGGTCTTATGGGCGTGGAATGACCATGCTGTCGAAAAAGCCAAAGCTCTTCTCGAGATCGCGGCACAGATTCCAAACGTTATGATCATTCCCATGCCGGATTACCGGCCGAAGTATCCCAAGATCGACCCCGAGGAAGTGATTAACCCCAACCATCCGAATCTCACCATCTGGGGCAACAAAATCGAGGCCTGTATTTTTATCGGTGTCCATTGCCACTATGCGAATCTCACGCTGAAGATGATTCGAGCGGGGACGAATTGTTGCACGATGGCAATTTGTGCGGAGCAAGGCCATGAAGATGCCATGCTCACAATTCGAGATTCAGACACCGCTAAGCTCAAGTTAGTCGCAAAGGTCTTCAAGCGAGTTCGTGAGCAGATGGGGCTGAAGCTGCCTGACAATGGCGAAAATGTTCGGTTCACCGGTACGCAGTCCAAGGTGTACGGTGGAAAGACCCATACGAATCCGTTGGACTTTATGCCGAATTCGACAGGCGTTGCCGGCGCGGCGGCCTTCGGTCACAATGCAGAACAGATGAAGCGCGAAGCCTAGAGCTACGCCACCGATCAGCAAAGGGGTGGAATTATGAGCGAATCCTTGGAAGCCGAAGTCAAAACTAACCCGCAAGGTGATCCGATCACGAGCGTCGCTGCCCCGAAAGTTGAGGCCAAGAAAGATCCTCACGCGGAAGCGAAGAAGCAGACTGTCGTCAGTCCTGAATATCTCTTCTTGGAAGCCCCAAGGAAAAGAGAGTTTATTACCGGTAGTGAGGCCGCTAAAGAGGCTGTACGCCGCTCGAACGTCGACTTCGCAGTCGCCTATCCAATCACACCGCAGAGTGAGACCATGCAGCTGATCGGTGTGCTGTATGGCGAAGGTTATGTGAAGGAGTACTACCGAGGTGAAGAGGAATACGGTGTGATGTCGTCGATCGCAGGAGCTTCCCGCGCTGGAGTTCGATGCTACACGGCAACTGCCGGCCCGGGAACGTTGCGAGGAATCGAGCCAATTGCATCGTGGCCAGGCCATCGATTACCTGCCGTCTGTATGTTTACCTGTCGCGTGGTGAATGCGCCGCTCGCAATTCAGCCTGACAATATCGAGATTTCCTATCTGCTGAATTGCGGCATGATCGTCTTTCATGCCGAGAACCAGCAGGATATGTACGATTTCACGATGAAGGCGTTCATCATCAGTGAGAAGAATGATGTCACCCTTCCCGTTGGCGTCTGTTGTGATGGGTTCTTTGTTACCCATGCTCGCGGCTACGTCCATATGCAGGACCGCAGTATGAAGCTGCCTCCGCGTGAAGCATGGCGTGGAGCCGTCCCCGTGCTGGATGCTGAAAATCCTCCGGCCAGATTGTCTCGCGATGCGCCGGTCCAGAAGTCCAACTTCATGGCATATAACATTCACGCTGTATGGCAGCAGGAAGTGTGGGCCGCCGTGGAACGCTCACGGAAGTACATCAATCAATATATGGGCGGATTGTTGTCGGCTGAGAATATGGAGAACGCCGACGCCGTGATTATTGCTTCAGGCAGCGCCGCCGCTCAGTCCCGTGAAGCTGCACGGCTTTGCGCCGACAAGGGAATTAAGGTTGGTTTAATCAAGGTCCGGTCGCTTCGACCGTTCCCGACCGATGAGCTTCGGAAACTCTGCAAGGATGCGAAACTGATTGTCATCCCAGAGTTCAACTATGTAGGGTGGTTGGCGCGCGAGGTGGCGACCGCCATCTATGGACACTCCAAAGCGAAGATCATCGCGGGACCACATGTGTATGGCGGTCAATCCATGCCGGTTGAACTGATTCTCGATGAAGTAGAGTCAGGATTGACTGGAAAGAAATCTACAAATGTGCCGCTCTCCGCGATTATGGGAGCCGATGTGAATCAGGCTGACGTGACTCACTTTATGCAGAATATTTGACCGTTGGCCCGAGGGTCTAGCACAAGAGCCCGTCCGGAATTCCGGACGGGCTCTTTGTTTTCCAAAAGCCTTCTCGAAGAGGATCAGCCCTGAAGGTCTTCCTGGATCAACTCTTCGCTATCCGGCATGCCATAGGCGACAAACTTTGCGTAAGAGAGATAAATCGAGCTACTATCACGCATCGCTTTCGCGCCCTGCGTCATACGTTCAAGCTTGGACGCATCCGAAGCTTCGGACGAGCGCAGCGCTAGCACCTGCGCTTCCAAGATTTCGTTGTAGTGCCGCATCGCGCGTTCCACTTCAAGATAGGCTTGCATAATAGAGTCAGTCATTGCGTATCACCTCGTACACCGCCACCATACACTACCCTCTTTCTAAGGGTCAACACAATGCGGACTGAGCGCCTGCTTTCATCAACCCTTCTGCGGCTGCTGGCAGAGCGGACTGGCTGGAAAAATCTGAACGAGTGCGATTCGGGACGCTTGGATGACTTGTGCCATGGTGTAACCGATCTCTCTCGGCTCTTTACACGGGATCGGCATGAGCTCGAGCGGCCCTATCTGGCCGACGAGCGTCTGCGGTTTGCGTACCTCGCGTATTTTCTTCCCGTCAATGCGGCCAAAGTTCAGACGTTATTAGGGGAACTTCCCGAAACCGAGGAAGGGTTCCAACCCCTTCAAACGGATGCGCCCGTTCGTGTCCTCGATGTAGGCAGCGGACCCGGCACCGCCTCCCTTGCCGTTCTAGATTGGACGCAGAGAGCCTCCAGCCGGCACCGCCGGATTGAGGTGACTGCAGTAGATAGCGTGCGAGCTGCGCTTGATGAAGCGCAGCATCTATGGAATGGGTACTGTCGGGACAGTGTTCCTGACCATGCACGGCTTCATTGCATTCATGCCAATCTGGAACGAAATGCATGGATAAAGTGCATCGATGGCTCGAATCCCTATCATGTCATCATCATTGCTAATACGCTCAATGAGCTATATCGCACCTCTCTCAATCCCGTTCAGCGACAGGTCGAGCTGATACAGAATCTGCTTGAGCGGCTCGATTACAATGGGGCGCTCATCATCCTTGAGCCGGCTTTGCGACAGACGACGCGCAATCTTCATCATGTCCGAGATCACCTGCTTGCCCTGCGGGCCTGTACCGTGTACAGCCCTTGTTTGCATGAACACTCGTGCCCCGCGCTGGTCAAACAGGATGACTGGTGTCATGAGGAACGTCCGTGGGTTCCTCCATCTTGGATTTCCGCGATCGATAAGAAGGTAGGTTTTATTAAGGATGCGTTGAAGTTCTCCTATGCGATTTTTCGAAAAGACGGCGCTCGCATTGTGACGCGAAGCCCGGATGTCTTTCGACTCGTCAGTGAGCTCCGACTGTTGAAGGGAGATGTGCGCGCCTGGTTATGCAATGAAACGGGGAGAGCAGAAGTGGGGCGATTAGATCGAGACAAAGCGGAGAGTAATGCGTCGTTGGACGAGTGGCATCGAGGAGCCATCGTACGCATCAGTGAACTGGAAAAAACGAGTTCCGGAAATATTGGGCGGGTGAAGCCAACAACCACTGTGCGGATGGTACGGCCGGTTTAGGCTTAATCGGCTTCGGGCTCAGCGCTGCCGTGCTTGTGCGTGACTTTATCTTCGTCGAACAACTCCGCCATCTCTTCTGCAATCATATCCCGATCATTGGGAACTGAAATCAAAGGAATTTCCTTCCGGGCCTTTGGTTCGTGATGCACCTGTTCAGGTTGATCACTGTCTTTAGAAGGGTCGGATTGTCGGGGAGTGGAGTCAGCCATGGGGATAGTATACACCAGATGCTGTCTGCAAAGGCTATTCAAATGATTCGAGTGAAGATTTCTCCGGAAACGCATGTCCGCACGCCTTACAGGTCACAAAATAAAAGGCCTCACGGACCGACAGGACAATCCGGAAATCAAGCGTCACTCCCTGTTTTTCGCATGTGGGGCAGGGAATGGTCTTCAAGTGGTAGGGAATATCCGGTTGCGTCCGCTCGTAAAATTCCATATCGGTATGGACCGGGAAGGAGTAGCGGCATTTCATGCACCCGGCCTTCCATTCGCCATCGGGTTGCATACTGCGCCGGTCAATCGAGAATGAATTGGCTTTGCAGATCGGACACCGGATCGTGCTGAGGCGAGATTCGACCTGTTCCGGCGTCATTCGCACCATTTCTCTCATCCTTTCAAGCAAGCCCAGTATAGTATCCGTATACAGTGTAGCGGCAGTATAACGATGGTACGCTCGCTCCGCAAGGTTGCTGCTGTCCACCCGCTTATCTTGCACCTTCGATTGCCGTATACTGAGTCGGCCGATTCTGATGACCTCAGGGAGAAGCGACTCTATTGAGTTGAACAGTCATTCAGCTTAGGCAAGCCGATACGACTGTTAGGCGCCCTTTTCACGATGGACCTATGGCGTTGCATCTAATCAGACCGCTTTGTGATGTAGTCAACTCACCGTCGTCTTGCGGCGCCCTCTTGTCAACACTGCAGAGCGATATTCAGTCCTGCCGACTCTGCGACTCCATGAGCCCGTGGCGGCAGTTTGCCACCGATGCCTATGGGACTGCCGGCACCCGATACCTGTTGGTCGGAGAGGCGCCCGGGTACAAAAGTTGGGAGAAGCGGCGGCGGTTTACCGGTCCGGCGGGAATGTTGATCCGGCGCGCGTTGTGGCAGCTCGCCCATCCACGCTATCGAGATCTTGAGGATCTGTTCTACATCACCGATGCGGTCAAGTGCCATCCAACTTCTGGCCCGGGCTCGACATCGAATCGCCCTCCACGGCGACCTGAGATACATTCCTGTGTCACCCATCTCAGACGAGAGATTCAGCTCCTGCATCCATCAATAATTGTGACTTTTGGCAAAATAGCCGCCGCGACCGTCGCGACGATCGCCCCATCGTTCAAGATAATCGCCTTTCCCCATCCATCTCCACGGAATCAGCTGACGATCATAAAGCACTACCCGTCGCTGAAGGCCTTTGAAGAGGCTCTCTCTCAGACATTTTGTAAGTTGATTGCCCAACTGGAGCAGCCGTCCTGCCATGCCTGAGTTGCCTGAGGCTGAGGTCGTCGCCCGTCAATTGCGGGGGCGGGTGCTTGGCGCCACGCTGAAAGACAGTTGGATCGGCCGTCCCGATATCGTACGTCAAGGGCTGGAGACCCTTGACTGGTATCGTGGGACTCGTATGACCGCAGTGGACCGTCGGGGCAAAAGTGTTGTGTTGACCTTTACGCGGGAGGCGGAAAGTCGATTTCTCATCGCTGAATTGGGAATGACGGGCTTGCTTCTCTTTCACCCCCCTTCGCGGTTCCATAAGCATACGCATGTTGTCCTGTCTCTCGATGGGGGGCAAGAATCCGAAGTCCGTTATTGGAATCCCCGCCGGTTTGGCCGTATCTACTTGGTGGATCAAAAGGGATTAGACAGATTCGTCGAGAAGCGTTTTGGATGCGATCCTTTATCGGTCTCGTGGGAGGACTTTCTGCGTGTTATAAAAGGACGGCGCGGTCGACTCAAGGCCCTGCTCATGCATCAACAGAGTATTGCGGGAATCGGAAATATCTATGCAAATGAAATTCTGTTTCGCGCCAAGCTGCATCCATATCGGATCGCGGCCGGTTTGCGAGCACCGGCCATCAGACGACTTTACGATGTAATGCGAGAGGTCCTCGCAGAAGCCATCGAGCATGGTGGCTCCAGCGTGCGTGACTTTTTAGCGCCTGACGGCACTGAAGGTCAGTACCGATATTTGCATCTGGTGTATAACAAAACCGACAGCCCGTGCCCGAACGGCTGCGGTCACACAATTCGCCGATTGAAAGGCGAGCGCAGCTCATTTTACTGTGTCGCCTGTCAGCGGAAATAATAGATGTGCGTCCGGAGAAGAGATCAACCAATTCGGTTTGGGTTCCGATGGGCAGGAGTCAAACGGTCAGGTAAATTAATCCGGTAACATTTTATCCTTGACGGGCTCCCGCATACTTTTCTACACTCGATCCTCTTGCTTTAAATTCGATGAGTTAGACTACTTGTCACTGTTAAGCCAGGGATGTCTAGGACTTCTGGTCGCCTCGTTTAGTCCCTTTGGGGCATTGAGTCCTCTATGAAAATCCGCTAGGTTAGCAATTCTTTTCGGCCACGATTCTCACCGTAAGGAGCAGTTCACATGGCAAAGGTACTTGAAGGTCCCGGGATGGGGCTGATGAAAAAGTGGGGGATTGTTGTCCCCAGCTATGTCGTCGTCACGTCGGTAGATGAACTGAACAAGTTGGGTGAGGTGAACGACTGGCTGAAGAAAGCGAAGTTGGTAGTGAAGGCGCATGAGGCGCTTGGGTCTCGTTTCAAGCTTGGGTTGGTAAAAGTGGGATTGGACCTGAATGGAGCGATTGCCGCCGCCAAGGAGATGTTAGGACGACAGGTTGGCAGCATCACGGTCACGCAGGTGATTGTGTCAGAGATGATTGCGCACAAAGAAGAATATTACGTCTCGGTGAAGTCCACTCGGGAAGGGGCGGATGTGCTCATCGCCAATTGCGGGGGGATCGAAGTCGAGTCAAATTGGGATCGCGTGAAAAACTTGCCGGTCGAGGTTGGAGGAAAACCGGCGAGTGACGCGCTGGAGAAATTGGCCAAAGACGCAGGGTTTTCAGGCGGACTCATTAAGAAGGTCGCTGACTTTGCCGGAAAGATGTTCGCATGTTTTGATGGCGAAGACGCGCAGTATCTCGAAGTCAATCCTGTCGTGGCGCGCGAGAGCGACGGGGAGTTGGTGGCGCTCGATGCCGTGACCTTGTTGGACGCCGACTCTAAATTTCGCCATCCCGATTGGAACTTTCAATTTGCCGCCGAATTCGGCCGCGCGTATTCCAAGAATGAGATGGAAGTCATGGGAGTCGACTCCAAGATAAAAGGCTCGGTCAAATTTATCGAGATTCCGGGCGGCGATACCGCGATGCTCCCGGCCGGTGGGGGAGCCAGCGTTTATTATTCGGATGCAGTTGTTGCTCGAGGTGGCAAGTTGGCCAATTATGCTGAATATTCCGGCGACCCGCCGGACTGGGCCGTGGAAGTCTTGACGGATAAGGTCTGTTCTCTGCCGGGGATTAAGAACGTCATTGTCGGGGGCGCAATAGCGAACTTCACCGACGTGAAAAAGACCTTCGGCGGCATCATTAATGGTTTCAGAAAAGCCAAAAGTGAAGGCAAGTTAAAGGGTGTGAAAATTTGGGTGCGCCGGGGTGGCCCTCGTGAAAAAGAAGGACTCGATGCGATGCGTGCGCTTCGCGACGAAGGGTTTGATATCCACGTCTTCGATCGCCATACCCCACTCACCGATATTGTCGATAAGGCGCTTCAGAAGTAATAGCTGCTAGCAATATATGAGACGAGCGCAATCAAAACGGCCATCCAACAAAGCTGCCGGTAGTTCGGTGACTGAGGCATGCCCTCTGGGGTACGTCGCAAGGAATCGAGGGACCGAGAACGTAGTTGGGGGCGTTTTTATCGCGTGAACCAGGAGAGATCCCGATGAGCATTCTTGCCAACAAAGACACGCACGTGGTGATTCAGGGTGGAGCGGCGGGCCTGAACGCCGCTCGACGCATGGCCGAGTTTTGTTACATGATCAAGCGGCCCTTGAATGTGGTGGCGTTCGTCTATCCGCCCGATGCGGGAAAGACCAATGAAGTGCCCTATGGGTCCGGTCTCATGACCATCCCCGTCTACAAAAGCGTAGGCGAAGCGACGGCGCATCATCCGCAGATCAATACGAGTTTGGTCTATATCGGTGCAGATCGGGCGTGTGCGGCGGGAATGGAAGCGCTCAACGATTCAAAGATCCAACTTGTTTCGATGATTACCGAAGGCGTGCCTGAAAAAGATGCCAAACTCTTGGCGCGGCATGCCGTGAAGCTGGGCAAGACATTCAACGGGCCCTCTTCAATCGGTATTATTTCCGCGGGCGCATGCCGGCTCGGCGTCATCGGAGGTGCCTTCGATAATCTGGTGTCCTGCAAGCTCTATCGAGAAGGCTCCTTTGGGGTCATTACGAAGTCGGGCGGACTATCGAATGAAATTATCTGGATCTGTTCTCAATTCGCAGACGGCGTCACGACAGCGATCGGGATCGGCGGCGATGCGTTTCCTGGGACTGATTACGTGAGTTATCTCGAAAAATTTGAACAGGACCCCCAGACCAAAGCGGTGGTCATCGTCGGCGAGATGGGCGGGGATTTAGAAGAACGCGCCGCCGAGTGGTATGGTGCTAAGAAGCGGCGGATTAAATTGCTGGCAGTCGTATCCGGGTTCTGCCAGGAAAGCTTGCCTAAAGGTATGAAGTTTGGTCATGCGGGCGCGAAAGAGGGACTGAAAGGGGAAGGCTCTGCGAGATCGAAGTCCGACGCGTTTAAAAAGGCCGGTGCGATTGTACCCGATACCTTCGGAGCGCTTGGTCCCGCCATCAAGACGACCTATGAAGAGTTCGTGAAAAGCGGTCAGGTCGTGCCGATTCCGGACCTCAGTCCCGCCGATATGCCAAAGTTGCCCAAGAGTGTTGAGGAGGCGATGAAGGCCGGTGAAGTGACGGCGGCGCCGTTGATCCGCACGACGATCAGCGACGATCGAGGTGACGAGCCGTTGTACGACGGCTATCCGGCCTCCGAGCTGATCAATAAGGGGTATGAAATTCCTCATGTGATCGGCCTCCTCTGGGACAAGCGCCTCATTTCGAAGCAAGAGTCGGAAATCATCAAGCGCATTATGATGCTCTCGGCCGACCACGGTCCCTGTGTGAGCGGCGCGCTAGGCACCATCATCGCGGCGTGTGCAGGGATCGGCCTGTCGCAATCCGTGGCGGCCGGCTTAATCATGATCGGACCGCGGTTCGGTGGAGCCGTGACGGATGCAGGGCGATGGTTCAAGCATGCCATTGATAACAAGATGACCGTAGATGACTTCTTGGGATATATGAAGAAGAATGTCGGCCCTGTGCCGGGCATCGGTCATCGCGTGAAAAGCTTGCGGAATCCCGACAAGCGCGTGAAAGAATTGGTCGGCTATGTGAAGAGTCTCGGAATCAAGACGCCGCACCTGGATTTTGCGCTCGAAGTGGAAAAGATCACATCCGTCAAGAAAGAAAATCTCATTTTGAACGTGGACGGGACGATGGCCGCAGTGCTGGTCGACTTAGGATTTCCCGTCGAGAGCCTCAACGGCTTTTTCATTCTATCCCGGACGATCGGCTTGATTGGCCACTGGGTCGATCAAAAGCGGCAAGAAAGCCGACTGATTCGTCTCTTCGACTATCTCGTGAATTATGCGGCGCCGAAGCGCCGGGAAGTGCCGCCGTTGAAATAGCCAACAGGGTACGGTACCCTACTCACCCCCAACGAATGAATGCAGGGATAAGATTATGTCGCTTGAACTGGTGAAGAAATTATATTCGTCGATGCCCGAGAAGTTGGCGAAAGCCAGGAAGAAGTTTGGTCGGGCTCTAACCCTCACCGAGAAGATTCTCGTATCGCATGCGGATAATTGGGACACGCAAGTCTGGGAGCGGGGCAAGGCCATGCTGGCGTTACGCCCGGATCGCGTCGCCATGCAGGACGCGACGGCTCAGATGGCGATCTTGCAATTTATGCAGGCGAACAAAAGCAAAGTGGCGGTGCCTAGCACAATCCACTGTGACCATTTGATTCGTGCCGAAGTGGGCTCGCAAAAAGATTTACTGCGGGCGATGGACGAGAACAAGGAAGTCTATAATTTCCTCGCGTCCGCGGCGAAGAAATACGGCATCGGTTTTTGGAAACCAGGCGCCGGCATTATCCACCAAGTTGTTCTTGAAAATTATGCCTTTCCGGGCGGACTGATTATCGGCACCGATTCACATACGCCGAACGGCGGCGGCATGGGCATGTTGGCTATCGGCGTCGGCGGAGCGGATGCCGGTGAAGTCATGGCCGGCCTGCCGTGGGAAGTCCTGCATCCGAAATTGATCGGTGTGCGGTTGACTGGCAAGCTCAACGGCTGGGCCTCTCCGAAGGACGTGATTCTCTACATATGCGGCCTCCTCACTGTGAAGGGCGGAACCAATAAGATCGTCGAATATTTCGGCCCAGGCGCGGAAACGATCAGCGCGACGGGCAAAGGGACGATCACCAATATGGGTGCCGAGTTGGGCGCGACGACCTCCATTTTCCCGTTTGATCAAAAGATGGTGGCGTACATGAAGCTCATGGAGCGCGCCGACGTGGCAGCGCTTGCGGAAGCCAACCGTGAGTTACTGGTTGCCGACCCGGAAGTGTTGCAGGCGCCTGAAAAGTATTACGATCAAATCGTAGAAATCGATCTGTCCACACTCGAACCGCATGTAGTGGGACCGCACACGCCCGATTTGGCGCGACCGATTTCAAAGATGGCGGCGGAAGCCAAAGAAAAGGGCTATGCCGTCGAGCTCAAAGCTGCGCTGATCGGAAGCTGCACGAATTCCTCCTATGAAGATATCAGTCGTGCGGCCCACGTCGCCCAACAAGGCCTGAAGGCAGGATTGAAGGCGAAGACGGCGTTTCTCGTGACCCCAGGTTCCGAGCGCATTTTTCACACCATGAAGCGCGACGGCTTCATGGACACGTTTGAACAGATGGGTGCGACGGTGTTAGCCAATGCGTGCGGGCCGTGTATTGGCCAATGGAAACGCGCCGATGGCGTCAAAGGCAAATCGGATTCCATCGTGAGTTCGTTCAATCGAAATTTTCCAGGGCGGAATGACGGTATCAATGAAACGCTCTCTTTTTTGGCCAGTCCTGAGGTCGTGACCGCGTATGCCTTTGCGGGAGATCTGGGATTTGATCCTGTAAAAGGCTCGCTCAAGACGGCGGACGGGAAAGAGCTGCGTTTTCAACCGCCGAAGGGAGAGGAATTGCCGGCGAAAGGATTTGCCAAGGGCGAGGAAGGCTTCGTCGCTCCCGCTGAAAATGGCGAAGGATTGACCGTAGAGGTACCGCCGACCAGCGAACGATTGCAATTGTTGCAACCGTTCCCAAAATGGAGTGGCCAGGACTTTACTAAGCTTCCCCTGCTTATCAAGACTAAAGGAAAAACTACCACGGATCACATTTCGCCCGCGGGACCGTGGCTCAAGTATCGAGGGCACCTCGACAAGATCAGCGACAACATGTTTTTAGGGGCCAACAACGCTTTCTTCCCAGAGCTGGGCAAGGGGACCGATGTCTTGACGGGAGAGTCCGGTCTCACCATGGCTCAAATCGCCCGTCGTTATAAGGAGAAGGGAATCGGCTCTATTGTGGTGGGCGATGAAAATTACGGCGAAGGAAGCAGCCGCGAACATGCGGCCATGTCTCCGCGGTATTTAAATGTCCTCGCGGTCTTGACTCGTAGTTTTGCCCGCATTCATGAAACGAATCTCAAGAAGCAGGGGATTCTTGCGCTCACCTTTGCCGATCCAAAAGATTACGAGAAGATCGATCAGAATGACCGCATGAGCGTAATCGGATTGAAGGACTTGGCGCCTGCCAAGCCGGTGCAGGTCATTATTCACAAAGCCAACGGACCCGAAGTCACGATCCAGGCCAATCACAGTATGACCGCGCAGCAGCTTGCTTGGTTTAAGTCGGGATCTGCGTTGAATGCGCTGAACTAAAGATAGTGAAAGAGGGAAAATCATGACAACAAAAGCCTCCAAGATTATTTATACAAAAACTGATGAAGCGCCGGCCCTGGCGACGTATTCTTTTCTTCCCATCGTCAAAGCGTTCACCAAGGCGGCGGGCGTGGCGGTCGAGTTGCGGGATATCTCTTTGGCGGGACGCATTCTTGCCGTGTTTCCCGACCATCTGTCGGCGCAACAAAAACAATCGGATGATCTGGCCGAATTGGGCGAGCTTGCCAAGACGCCGGAAGCCAATATCATCAAGCTACCGAACATCAGTGCCTCCATCCCGCAAATTAAAGAGGCCATCAAAGAATTGCAAAGTCAGGGGTACAAGGTCCCCGATTATCCCGAGAATCCCAAGACCGACGCCGAGAAGGACATCAAGGCGCGGTACGACAAAGTCAAAGGGAGCGCCGTCAACCCGGTCTTACGTGAAGGCAACTCGGATCGCCGGGCCCCGCTCTCGGTCAAGCAACATTCCAGACAACACCCGCACAAAATGGGAGCGTGGGCGGCTGACTCCAAGACGCACGTCGCCCACATGAAGGGCGGGGACTTTTATTCCAACGAAAAATCACTCACCCTTACCGAGGCCACTGAAGCGCGCATCGAGTTTGCCGGCCAAGACGGCAAAGCCACGCCGCTCAAGCCCAAACTTTCGCTTCAGGCCGGCGAGGTTATCGATGCGACCTTCATGAGTCGCCGCGCCTTGCGCACATTTCTTGAAGAACAGATCGATGACGCTCAAAAACAGGGCGTCCTGTTCTCGCTTCACATGAAGGCCACCATGATGAAGGTCTCGGATCCCAAGATCTTCGGCCATGCGGTGTCGGTATTTTTTAAGGATGTGTTCGACAAACATGGGGCCGTACTCCAAAAACTGGGTGTCGATCTCGATAACGGTCTCGGTGACCTCTACGCGAAGATCAAGACGTTGCCGGACGATCAACGTACCGCTATCGAAAACGACATTCAGGCGGTGTACAAGAAGCGGCCTCCACTGGCGATGGTGAACTCTGATAAAGGCATCACCAACTTGCATGTCCCGAGCGACATCATTATCGACGCGTCCATGCCCCCGGTCATTCGCGATTCAGGCAAGATGTGGAATCCTGAAGGCAAGCTGCAAGACACCAAAGCGGTCATTCCCGACGCGAGTTACGCCCCGGTGTATCATGAGGTCATCGAGTTCTGTAAGAAGCATGGCGCCTTTAATCCTAAGACCATGGGAAGTATTCCCAACGTGGGTCTCATGGCGCAGGCAGCGGAGGAATACGGATCGCACGATAAGACTTTCAAAGCTCCCGGCAACGGCACCATCCGTGTAGTCACCCCCTCGGGCAAGGTGTTACTGGAACACAAAGTGGAAGAAGGTGACATCTGGCGGATGTGCCAGGTCAAGGATGCGCCGATCCAGGACTGGGTCAAGTTGGCCGTCAATCGAGCCAAGGCTACGGGAGCGCCGGCGATCTTCTGGTTAAACAAAGACCGGGCGCATGATTCCGAGCTGATCAAGAAGGTCGAGCGCTATCTGAAGAATCATGACACGAAGGGCCTCGATATTCGGATCATGTCTCCGGCGGAGGCGACGCGCTTCTCGCTGGAACGGATGAAAGAGGGAAAAGATACCATTTCCGTCACAGGGAACGTATTGCGGGATTACCTCACCGATCTGTTCCCGATTCTTGAAATTGGGACCAGCGCAAAAATGCTCTCGATTGTCCCTTTATTGAACGGCGGGGGTCTCTTTGAAACCGGCGCGGGCGGCTCGGCGCCCAAACATGTTCAACAGTTTCAGCAAGAAGGATACTTGAGATGGGATTCCCTCGGTGAATTCCTCGCACTTGTGCCCTCCTTAGAGCATCTGAGCCAAGCATCCAACAATTCCTCCGCGAAGATCTTGGCCGATACCCTCGACCGAGCTACCGCGAAATTCCTGGAAGGCAACAAATCGCCGGCTCGTAAGGTAGGCGAGATCGATAATCGCGGAAGCCATTTTTATCTCGCCCTGTATTGGGCGCAAGCGTTGGCCGAACAGACACAAGATAAAAATTTGCAAGCGCGTTTTGCCAAGATCGCGAAAGAGCTTGAACAGAACGAATCCAAAATTACGGCCGAGTTGCTCGGCGCCCAAGGAAAACCGGTTGACATGGGCGGGTATTATCATCCCAATGACGAGAAGACGACAAAAGCCATGCGTCCGAGCCAAACCTTCAATGCCATCGTAGATGCGATTGCGTAGGGCAGTCCATTTCCTTGAATGATGCCCGGTCAAGTCACGTAGGCGGTAGGCAGCTGGGGAGTTGAAAGCACAGACAACGATCGAAGGCGTGAACCGATGACGGTTTATAACCTGGAGGCAGAGATTACTACGGACCGATAGGAGATTTGAGACCGCCTGCCGTAAGCGGTCTTGTCTATCATGGGATCAGAAACGTTCGATACCCAAAACGTTATCGATCAGGAAGAAATCCTCCGGCCCAAGATGGTTACGGTGGAGATCGCCGGCAAGACATTTCAAGTGCCGGAAGGCATTACCGTCATCAAGGCCTTATGGTATACGGGTCAAGACGTGGTGCGAGGCGTCGGTTGTCTCGGCGGGTTTTGCGGCGCCTGTGCCACCTATTACCGAACAAAAGACGACCCCAAGGTTAGGACTTGCTTGGCGTGTCAAACGGCCGTGCAGGACGGTATGTCGTTCTCGATGGTGCCGCCGTTTCCGGCGCGCAAGGCCATCTATGACGTGTCCAAACTTCAAGATCCCAAACAAGACCTCTTTACCCTGTATCCGGAAGCCCCGCTCTGCCGAAATTGCAATGCCTGTACCGAAGCGTGTCCGCAAGGCATCGATGTACGGGAAGGGGTATGGCGTGCCGTGTTCGGCGATTTTAAGGCGGTTTCCGAAATGTTCATGGACTGCGTCATGTGCGGGCTGTGCACCCCAGTGTGCATCGCCGATATCGCGCCGAATTTGGTCGCGCTGTATGCCAGCCGTGCGCAGGGGGCACACTTTACCGATCGGCCGGAACGCCTCACGCATCGTATCCAAGAAATTGAAGAAGGCCGCTATGATGCCGAGTGGGACCGAGTGCTCTCGATGAACGAGCAAGAGTTAAAAGACCTCTGTGCCGAATTGAAGTAAGCCGCCGATCGCTTGCTCCATGGACATTCACGAACTTCAAAAAATCGTTCACAAGACCCGCGATGTTCGCCGCACGCAGACGCTTCCAAAGTATTCGCCCGCCGAACGGGATACGCTGATCAAGAAGTATCATCCCGATCATCGTGAAAGCGCCTATCGACCCGTCAAGTTTGGTCCCAATGCGGGCGATCGGACCGTCCGCGAGCTGGCCGCTCTGTTGGAGGGCGAAAGCCCCGTTCCGGCCGATCTTGACTTAACTCCAAACTATACAACCGATGTCCTTGTGGTCGGAGGCGGTGGGGCAGGCTGCGCGGCCGCTCTTCACGCTCATGCGAACGGCGCAAAAGTGACCCTTGCGACGAAGCTACGACTCGGCGATTCGAATACGGTCATGGCGCAAGGCGGCATCCAGGTAGCCGTCACCGCCGATGATTCGCCCGTCCAGCACTTTCTGGACACGCTCAAGGGCGGCCATATGAAAAATGACCACGACTTGCTGAAGGTGATGGTGGAGGATGGTCCTTCGATCGCCAAGTGGCTATTAGACCTTGGCGTCCTGTTCGACAGAGATGCCGATGGCAATCTGCATGTCAAAAAAGGCGGCGGCAGTTCCAAGCCGAGGCTCCTGACCTGTTCCGACTACACCGGTCTAGAGATCATGCGGGTGCTGAAGGATGAAGTTCTGAACCAAAAAATTCCACTATTGGAATTCAGCGCGGTCGTCGAACTGTTGAGCGACGGCAATGGCACCTGTACCGGCGCCGTCCTGCGCGATTTAGATAACAAACGACTGCTCGTGGTGGCTGCCAAAAGCGTGATTCTCGCCACGGGAGGGATCGGGCGATTGCACATTCAGGGATTTCCAACCAGCAACCACTACGGCGCGACTGGGGATGGCCTGGCGTTAGCCTACCGTTTGGGGGCCAAGCTGCTGCAGATCGATACGTTCCAATACCATCCATCCGGTGCGGTCTTTCCGGAGCAACTGATCGGGGCACTTGTCACGGAAGGTATTCGATCGGAAGGCGGTCATCTCGTCAATGCCAAAGGCGAGCGGTTCGTCAATGAGCTGGATACGCGCGACGTCGTGTCGTCGTCCATCATTCGGGAATGCGAAGAGGGCCGCGGCATCCGTACCATGTCGGGACGTGTCGGCGTCTGGCTCGATACGCCGTTGTTAGATGTTGAGCATGGTGCCGGAACCGTGGCCAAACATTTTCCGGCCATGGTAAAGCAATACGAACGATTCGGGTTAGACATTTCAAAAGATCCGGTGCTGATCTATCCCACGCTCCATTATCAAAATGGAGGAGTTCAGATCGATGTGCACGGCGAAGCCAATGTGCGTAACCTCTTTGTCGCCGGGGAAGCTTCTGGAGGATTGCATGGACGCAATCGCTTGATGGGTAATTCTCTCCTCGACTTAATGGTCTTCGGCAAGCAAACCGGTACGACGGCGGCCATCCGCACCGCAAAAATGCCACAAGGAAAATTGACTCTCGATCACCTTGCGCGTTTTCGTGCGGAAGCCAAAAAGCACGGCGTTGCGAGCGCCGTGATGTCGCCGATGGTACTGCCGGCCTACGCCAAAAAAGAATAGCAGGATGCTGAAAACGGCGCCCAACTTCGTTCTCGGTCATGCAGTCGCCTCACGATACCTTCACGGTACGTCTCGGCTCCCGCATTCCCTCGGGCCTTGTTGGCTCACCGTTTTGAGCATCCTGTCGGCTGTATCACGCTCCGTCTAATTCTTCCGATAAGAGGACTCGCTAATGAACATTCATGAGTTTCAGGCCAAGCAGTTGTTTGGGCAATTCGGAATTCCTGTGCCGAAAGGAAAAGAGATCAAGACGCCGCTGGCGGCTGAGAAGTGGGCTACCGCTCTGAATTCCACGGTATTTGTCGTCAAGGCGCAGATTCATGCCGGGGGTCGCGGGAAGGCGGGCGGGGTGAAGCTGACAAAGAATGCTGCGGAAGTGCCGACGCTCGCGAAAGAGATTATCGGGAAAACCCTCATCACTCACCAGACTGGTCCGAAGGGACGTAAGGTGCGCCGCTTACTGGTCGAAGAAGGCGCCGGCATTGCCAAGGAATTGTATCTGAGCCTATTGGTCGATCGAGATTTGGGCTGGCCGGTCTTTATCGCTAGTACGGAAGGCGGGATGGAAATCGAAGAGGTGGCGGCCCACACCCCGGAGAAAATTGTGAAGGAGCCGATCGATCCGGCCGTCGGCTTTCAGGGCTACAATGGCCGCAATCTGGCGTTTGGAATTGGGCTTCAGAATTTGGAGCCCGCAGTCCTGAATCCCTTTGTCGCCATGCTGGGCAATCTGTATCGGCTCTTTATGGAAAAGAATGCCTCGCTCGTCGAGATCAATCCACTGGTGATTACCACCGATAAACGGCTCATTGCGCTCGACGGGAAAGTATCGTTTGACGACAATGCGCTCTTCAAACATGAAGATGTGCGTGGCATGCGTGACCTCCACGAAGAAGAACCGCTGGAAATCGAGGCGACCAATAACAATTTGAATTACGTCAAGCTCGACGGCAATATCGGCTGCATGGTCAACGGCGCGGGCTTAGCCATGGCCACGATGGATGTGATTAAACTGGCGGGCAGCGAACCGGCGAACTTCTTGGACGTCGGCGGTGGCGCGACCAAGGAAACCGTGGCGGCCGGGTTCCGCATTTTGCTCAAAGATAAAAACGTCAAAGGAATCTTCATCAACATTTTCGGGGGCATCGTCCGTTGCGAACGCATCGCGCACGGCGTGATCGAAGCCGCGAAGGAGGTGAATATCAAGATTCCCGTGGTCGTGCGATTGCAGGGAACGAATGCGGAAGAAGGACGGAAGCTGCTGTCGGAGTCAGGCTTAAAGGTGGATGTGGCGACTGATCTCTGGGAAGCGGCGCAGAAGATTGTGGCGGTGACAGGAAAGAAAAAGGCGAAGGCGGCGACGGTCTAGTGGTGGGATATGACGGCAGGACTTCGCCTGGTGTTCGCGCAACGCGCACGATCAGAATGTGCTCGTTGGACGCGCGCAATTGGCGAAATCTAGCCGTCATATCCATTGTCTAAAGGTAATCGTCCACCTATGGTAGTGGAAAGAAATAAAAACGAGGGAAGCCGTGAGCATTCTAGTCAATAAATCGACGCGCGTGGTGGTGCAGGGAATTACCGGGAAAGAAGGGTCGTTCCATGCGACGCAGTGTAAGGCGTATGGTACGCAAGTCGTCGCCGGCGTGACGCCGGGAAAAGCCGGGCAGGACGTGGAGGGGATTCCCGTCTTCAATACGGTACGAGACGCCGTGAAGAAAACGCAATGTGATACCTCATTAATTTTCGTACCGCCGCCGTTTGCCGCCGATGCAATTTTGGAGGCTGCCGATGCAGGGATTCGGTTGGTGGTGTGCATTACGGAAGGGATTCCCGTCAACGATATGGTGCGAGCCAAGCGGGCTTTGCGTGGCCGCGATGTTCGGCTGATCGGACCCAACTGTCCGGGAATCATTACCGCCGATGAATGCAAAATCGGCATTATGCCGGGGTTTATTCATAAAAAAGGCCGGGTCGGCGTCATTTCACGAAGCGGCACGTTGACGTATGAAGCCGTCAACCAACTCACGAATTTAGGATTGGGAGAGACAACCTGCATCGGAATCGGCGGCGATCCGATTATTGGTACAGGCTATATTGATCTGCTGGCGCTGTTCGAAAAAGATCCGGAGACGGAAGCGGTGGTCATGATCGGAGAGATCGGTGGTGATGCCGAGGATAAAGCCGCCGCGTTCATCAAACTGAACATTAAGAAGCCGGTGATCGGATTCATTGCCGGCATCACCGCGCCTCCCGGCCGTCGGATGGGTCATGCCGGGGCGATTATCACCGGAGGCAAGGGCACGGCGACGGAAAAGATGCAGGTGCTCGAAGCTGCCGGGGTTCGCGTTGTGAAAAATCCCGCTGAGATCGGAGTGACCGTTCAATCGGTGTTGGGTCGCTAAGCAGATCGCCTGCCTTTCGGTCTTTCCTGCGAGCCTTATCGTCGAGCGTACACGTGAGTGGCTTAGTTAGCGCGGCGCAGGCTGATCGAGGACCTCTCGGACCTTCCCGCACAAGGCTTCAGAGGTAAAGGGCTTTCGAAGAAACGTCGTTCCCGTAAAAACACCTTCTCGCCGGATAAGCGCGTCGTCCGAATATCCCGACATAAACAAGACTTTGACGCCCGGCTGTCTGGAAGCCACGCAACGCGCCAGGTCCACACCTCCCAAGCGCGGCATGACGAGGTCGGTGACTAAGAGGTGGATGGAAGCGCCATTGTGCTCCAGCATTCGCAATGCTTCATCACCATGCGGCGCTTCGAGCACGTCATATCCCTGTTGCCGTAACAGGCTGCCAATGAGTGTTCTGACGGCCGATTCGTCTTCTACCACCAAAATGGACTCGCGGCCTCTCGGCAATGGACGGACGGCCACCGGTGAGGGGAACGCCGGAACAGCTGAACTCAGCCGTGGGAGGTACAGCGTAAAGGTCGATCCGCCGCCGGGATGACTGGATACGTCGATGTATCCGCAGCTCTGTTTGACGATGCCATAGACCATCGACAATCCGAGCCCGGTGCCTTTGCCGACCTCTTTGGTGGTGAAAAACGGCTCGAAGACGCGTCGTTGTGTTTCCGCGTCCATTCCACGGCCCGTGTCATGGACGCTCAATCGGACATACGTGCCGATGTGAGCGCCTCGATGCTGATCGATATAGATCTGATCGAGCTCTACATTGGATGTCTCGATCGTCAGTGTGCCGCCGTCCGGCATGGCATCTCGGGCATTGAGCGCCAGATTCAGTATCACTTGTTCGATTTGCATCGGATCGGCCTTAATCTGGCCGATCGTCCCCGGTGTATTGACGATTGTGATGGTCTCGCCGATCAATCGGCTCAACATGGGCATGAGATTGGCGACGATTGTATTGAGATCAATAGGGCGTGGTTGCGAAACTTGCCGGCGACTGAAGGCCAGCATTTTTTGAGTCAGCGCCGCCGCCCGATCGCCTGCCTGTTTGATCTGTTCCACCTGCCGGTGTTTCGGCTCGTCGGAACGTAACGAGTCCAGCAGCAGTTCGCTATACCCGTTGATGACCAGAACAAGGTTGTTAAAATCGTGCGCGATGCCGCCCGCGAGCTGACCCATGGCCTCCATTTTTTGCGACTGTATGAGTTGCTCTTGGCTCTCACGCAGGGCGGCTTCCGTCTGCTCTCTTTGTTGAATCTCCGTGGTCAACTCTGCATTGAGGTGCTTGGCGTGCACGTTCGCGGAAGTCAGGTATTGGACAAGGTCGGTATTTTCCGTGCGAAGCGTCAACGACGAGACGACGGTGCGATAGAGACGAAGGCCGGTAAACAGCAAGGCCAGCATGAAGAGCAGCGAGACGCCGCCCATCGTGAGATGGAGTTCGTCTTGGCGTCTCAGTAATTGCCAAATCACCGGTAAGAGTGTGGGCAGCAGAAATAAGAGGAAGATCTCGATCCGCGGCGTTAAGAGCGCGACCGCGCCGGCAGCCATCCCGCCGAGCATAAAGACCAGGAAGACCTGGTGCGCAATACTGGCTTCCGGGAACAGCACCCATCCCGCAATGCCCCACCCCAGTCCCGCACACGCTGCGCCGAGACCGTAGGCGTGTTTCCATTGATGGGCAAAGTGGTCCCTTTGTGATGAATGCCAGTATCGATGGACCAGCCACGCGCGTATCAGAACGACAGCGGCCATATAGAAGAGCCACCATCCAAGAATATGCGTCGCAATCACATCTCGTTGGATATAGGCGAGGATCGGGGCATTGATCGTCGTGGCAAGTAGCGCTTCCAGCCCGCCGCTGTAAAGCAGCCTGACTTGTTGCGGGTAGGTCGTAGTTGGTGTCGCGGCGGTCGAGGACAAATGAGACACGATGTAGTGTATTCCAGGGACCTAGAATTCCTAAGAAAATAGCATATCGCATGCAGGCGGGGAAGGCCATTGATGAAAGGCTTCGTCTAAAACGCTAGAAAAGTTAAAGAGATAGTGCGCGTCAGTTAGAATGTCCTTTTTATTCTTTCTGCAACATGATAAGGTGATTTGCTAAGCGCGGGTCTTAGTTCGCTCCCATTTCCTATTTATCTCTCCTTCATTCCGTTCAAGGCTGAGTAGCGTTCTTCCACCGAAGGAGCCGACTATGCGTGTGTTCTTGATCCATGTTCGCGATCCGCAATTTTACGCTCTCCCGACCGACATGCTTGCGGTCAATGGGAAAAAGCGCATTATGGGCTTCCCCCCAATTGGAATTATGTCGCTTTCTTCGGTCCTGAAGCAGGCAGGCCATGAGTGCGTCATGTTCGATCAAGCCAATCCCGATACACCGAACGAATTTATTGTCGATGAAATCCAGCGCCAACAACCGGTGTTCGTCGGCCTGAGCTTTCTGAGTACTACGAGCTATCCCTATGCCAAAATATTGGCGCGCCAAATTCGCGCTGCTAATGCTCACGTCAAGTTGGCCTTTGGCGGAGTCTTCGCCACGTTGAATGCGCAGTTGGTCAAATTGCAATGTCCTGAGGTCGATTTTGTCTGTCGCGGGGATGGTGAGCAATTGTTGCTTGATCTGCTCGCGCGACTCGATGACCCGACTACCGTCGCGGGCCTCACCTGGGCCAAGGACGGCCGGCTTATGCATAACCCCAATCAGACTATCGAGCGCCATCTCGATCGATGGCCGTTTCCGGATCGCGAGAGCCTTCCGCTGGAATTTATCGAATCCATGCCGCTCGATGTGCCGGCGGTGCTGTCGATGGAGCGGTTCACGACCATGCAGACGTCGCGCGGCTGTCCCTGGCCTTGCGTCTTTTGCGACATTCCCATGTTCAACGAAGGCAAGTGGCGCTCGCGAAGCGCACAGCACGTGGTGGAGGAGTTCAAGCATCTTCAGGCGCAAGGCTATGGTTGCGTCTATTTCGTCGACGACCATTTCCTGTTGCAGCCGAAGCGCATCGAGGCGATCTGCAACGGGATTCAAGAGGCCGGCGTCACGATTCAATGGGGCTGCGAGGGGCGCGTCGATTCCGTCGCCCAACATTTGTTTCCGACGATGGCGAGAGCCCATTGCCGTACTATTATGTTTGGTGTCGAGAGCGGAAGCCAAAAGGTGCTGGATCGATTGCAGAAAGAGCAAACGCTGGCCGAAATCGAAACCGCAGTTACTAATGCCAAACAAGCCGGAGTCGAAATTGTCCATGGCTTTTTCGTGGTCGGAAGTCCGGAAGAGACGGTCGAGGACATGCGCGCGACATTTGACTTCGCCTCGAAGCTTCCTCTCGATACGTTTGCCTTCAACCGGCTCTGCGTCTACCGCGGTACGCCGCTGTGGCAGGAATACGTCAAACGCGGACTCGTCGATGACGCGGTTGACTGGTACAAGTACTTCAAATGCTCGGAGATCGATCCGACCTGTCTTCCAGGCGAGGTCATCCATGCAGAACGTCGCGCAGGATTGCGGCGGCTCATCATCTATAAGTTTCTGCACTTTCCCGTTCAAGCCTTCAGACTCTTGCGCCGGTTCTTCCGCTATATGCCGATCAGCGATGTCGTCTATCTCATTGCCAAGCCGTTCCTGGGAAGTGGAAAGGGACCGACGAAGGCGGAGGTCTTGTCTCGCGCAGTGGAGCATGGCGCCATCAAGGATGCGGCCGCTACGCTGACGCAATTGACTGACGCCGAACTGCAGGAAGTCATGCGCGAATCCAAGGCCGAGCGCCAACGTATCCAGCGCGAGGCGGAAGAGCGGCGTGAGTTGCCGATGATTCACGTCTAGAAGGCCAGGCCTCACAAAGCTACGTTCCGGGTATCTACCGTCTACCGTGAGTTTTGAGGGGCTATCCACGCGATGAAATCAGTTAGAGCGCGATCCCAAACATCTCTTTCACCACTCGGCCGATAACGTAAGTAATGGCCACGGCGCCGCCAATAATGACGACATTCGTGAGGATTCGGCGTTTGATGTCCATGCCGGATAGAAAAGCTAGCAGCATAGAGACGGCCACGGCCACGCTGCCGGCCGTAAGCATCGAAAACAGGGCATTTTTTGCACCGAAAACCACGGGCAGTAGGGGGACCATGGCTCCGGCAAAGTAACTCACGCCGACCACGAGCGCGGCTTGGAGCGGACGATCCGATGGGCCGTTTTGTGGGTCTACTCGCCCAACTACACCGGTGGCGAAGGCGTGACTAAGGAAGCGCTGCTTCTTGTCTTCCGTCTCGTAAATCTCTCTCTCCGAACTCATCGCTACATACACTCCCGCGGCCATTGACAGCGACCCGGCGACAGCCGTCGTCGTGCCGGCCAGGAGGACCATCGTGGCGCTTCCAAACGCGCCGAAGAAACCGCTCACGGCTCCGAGAATTTCAACCAGCCCATCGTTGAGGCCTAGAAAAATGTTCCGAATGCGTTCCGGATTGATCTTGCGCTCCGCCAGTTGCGTGACGATCACATCTTCGTGTTTGAACTCGTCGATGAGAATGCTTTTCACGGCGGCGCCGAGCGGCTGATCCTTATACACGTTCCAGATCGATAGATATTTGCGTATGCCGTAGACTTCGATCGCTTCAAGAATGAGATGGATCGCCGGGTCGCCGAAAACCCGGCAGGCCATAACGAGGACATGCAGCTTAAGACGACGGGGCAGATCGAGATCCGTGATTCTGCTATGAAAGAACTCTTGCCAAAACTGCACATGCGTTTCTTCGATGCGAATCAACTCATCCAAGAGTCCTTTCAGCGGACCACTGGCAAAGATGCGAAGTTCGCGGTACAAGGCGAGATCGAAGATTTCATCGAGGATCAGCGATCTGGCGGGATCGTGGGGCACGGTCAGTGGCATGCAAGTGGATTATAGTTGAATCGTCGGAAGGCCACAAAGGATGAGTGGCATGGCCTTTCCTCTCGGGGACTTTCGATGGATAAGAGTGGTCAGGACCCGGTGAGCTGAAGAAGACGATCGGCCCATACCCATGGCGCGCCTTCATCTTCGTGCTTGCAGTAGACGAAACAATCCTTTCCGTGCCGGACCATGTCGTTTAAGCGTGCCGCCCACGAGGACAACGCCGCTTCATCATAGCCGCTTCGGCGTAGTCGCACATACCAAAAATCAGCCGTGTCATGAATGAGGGCAGGGGACTCGTCCGTATCTGCGGCGACCCACCCAATCCCGTGGCGCGTGAGCAAGGCGCTCACCTCTGCCGCATGCCACGAATCATGGCGGAATTCTATCGCCCACCGCACGGTCTTAGGGATCTGTCGAAAGAAGGCTTCCAGTCTATCGTCATCCCGCCGAAAATTCGGGGGCAGTTGAAGCAGCACGGGGCCAAGACGCTTGTGCTCGATGAGTGGCGTCAGACGCGTCAGCATTCCCTCCACATAGGAGACAGCATCGGGCCGCAACCGGTGCATGTGGGTAATCTGCCGATGCGCCTTCGGCGAATAGAGAAAACCGGCCGGTGTTTGGTCCAGCCATGTGCGAACCGTCTGCTCTGTCGGCAACCGATACCAAATGCCATCCAACTCAACAGTGTTATACCGACCAGCATAGTAAGACAGAAAACCAGTTGATTTTAGCTTCTCTGGGTAAAATCGTCCTGCGCCCTGCCAGGGCTTGTATGAATAACCGGAGAGGCCGATATGAATGTGGCTCATCGAGTGACACCCGAAAGGAAATTCAATGTGGCGCTGTCAACGCATGTCGATCGCGTCCGTTTAATAAGTATATGCTAGGACGGCGCTGCATACCAGGAGATCACCCATGAGGACTGATCCATGTCGGCTATGGCGCACTTTGTGGATGTCCCTGATCGTAAGCGGCCTGCTCATCACTCCGGCGCTGCCTGCTCCGAAGGAAAAGAAGGAGCACGATCCGCCGGTTCCGCTGGCGTGGCTGACGGCTGAGGAATATGCGCGATTTGAGGCAGGGCGGCGAGTCTTTGAGTTCCCATTCACTCCGCGAGACGGATTGGGGCCGGCCTTCAATGGGCGCAACTGTGAGGTATGTCACCACACCCCCACGATTGGCGGGAGCGGACCGGGATATCGAGGCAATATTCGATACATTCTGCCGACGAGTCGCGACACGCAAGGCATCCTATTTCACGACAAGTCGACTGCCAGGGGTCCCGCAGACGTGTTGCCCGAAAATGCGATCGTCTCCAAACGACGTCCGAGCACGTTGATGGGGCTTGGGTTGATCGAGGCCATCCCGGAAGAGGCGTTGCTCGCCCATGCCGATCCCGATGACAAGGATCACGACGGTATTCGTGGCCGCCCAGCGATGCAAGACGGGAATCTGATGCGGTTTGGATCGCAAGCGCAAGTAGCTTCGCTCTTCGAGTTTGTGGCCGATGCCCTGCGCCAAGAGATGGGGATGACGTCGCCGGTGCGGGGATTTACTGTCGAAACAACCAGCGGTGAGTTTCCGCTGTTTGTAACGAAGCACATTCCACAGCCGAACGTCTCGCTCGATGTGGTGAATGCACTCCTTGATTTCGTATCATTGTTGTCACCACCTGCACGCGATCTTTCGGGGATCGGGGAGAGCCAAGTAATCCGCGGGGAGAAAATCTTTGGCCAAATCGCATGCGTCAAGTGCCATGTGCCTTCCTTTCATACGAGTGCCACGCCCATCGCGCGGGCCTCTCAGGCATCACCCATGCCCAATGCGCTGCTCAATAAAGACATCAAGCCCTATTCCGATTTTCTCCTCCACAATATGGGCTCGACGCTAAATGATGGTGTCTCATTGGGTGTCGCGCGGCCCGGTGAATATCGCACGCCGCCCCTATGGGGACTGCGATTCCGCCTTCACCAGTTACTGCACGATAGCCGCGGCAGCAATCCCGAGCAGGCCATTATCTTTCACGGCGGTGAAGCGGCGCGCTCGCGCAATGCGTTTCTGGCATTATCGACAGAGGATCGCCAGGCTGTCGTGGAGTTTTTAAAAACGCTGTGACGAAGAGACTGTTGGAGTTGAATTGGCGTGAGAGAAAGCAGAAGGACGCTGGGATAGATCCCAACGCCCTTCTGAAGTGACGGGTTTTGGTCTGTACTTTTTAGGTTCCCATTTCCCACGACGCCAGATATTTTTGCTGTTCCTTCGTCAATTTGTCGATCGCCACGCCCATGCCGGCGAGTTTCAGGCGGGCAATTTCTTTATCGATGACCGGTGGCACGGGATAGACCTTCTTCTCAAGCTTTTTATAATTTTTCACCAGATACTCGGCGCCGAGCGCTTGATTGGCGAAGCTCATGTCCATCACGCTGGAGGGATGGCCTTCGGCGGTGGCGAGATTGACAAGCCGGCCTTCGCCGAGCAAATTCACCTTTCTCCCGTCGCCTAATGTGAATTCTTCCACGCCTGAACGAATAATGCGCCGTTTCCGGCTCTGTTTTTCCAACGCCGGAATATCAATCTCGACATTGAAGTGGCCGGAGTTGCACACGATGGCTCCATCTTTCATTTGACCGAAGTGTTCGCCACGAATCACGTGGATATTGCCAGTCACGGTCACAAAGAAGTCGCCGACTATCGCCGCTTCTTCCATCGTCATCACTCGGAAGCCGTCCATCACCGCTTCCAGGCCTTTGACGGGATCGATTTCCGTCACAATGACATCCGCTCCCATACCCTTGGCTCTCATCGCAATGCCGCGTCCGCACCAGCCATATCCGGCCACGACGACTTTCGAGCCGCAAATCAGCCGATTCGTCGCGCGTATGATTCCGTCCATCGTGCTCTGGCCGGTTCCGTACCGGTTGTCGAACAGATGTTTCGTGTCGGCATCGTTCACCGAAATGACGGGGAAGCGAAGCACGCGCCGGTCCGCCATGCTGCGAAGGCGGATCACGCCGGTTGTCGTCTCTTCCGTTCCACCGATGACGTGCTTCAGCAGATCTTTTCGTTTCGAGTGCAAAATGGACACAACATCGGCGCCGTCATCCATCGTCACCTGCGGCTGATGTTCGATGGCGGACTGGATATGACGGTAATAGGTTTTATTGTCTTCGCCCTTGATCGCGAAGACGGCGATACCGTCATGCTGGACCAACGCGGCGGCCACATCGTCCTGCGTGCTGAGGGGATTCGAGGCGCACAGGCGAATGTCCGCTCCCCCGGCCTGTAACGTCTTCATCAAATTAGCCGTCTCGGTCGTGACATGCAAGCAGGCGGTCACGCGCATGCCCTTTAGCGGCTGTTCGCGTTTGAATCGCTTCTTGATCAGTCGGAGGACCGGCATCGAGGCTTCGGCCCATTCAATCTTCAGTTTGCCCTGGTCCGCCAAATTGATATCTTTCACATCGTAATCCACTGCAGCCTCCTCACATTTCGTAGTCAAAAAGAAGGGGGGACGGATTGCGCATCCATCCCCCCAGGGTTGAGTGAAACGACCGTTACAGGCCGGCTTCCTTCTTTAGAATCTTCGCCTTATCGGTTTTTTCCCAGGTAAAGCCTGGTTCGTTTCGACCAAAATGGCCATAGGCCGCGGTTTGCTTATAAATTGGGCGCCGCAATTTTAAATGGTCGATGATGCCGCGCGGCGTCATCGGGAAATGTTTACGCACGAGCTTGTCGAGGAGATCGACGGACGCCTTTTCCGTATTCTTCGTATCGATGAGGATTGACACGGGATCGGCGACACCGATCGCATAGGCCAGCTGTACTTCGCATTTATCGGCCAGGCCGGCCGCCACGATATTCTTGGCAATGTAACGCGCCATATAGGACGCAGAACGATCGACCTTGCTCGGATCTTTCCCCGAAAAGGCCCCGCCCCCGTGACTCCCGACGCCGCCATAGGTGTCGACGATGATTTTGCGGCCCGTCAATCCCGTATCGCCCATGGGGCCGCCCGTTACGAACCGGCCGGTAGGATTGATATAGTACTTCACGCTGACTGGATCGAAGATCCCTTTCGGCATGACGGGCTTGATGACCTTTTCAATAATCTCACTCTCGATTTTCTTGCTGCTGATGTCGGGGCTATGCTGGGTGGAGACGACAATCGTGTCGACGCGGACCGGCTTGCCGTTCCGATATTCGACGGTGACTTGGGATTTCCCGTCGGGCCGGACCCACGGCAGAATATTCTTTTTTCGAACTTCGGCCAGGCGTCGTGTGAGCCGATGTGCTAAGACAATGGGCATCGGCATCAATTCGGTGGTTTCATTGGAGGCATAGCCGAACATGAGACCCTGGTCGCCAGCCCCGCCGGTATCTACGCCCATGGCGATATCGCCAGACTGTTGATGGATCGAGGTAATGACCGAGCAAGTATGGAAATCAAATCCCCACGAGGCGTCGGTGTACCCGACTTCCTTGATGACGTCACGAATGATATCGGGAATTTCCACATACGCTGTCGTCGAAATTTCGCCGGCGACAAAGGCAATGCCGGTCGTCAGAATGGTCTCACAGGCGACTCGGCAGGTTTTGTCCTGGCCGATGATCGCATCAAGAATGCCGTCGGAAATCTGGTCTGCGATTTTATCGGGATGCCCTTCCGTCACAGACTCGGAGGTAAAGAGATAGTGGTTCCGCATTGGCGCCTCGTTTCTAAATGGTGGTAGGGAGTGGCCGATATGGAGAGAACGGGCCTATGATCCCTTAAAAAGGCACATCAATTTAAGCAGAGCAATCGTAATTGTCAATCAGACTTTCGACCTAGTCTTTCAGGAACCGGCATGAGGCGCGTTGCCTTGACAGTGCTTTCCACCGACTTGTAAGATGCCACAGCTTGCACAAAGTATGCTGACACCGTGGGGTTTTCTGCTGGAGGCAGCTCGATAGCACCCATCTCTCAGACGTTTGCGCCACTGTTTCACGCCTGGCTCGAATTCCTTTGAATTCGTCAATTTGAATGACCATGAGGCTCTGAGCGCATGAATGGACGGCGACAGATAGCGGTGGAACCTGACGCGTCGCAGCAGTCGCCGGGTTTGGGTTGGAACGAGATCAAAACCGAACTCGTCACCTTTTTTGCCTCGATCAAATTGGCCATGTTTCTCTTCATCGTCTTGGCGATGACGGCCACGATCGGTACGGTCATTCAACAGGGCGAACGTCCGGAAACCTATATTAAAGAATATGGCGAGGAGGCGTACCGCTGGTTCACCAGGTTGGGATTCACGGACGTCTATCATACCTGGTGGTTTACCAGCCTCCTGGCGATGCTGTGCATCAATTCCCTGACGTGTTTTTATAAACGCTTCCCTGGTGTCTGGCGATCGATGAAGCAGGACAAGGTGAATATCGCCCTTCCATTCATCAAAAATCTGAAACAGACGACGGAGCTGTCGGTGACCGGTACGAAAGAAACGGTCGCCGAGAACATGGTCGGGATGTTGGCTGAAAAGGGCTATCGCGTCCTCGCCAAAAACGATCCTCAAGAAGTCACTCTGTACGCCACCAAAGGCATCACCGGCCGCGTCGGCGCTCATATGGCGCATCTGAGCGCCACCGTCATCGTGCTCGGCGGGCTGATTGGAAGTTACTACGGGTTCCAGGAATTCGGCGTGTGTCTGGAAGGCCAGACCTATCATATTCCCAAAGGAAGCTTTGATCTGCATGTCGATAAGTTCTGGATCGACTATCACGAGAACGGCTCAGTGAAGTCGTATAACAGTACGTTGACCGTCCTCGAGCAGGGTCAAAAGATGGCCACCAAGACGATCACCGTCAACGATCCACTCGTCTATAAAGGAATCTGGTTTTATCAGTCCAGTTACGGCGATGCCTGGGATCGCATCGACGTGGCGCGAGTCAACGTCAAGGAGAAGGAAACCGACAAGCTGGTGAGTACGGTTGATTTGGAATGGCAGAAGGAAGCCAAAATCGATAAGTTGGGGCTGAAACTGTCGATGACCGACTTTGTGGCCGACTTCGGATTCAATTCGGCCGACAAGAAGGTGTATTCTAAGACGGCGGAACATGCGAATCCGGCCGTTCGTCTCGCCGTCACCGAGGGCACGATGCAAACGTCGCCTTGGATCTTCTACCATTACCCTGACCTCTTCGAGATCAAGGGATCGAAGTATGCTTTTGAGCTGGTCGGGTACCAGCCGAAAAAATTCACCGGCCTGCAAATCACGAAGGATCCCGGAGTCATCATTGTCTGGATCGGCTCGACGATGATCGTGGTGGGGATTACGCTGTCGTCGTTTATCTATCACCGACGGCTGTGGGCCAAAATTATACCGAATGAACACGGTGTCACGGTGCATCTCGGCGGGACGACGCACAAAAGTCAGATCGATTTCCAAAAAGAGTTTCGGAAACTGACCGAGCGGATTACGAAGATCACCGTCTGATAGATGCCGGGCGACGAGGGGTGAGGCCACGAGGTTGTTTGTCCTGAATTTCTGGAGGGAGTTATGGCTCGATCGTTATTTCTTTTCGATATGACCTTTTGGTTGTATCTGGCTGCGTTGGTTCTCTACGTGTCCTATATGATGGCCAAACGCCCGGCCATGCAATTGGCGCCTGCTGGGCACCCGGTCGAGTATTCGGACGGGGAGAGCGGCTGGGCCTCCCAAATTGGGCAGGTCGCGACGATCGTCACTGTGTTCGGGTGGGTGGTCAATTCACTCGCCTTATTCACGCGCGCCTACGAGCGCATGCAATTGTCCGGCACCTTCGCCCCCTGGTCCAACCAATTCGAAGCCATGTCATACGTCTCCTGGGCCATCATTTTAGGATACGTGCTTCTGGAGATGCGCTACCGCATCAAGGCGATCGGCGCCTTTGTGGTCGGCATTGGATTCATTGCCATGGGAGCGGCTTCGCTGCTGCCCTATCGATACCAGACCGCGGAGCCACTGGTGCCCGCGCTCAACAGCTACTGGATCTATATCCATGTGTCCGTCACCCTGACGAGCTATGCGGCGTTTGCGATGGCAGGCGGCATGGGGCTTATGTATTTGCTGAAGGAACGCGCCGAACGGCGTGGCAAGGTCACGGGCCTCTATGCGTCATTTCCGGATCTAGAGACCATCGACGAATTAGGATACAAGGCGATCATGGTGGGCTTTCCGCTCCTGGCCTTCGGCATTATTCTGGGCGCGATGTGGGCCAATTACGCGTGGGGAGGGTATTGGAGCTGGGATCCCAAAGAAACATGGTCGTTGATCGTCTGGCTGATTTACGGCGCGTACATTCACGCTCGGATGACTCACGGATGGGAAGGCCGCCGTGCGGCCATCTATGCGGTGTTCGGATTCTTGATGGTCATCTTCTGTTTTTGGGGCGTGAACTTCTTGCTCAGTGGGCTTCATGCATACGCATGAAGCGGAATGCTGAAAATGGTCTTACTGCACCCACCCGACCCCAAGCGCGCCAAGACGCGCCCTTCTCGAGCTTCGTTCTCGGCTCATCAAAATTCTCAACGTACCGAGGGGGAAAGAGCCGGTCCTGGCCGGCTCAGGGACGGGTGGGTGAAATAGAAAAGAGCCGGTCTTGGCCGGCTCGTGGCGGGCGGGTGGAATGGCGGTACGCCTCCGGTTTTTCCTTGCCTGCGGCCTTGCCTGGAGACCATTTTGAGTATCCTGAATCCGGAGTAGTGTAAAAAAATGGTTGAGCAAATCCTGACAAAGCCCGATGAAAATAGTGCGCCGCCACGATCTAAACTGACGATCACTCTTCTCTCGATCATCATCCTCGTCGTCACGTTCGGCATTGTCTGGCTACAGAGCGCGAAATACGAGCCGTTGACGGTTGGAAAAGAAGGACCGGACTTCAGCCTTCCGAACTTGGACGAAACGACGGTGCGCTTATCCGATTATCGGGGGAAGGTCGTCTTTCTGAATTTTTGGGCGACTTGGTGCAAGCCGTGCCGCGAAGAGATGCCCTCGATGGAAGTGCTGTATCGTAATTTTGAACGGGACGGCTTGGTGGTGTTGGCCATCAGCATCGATCGCGTCACGACGAAAAAAGATATTCCGCCGTTCATCAAAAGCCTCAATCTGACCTTTCCGGTCCTGGTGGATTCCTGGGGCCAGACCGATAAACGCTATAAGCTCATGGGCGTTCCGGAAACATACATCATCGATCAGCAAGGCATCTTGCGTGAGAAAATCATCGGTCCACGAGACTGGACCGTGCTGGACAATCTGCAGACCATTACGGGATTGCTGAAGAAGAATCCGCAACCGGTCCCGCCCAGTCCTTCGACGTAACCATCATGAACATGCAGAGGGCGATCGCCGCCGCATTCATCGGCCTGCTGGTTCTGTTCGGCGCGGCCTGCGAACCTACGCCATCCGATTCCGCCGTCGAGTCGTCCGCCGAAGGCATGGCGGTCCAGGACCGCAGCGGGATCACTATCGGAGGCGCGGCGCCGGACTTCCAATTATGGAACCTCGATGGCCAACCGGTCACCTTATCGGGATATCGTGGTCGTGTGGTCTTGTTGAATTTCTGGGCGACGTGGTGCGGCCCCTGCCGCATCGAGATGCCGGCGATGGAGCAGCTCTATCATGTGTTCAATCGAAAGGATTTTGAAATCCTGGCGGTCTCCACGGATGCGCAAGGCCCCTCGGTGACGCGGCCGTTTCGAGACGATATGCGGTTGACGTTTCCCATTCTGCACGATTCGGATTTTCGCGTAGGCGTGACGTACGGCACGCGCACGCTACCGATGACATTTTTGGTAGACCGTCATGGTATCATTACCCATCGGATCTTCGGCGCGCGCGATTGGTTCAGTCCGGAAGCCAAGCAAATGATTCAAGCCCTGATCCAGAGATTTTAGCCGTGACCGGCTCTGTGCAACAGATTTCCTTATTCGCCGCGTTTGCCGCTGGCCTGCTCTCGTTCGTCTCACCGTGCGTCCTCCCGTTGGTGCCTTCCTACATTTCGTATATTACCGGTCTCTCGGTCGAACGGTTATCCGATGTGTCGGAGCGCCAGCGTTTTCGAAAGACCATCATGGTGAATTCCCTCCTGTTCATTGCTGGATTTTCTACCGTGTTCATTGCGTTCGGCGCCTCGGCCAGTCTGATCGGTCAGCTGTTGATCGTCTATCAAGATCACATTCGGCGCATCGGTGGTGTCCTGATCATTATTTTCGGGTTGTATCTGCTGGGCATTCTCAATCTCCGGTTCTTGACGACGGAAAAGCGAATGCACTTTAATACGCGGCCCGCAGGGTACGTGGGATCGTTTTTGATCGGTATCGCATTCGCGGCGGGCTGGACGCCCTGTGTCGGGCCAGTACTCGGAACCATCCTCCTCTATGCCAGCACAACCGATTCGTTGATGAACGGCGTCGCTCTGCTGGCCTCGTATTCTCTCGGTCTCGGTCTTCCCCTGTTTCTGACCGCACTGGGCATCGATCGGTTTCTCTCTTATTTTAAACAGGTGCGCGCGTACCTCTGGGGCGTCTCGACCGTGAGCGGAGTCTTTCTTGTGGTCGTCGGGGTGATGATCTATGCGAATTCGCTGACCATGATTACCAGTTTTTTAGAGCGATATCGCATCGGGTGGTACCTCGGACAATGACCATCATGTTCAATCCGCGTCTCCTTTCTCACCACAATAGTCTGCATCTTTCTTCCCTTCATCGATCTGTTCGCAGGTGAATGCGCTCGCGGACCTGAAGGCCTGCGACGTTGCCGTCGTGGGTATGGGGCCCGCGGGCGCGACGGCTGCCTATGAGCTCAGTCGGGCCGGTCTCTCGGTCATCGGGTTCGATAAAGAAATGCATCCCCGCTACAAAGTGTGCGGCGGGGGACTCTCTGCGCGGATCGATCAAATCTTAGGGGCGGAGTATCACGACGTCGTCGAGCAGACGATTCGAGGCGTGCAATTTACCTATCAGGGGAAACGGCCGCTCACAATCGAGGCGGACAGTCCTATTGCCTACATGGTGATGCGCAGTCGGTTCGACCATCTCTTGGTTCAGAAGGCTGCGCGCGCAGGGACCGCAGTCCATGCCGGTGAACCTGTCGTCGATTGCCTAGCGCGAGAGGATGGTATCGAACTCAGCACGGCGTGCGGACGGTACTGGGCGAAGATCGTGATTGGCGCAGATGGCGCGACAAGCCGTGTCGCGCAACGACTCTTCCCACGCCGCCGCGCGCGATGCATTCCGGCATTAGAGAGCGAGGTTCCGACAGATTTGAACTCGTCCTATCCGGGAACAGAGCATATTGTGGTGGATGTCGGGGCCACGTCCCGTGGTTACGCCTGGATCTTTCCCAAACAGGACGAACTTTCCGTCGGCATCGGAGATTTTCAAGGACGGGCATCCAGTTTGAAACAGATGTTTCAGCGGTTCGTGGCGAACGCTCCGCCGTTGTCCTCGCTCACAATCCCTTCGGCATTAGGCCATCCGATACCTCTGTATGAGGCGCCGTCCGTAACGTACACGACTCACCACCTCGTCCATGGCCGTTCGTTGCTGGTAGGCGACGCGGCGCATCTCGTCGATCCTCTATTCGGTGAAGGTATTTACTACGCCATCCGTTCCGGGCAAATGGCCGCGGCTGCCATTCTGGATCACAGTGCGGATGCTTGCCACAGTCTGCATGAATATGAACTCGCAGTTCGGCGTGAAATCTACTCTGAGTTTAACGTGGCGGCACGACTGGCCCAGATCATCTATACATTCCCGCGTCTTTGCCACCGCCTTCTCTTCCACTATGAAGACGTAATCGGCCTTTATTACGATGTTCTTCGCGGGCGAGAGACGTACCAGACCTTCTACGGCAATGCTAAAGGTATGATTAAAGGTTCTGTCAAGGATCTGCTCCGCAAAGCCTTCTCCACGCAGTAAGCGTCGCGGTCCAATGGCGAGGATGAAGTGCAGTGGTCCGAGGAGCCGTCAGGATCGGTGAGTTGGGGTGAGAATAGGACAATCCGAGGACAACCTACGCTCTAACAGTACGTCAGCACCAGACGCCGACCCGGCATAGGGTTGTGCCTCCCGACTGAATCGCTTGGCCGGATTCGGCAGCGATCGAGGGAGCAGGCCTAAGAGAAGGGTTCTTAGTCGGCTCCTGCAGAGATCCACCATGAACGACCGGCGCAACCTTGGTCGCTTCAGGTGAGGACGGGGACGCCTGAGCCACGAATTCCGCGGGGTGTTTGGCATTTAATGCGGCCAGAATTTTCTGCCCTGTCGCGGCGTATTGGTGTGCGGGATACCGCTCCGTAAACGCCATGAGTTTTTCTCTGGCCCAGTCCTCTGCCCCTATCTCCTTATAGGTCAGGGCCAAGTAATATAGGGCATCGCCGGCAATATCCATATCGGGATATTGTTTCAAGATGGCTTCGAAGCGGTGCGCGGCCGCGAGATAAGCGTCCCGCCGATAATAAAATTGCCCCACAAACAGGTAGGACTGCGCGATGGTTCGGTGACAAGCCTGGATACGCTCCCCTGCGTCTGCGTCATACCGACTGCCTGGAAAGTCCTTCCGTAGTTTCTGATATGCGTCGAGTGCTTTATAGATAGGGTCGATATCGCGATCGATCCTTTTCGACTGTTTGAAGTGGCTTTCGGCGAGCTTAAATTGGGCATAGGAGGCCAAAGTATGTACACGGTGCAGATCGAGGAAATGCTGGTACTCGATAATCGCTTCGGCATAATCTTCTTTGTCAAAGAATGATTCGGCGCGCTTTATGATGACATTCGGATCGTAATTTTTTTCGACGGTGTCGCCAATGAAGATCTGTTCATCCGTCCCGCTCAAGGGCTGTCCGCTCGACTTCGCCGTTTTCGACGAACTCGAACAGCCGAACGTAAGACCCACGATGACAAGAAGTGGGATGACAAACCTGCAAGATTTCATGATTATTCCTCTCAGGCAAATCACCGCATACACCACAATTTTTTTGAAAGGTAGCAAAGGACCTCTACAAATGCAACTCTTCAACTCCGATTGACGCACTCTGTAGCGGTCCCTATAATCCGCGCAGGCTTAGTTCTGGGTTCTTTAACTGCCGACCACATGAGAAGTCGAATTATTGGAACAGGTTCCTATATCCCTGTGCGGTGCGTCGACAATGCCGAGGTCAGTCGGCCGCTTTCACTCGATGCCGACACGGTGTATCGATTGACGGGCATCCGGAGCCGTCATTGGGCGGACCCTACGGAAATGCCGTCCGACTTGGCAGAACACGCCGCAAAGCGGGCCTGCGCATACGCGGGTGTCGATCCGGCTTCCATTGAGGCGGTTGTTCTCTCCACGACTTCACCAGATAAACCGCTCCCCTCGACGGCCTGTGCGCTGCAAAGCCGTTTGGGAGTTCGCGGCGCTGCCTTCGATCTCTCGGCCTCTTGTTCGGGCTTCCTCTATGGGCTGTCGATGGCCGATCGCTTTATTCGAAGCGGTCAATTCAATCGATGTTTGGTGGTAGCGACGGAAATCAAATCCCGCTTTCTCGATCCGAACGATCGCGAGACGGCGATTATTTTTGCCGATGGGGCGGGCGCCGTCGTCGTAGAGAGTGAGCAGGGGGATATGGGCAGGGAAGGCGTATTGGGAGTCCGGCTCTTTGCGGACGGCTCTCAACATGGTCTGATCGGCATTGCCGCGGGGGGCTCCCGCCGACCGACGACAGCAGAGACTCTCCAGCGTCGCGAACACGTCCTCCGAATGCGGGGAGCCTCGGTGTTTCGAACGGCGGTGAAGCTATTGGCCGGTGCGGTGACGGACCTATTGAAAGAGTTTGGCTACAGCTTAGATGATGTCGATCATGCGATCTTTCATCAGGCAAACGGACGATTGTTGTCGGCGGTGGGCAAGCGGGTGGGGCTGCCTCCGGAAAAGCTATATTCGGTCATCGAGCGGATCGGTAATCCGTCGTCAGCCTCGTTGCCGATTGCGTTGGACTGCGCCAATCGCGAGGGCCGGCTTCGAGTGGGGGATCTTGTCGTGTTGGGAACGTTCGGCGGCGGACTGACGTGGGCGACGGGGTTGGTTCGGTGGTAAGCGGTTGAGTAATGAGGACACCGATCAAGCCGACTTCGTGCTCGCACATCGCGCCCGTGAGACGGTGCTCGTTCGATGCGCGCAGTGGAAGTCGATTCGATCGATATCCTCATTGTTCTATGTGGGGTGGTGAGGAGTGGAAAGAAGAGGGAATGGAGAGAGGTGGATGAGTCGACTCGATGCTAGCCTACGCAATGGTGCTCGGTGAACGCGCATGTTAAGCCGACTTGGCCATCTCTCTGTACGTATGTGGTGAGGCGGATAAGGAGTTGTCGATGTTTGGGTTGATTCCGAGAGAGACGGCGTTTTTTGAGATGTTTCAGAAGGCGGCCCACAATATGATCGAAGGGAGCCGATTACTCCAGGAGATGATGGAGAATTTTCAAGATCCCGAGAGCCAGGCGCGGCAGATCAAAGATGTGGAACATATCGGGGACAGCATTACGCACGAGATTGCAAAAAAGCTCAATCAAACCTTTATTACGCCGATTGACCGGGAAGATATTCATGCGCTGGCCAGCGCGCTGGATGACATCCTGGATTTAGTGGAAGCGGTGGCCGACCAGTTTGTTGTGTTCAAGGTCACGACGCCGACCGATCCCGCTCGTAAGCTGGCGAGTATTCTCTATCGTTCGTCCGTGGCGGTGGGCGCCGGCATCGATCGACTCGGCAAGCCGCATGCGGATGTGACGGAATGCTGCGTCTTGGTGAACAGCTTGGAAAATGAGGCCGATCGCATTACGAGAGATGCCATCTCGGCCCTTTTTGAGCAGGAAAAAGACCCGATCGCCGTGATTAAGTGGAAAGAGATTTACGAGAATTTCGAGGAAGGAACGGACCGTTGTGAAGACGTCGCGAATATCTTGGAACGCATCGCCCTCAAGCACATTTAGGCTGCTGAAAAAGACTTTATTACACCCATCAAACCCAAGCCGCGCCGAGACGAGTCCCTTCCCGGGGTTTGTTCTCGGATCGTCAACATCCTCAACGTGCCAAGGGGAAAAGAGCCGGTCTCGGCCGGCTCAGGGCTGGGCGGGTGGTGTAGAAAAGAGCCGGTCTTGGCCGGCTCAGGGTTGGGTGGGTGAAATAGTCGGGTACGCCTCTTGTTTTTCGCCTGCGGCCCAAGGGGAGAAGGCGCGTCTTGGCGCCCCTGGGTGGGTGGGGTGTGAAAGTCGGCCTTTTTGAGCAACCTAACACGATCTTGATCACGCCTTTGACTGCATGATTCCCGAGCTCAACGGCATGTTGCTCCTAGTCGTCGCGCTGGCATTACTGTTCGATTTCACGAACGGATGGCATGACAGCGCGAACGCCATCGCCACCGTCGTCTCGACACGTGTGTTGAGTCCGATGGTCGCGGTCATCATGGCCGGGATTCTCAATATCGCCGGGGCGTTCATGTCCACCGCCGTCGCCAAGATGGTGGGGTCCGGTATCGTCGATCCGAACTCTGTAACGCAAATCGTCGTGGCGTCGGCCTTAGGCGGCGCCATCCTCTGGAATCTCTTTACTTTGCTGTTGGGGCTGCCGACGAGTTCCTCTCATGCCCTCATCGGCGGATTGGTCGGCGCGGGATTGATGCATGGGGGGTGGGCCGTCGTGAAGTTCAGCGGCCTTCGATCGGTGCTAGAAGCGATGATTCTGTCGCCCCTCTTGGGGTTTTTAATGGGACTCTCGCTCATGGTGCTCATCACCTGGACATTTTTTAGGGTCGCGAGGAGTGTGGCCACTCGTCTATTCAGCCGGCTTCAACTGGTCTCGGCCGGCTTTATGGCATTTAGTCATGGGGCCAATGATGCGCAGAAGGCGATGGGAATCATCACCCTGGCGCTTGTGTCGGCAGGACAAATTCCTTCCGCGGAGGTGCCCGGCTGGGTGATTACGCTATGTGCACTGGCGATGGGGTTGGGGACGACGGTCGGGGGATGGAAAATCGTCCGGACGCTGGGCATGGGAATCGTGAAGTTGGAACCGGTGCACGGATTTGCTGCGGAAACAGGGGCAGCCGCCGTGCTTCTTGCCACGGCGCACATCGGACTGCCGGTGAGCACGACCCATACGATTACTTCATCGGTCATGGGTGTCGGCGCGATCAAACGTTTTTCTGCGGTGCGCTGGGGGGTGACGGCGAGGATTCTATACGCGTGGATCTTTACCCTGCCGGGAGCCGCCCTCATCGGCGCCTCCCTCTATCTACTGATCTCTAAGCTCTCGTGACGGGCAGCCGAAGCGGGCGCCGCAGGCAGCCGAACGACGAATCGGCTTCCGATCGGTCGATTGGGTTCGACATTGATCTGGCCGCCATGTCCTTCCACAATATGTTTGACAATCGCCAATCCCAATCCGGTCCCCCCTAATTCGCGCGAGCGCGCTTTATCGACGCGATAAAACCGCTCGAACACTCGTGGCCGATCCGCCTCGGGTATGCCCAGGCCGTTGTCCGACACGGTGATTTCAATTGCATCATGCCTCGTTCCATCTGGTTGACCCCTAGCCGCTTTCACAGCATGAGCGGCGATGGCAATCGCGCCTCGATCCGGTGTGTATTTGACGGCGTTATCCAGGAGATTGGTCATGACTTGAACCAAGCGTTCTTCGTCTCCAAGCACGGCTGGTAACGCCTCGGCCAATGAGACAGTGAGGCGGTGGCCTTTCTTCGTCACCATCGGCTGGATCAGTGCGACCGTCCGTTCGATCACCGTTTCGATAGCCACGGGATCGTGCTTGAAGAGGACCTGCCCGGATTCGATTTGGGAGAGCTGAAGGAGATCGTCTAGGATGAGGTTCAGCCGGTCGCTCTGCTTCAAGACGATCTGTAAATACCCAAGCGCTTCTTCCGAATGCTCCTTGCCGTCGAGCAGCGCTTCTACGTAGCCTTTAATCGAAGTCAGCGGTGTGCGCAACTCATGCGACACATTCGCGACAAAATCCTTCCGGACCTTCTCCAGGCGTCGTATGGCGGTGACGTCATGAAACACCAAGACCACGCACGCCTCATTTTCACGAAGCCCTCCGGCGACCGACGCGCCCACGTGCAACGTCGAGGTGCCTGCCGTGATCTCCTTGCTCCGGCTTTCCTTCGTTGCGAGGACCTGGGTGACAAGCTCATTAAGGTCTTCGAGACGGACGACTTCTTGATAGGTCCGGCCCCGCGCGGTGGCGCGATGAATGAGAAACATCCGTTCCAGGGCGGTGTTGATTTGAAGGACGACGCCCCGGTAATCCAACACCATGACTCCCTCGGCCATGGACGTCAGTACCGCAAGAAGTTGCGCTCGGTCTTCGGTTACCTCGCGAATGGTCGATTCCAGTTGGTCCGCCATGTGGTCGAGGGCGCGTCCCAAGACGCCGATCTCGTCGCGCGCGGTGGTGGCGATGCGTTGCCGCAATGACCCTGCCGCCAATTGACGCGCGACCGCGGCCATGTCGCTCAAGGGGCGCGTCAATCCTCTCGATAAGAACACGCTCAGTATGGCGGCCATTGCCAACGCGATGCCGAAGGCCAGCACCAGCGCGTGTTCAACATCACGGATGCGGGCATCCACGGTGGTCATGGGAAGAGCCAGCCGAACGATCGCAAGTGTCGTCCGGTCGGAGGCGCGCAAGGGAAGGGCGAGATAGAACATCCGTTTGCCGGTCGTCGCGCTGAGTCGAATATCTGTGCCACGCCCGTCGGCCAGGGCCTGCACGACTTCCCGGCGAGTCCGATGATTTTCTAGTTGCGCGACTGCCTCGTCCGGGGTTTCACTGTCGGCCAGCACCACCCCGTCCGGTCTGATGACCGTCACTCTGGCCAGGGCATGGCCTCCGGCTGTTTTGACGAGGGATTGCAGGCGAGAAGGCGCCGGTGATGGTGTTTCGAGGAGCGGCTGTAAAGACAGCGCGGCGAGACCCGTTCGAGAGGCCAGGGTTTCTTCCAAATGCGCCAGTTCGATGCGTTCGATCGATTGGAGCGCCAGCCAGCCGGCGGCCACCACTCCCACGGTAATGGCGGCGAGCGCGCTGAGCGTGAGTTTCCAGCGAATGGGAAGATTCATGCAGACTACGGTCCCTGTTCAGGATCTTTCAGCTTATAGCCGAGCGACTTGATCGACACGATGGCCTCGTTCAGGGCAGGCATTTTTTGTTTGAGCCGTCTGACATGCACATCCACCGTGCGGGTGGTGCCATAATAGTCATATCCCCAGACGGCATTGAGCAGGGCGTCTCGGGTCAGGACCCGGCCGGGATTTCGCAGGAGATGTTCTAAGAGACCGAATTCCTTTGCCGTGAGCGAGATTTCTTTTCCCGCACTGATGACTTCGTGGCGTGCAAGATCCATCGCCAGGTCGTCGTACGTCAAGCGGGCCGGCCCTTCTTGCGCCCGTTCCAACCGTCGAAGCAAGGCTTTGACGCGAGCGACGAGCGCCTTGGGGCTAAACGGCTTGGTCACATAGTCGTCTGCGCCGAGTTCGAGCCCGATGACGGTATCCGCTTCTTCGGCTTTTGCCGTCAGCATGATGATGGGTGTGCGGGATAGTCGAGGATCGGCTCGGATCTGTTTGCAGACTTCGAGACCGTCCATTTCGGTGAGCATCAAGTCCAACACGACCAGGTCGGGCTGCTCGGCTTTGGCCTGTCTTAAGCCTTCGAGTCCCGTGCTGGCGGTATAGGTCCGATAACCCTCTTTCTTGAGATAGAGCTGGACGAGGTCGAGAATATCTTGTTCGTCCTCGACGATAAGAATTTTTTTGGACGCGGCATCCATCAGGATAAAAGCGTAAAGAGGTGGAGACAAGGAGTCAAGCGGACCTCACATGAGCAGAGTGGACGTCATCACTGGGTATCGACAAAAGTGACTGACCCGCTTGAAGCAGTTGACGCCTGGAACAGTTCTGACGTATCGTACCGCGATATGTCTAGTGTATGAGGATGCAGAACACGATGAAAATTTATCTCGCGAAACCACGAGGATTCTGTGCCGGCGTCGATCGGGCCATTGAGATCGTCGATCTCTCGCTCAAAGCCTATGGCGCGCCGATCTATGTTCGCCATGAAATCGTCCATAGCCGCCATGTCGTGAACACGTTGCGCGAAAAAGGGGCGGTGTTTGTGGAAGAGTTGAGCGCGGTACCAGATGGCGCCATCGTGATCTTCAGCGCCCACGGCGTCGCCAAAGAAGTCTGGGAAGAATCGACGCGGCGAAACCTGAAAGTCATTGACGCGACGTGCCCGCTCGTCATCAAGGTGCACAACGAAGTGAACCGCGATTATACGCAGGGCTACGAATTGATTTTGATCGGCCATGCCGGCCATCCGGAAGTCATCGGGACGTTAGGGCAGGTGCCGGATAAGTTTCACTTGGTGTCATCCGTGAGCGACGTGGAGAAATTGCAGGTGGAAAACCACCAGCATCTCTCGTATGTGACGCAAACTACGCTCAGCGTCGATGAGTGCCGGGATATTGTGGCGGCTTTGAACCGTCGATTCCCAGGCATCAAAGGGCCGCATCAGGAAGACATCTGTTATGCGACGCAAAACCGCCAGAATGCCGTCAAGGAACTCGCCAAGCTTGTCGACGTGATCCTCGTGATCGGCTCGCCTAACAGCTCCAATTCCAACCGGCTGCGCGAATTGGCCGAACATTGCGGCATTCCCTCTTACCTGATCGATTCGTATCGCGATATCAATGTGGAATGGCTCAAGGACGCGCAGGCCGTCGGGATTACCGCGGGCGCCTCCGCTCCGGAAGTCCTAGTCAATGAAGTCGTGGAATATCTCAAGCGCGCCGGCGCCCACGAATTGGAAGAATTGACCGTGATCGAAGAAGATGTGGAATTTCTCCTTCCCAAAGAACTCGTTACCGTAAAATCCACCCAATCCGCGTAACCAGCCCTTCAAAAAAATTCTATATGTTGGGTCGCCAATTGGTGGCCCATACAGCCTACGGTATTTTCTTTTGCTTTACCGAAAAACCTGTGCTACAAAGGCGAAAATTTAGGCGCCGTTCGCCTTGATCAAAGAAGACATCGGCTCAAGCTAGCGTGGTAAGGAGGAATGGATGCATCTCAAATCCCTCGAGCTCACGGGGTTTAAGTCGTTTGCCGAAGCAAAGATCGAGTTCCCCAGTGGAGTCACCTCCGTGGTGGGCCCCAATGGGACCGGTAAAAGCAACGTGGTCGATGCCATGCTCTGGGTGCTGGGCGAGCAGAGCGCAAAGACGCTCAGAAGTGAACGAATGGAAGACGTGATCTTCAACGGCACCGAGGCGCGAAAGCCCCTGGGGATGGCCGAAGTGTCGCTCGTGATGGCGGGCATCGATGAAGAGCGGCTCAAAGGCTTACCGGCGCTTCCACACCAGCTCAGCGAATATCATGAAGTGATGATTACCCGCCGGCTGTATCGAAACGGCGACAGCGAATATCTGATCAACAAAACACCCTGCCGACTGAAGGACGTCCGTGCCCTCTTTCTCGATAGCCGAGCGGGAACCAAGGGCCATACGATCATCGAGCAAGGGCGGATCGAACAAATTTTGAACGCGACGCCGCAGGATCGCCGCGAATTAATCGAGGAGACTGCCGGCATCGTCCGTTACAAAAAACAAAAGGCTGAGGCGCTCCGCAAGCTCGATTCCACCCATCAAAATCTTTTGCGGGTGAAAGACATCATCATTGAAGTGCGGCGGCAACTCAATTCGCTGGAACGCCAGGCCAGGCAGGCTCGTTCCTTCCAGCATCTTCAAAATGAAGCCAAAGGGCTCGAAGTGCGATTGCTGGCGCATGAATGCCGTGGACTCCTTGCCGAACGAACGTCCGTCGAAACAGAACTCGCGACGGTGGAACGACAGGAGACGGCGCATTTGGCGGATCAAGGCCGGCTGGAACAGGAATTGGAGAATCTGAAGCTGGGGCTGGTATCCGGCGCGGATACGGTCAGTCGAATTCGCCAGGATTTGGCAGAAGTCGAGCAGCAACAGTCACACGCGTTGACCGCCATGGAAGTTGAGAAGGGTCGGTTAACACTCTACGAGCAGCAGCGTGTTGGTGGCGAAGAAGAATTGTGTCGCTTGACCGCTGAGGCTGAACGGGCCGCAATCACGTTGCAACAACTTCAGGAACGCCTGGCCTCGGACCAGGTGGAGACGGAGGAATGCACGCGGGTGTGTGTTGAACTCGAGGACGCGGCGAAAGATCTGGCTTCGCGGCGAGCGGTCGGCGCAGCGGAAGAGGAGCGCGGAAGGCAGGCGCTTGTGGCGCTCACCGTTCAGATGACGCGGGCTGAAAATGCCGTCTCCAGTTTGACGACCCAGGAAGAACAGGCGTGCCGCCGTATCGATCGATTGGGTCAGGAGCTCGCTGAAATTGAAACTCAACATGCGGGCGTGATGGCACGGTATCAAGGCGCGACATCCGGGCGCGAAGAGCAGGAACGCACCGCGCAGGAACTTCGAGCTCAAGCCGGCACGAAGGCCGACGAAACCCGACGCCTGGAAGAACAGGTGCGAACCAATGAGGAGACGATTCGCCGGCAGCAAGAAGCACTGGCCGCCATCGACTCACGTTTAAAAGCCCTACAAGGCGTGTTGCGTGAGGAAATGGGATATGGGCGCGAAGGCGACGAAGAGGGAAGTTCTCTTCGAGCCGCGTGTTCCGGTGTCCGGGAATCTGTAGCCGAATGGTTGATCGTTCCGCCTGGACTCGAGCGTGCCGTCGAGGCGATCTTAGGCGAACGGCTTCATGCCTGGTTGATCAGCGAACCGCTCGAATCGCGCCGAGCGATCGAGTTCCTGAACCGCCAAGGGCTCGGACGGGGTGCGTTTGTTCCACTTCATCCGCGCTACCGTTCTCGCTCTAATCATTCGGATGAATGGTGGTCCGCTCTCGACGGCCAATCCGGCGTGTTGGGCCGTGCAACCGATCTCCTGCGCGCCGATACCCAATCACAAGACGTGCTGGCGTGTCTCTTCGAAGGCGTCGTGATCGTCCATTCGTTGGACGTCGCGATCGCACAGTGGAATCGCGCCCTCTGGTCGGCTCCGGAAGGGCCCACGCTAGTGACGATCGATGGAGAAGTGGTGGATGCCGCTGGGGTGATTACGGGCGGAACGGCCGGATCGACCGGCGGGCTCTTGCTGCGTCGCCGGGAAGTTCAGCGATTGGAGGAAGAGCGTCAAGAGGTCGCTCATTCGCTGGACACACACCGAGAACAACTCGCCACCATGCTCGTGCATGCGCAAGAAGGCCGCGAGGCCGTGCAGCAGCTCGAGCAGTCTATTCGCCAAACCGACATGCAAATCCTGGGGTTGGGGAAAGATGAAGCGGCGTGCCGTCAGACCGTGAATGAGTTGTCGCATCGGTTGGATACGATCCGTTGCGAACGCGATATACAGGAAGAAGAGCGAAAGCGCGCCCTGCAAGAGCTCGAATCGATCCGTAAAGATCTGTTTCGGCACACGGAAGAAAAGACGCTGCAAGACTCCGCGTTTGCCGCGCTTCAAGATTCCCTCCGACGATGTGAAGAGGAAAGTCACACGTTGCAACACCGTCTCAGAGAATCGCATTTGGCCATGGCGGCCGTGCGTACGAGGGTGGAGCACGCCCATGCAGACCTACAGCGAGTGGGGCAAGAGCGGGCGGAAGTGACCGCTCGTATCGCGATGCTCACAGAACAACTGGGTACGTTGAAGGCCTCGGTCGAACACAGCCGGCTCGAGTGTGAACGGAATGAACGCCTCTTTGCGGAATTGGATCAGCGCGCGCTTCACATCAAAGGCGAACTGCGGCAGGCGCAGGAGCGCTACGAGCACGGCGTGCAGAGCGCGCAAACTCTCGATCGGCAATTGGCCTCCGTTCGTCACGCTTTGACGGCTAGTCGCGAGCAGCGCTTGGGTATCGAGGTTCGTCGGGCTGAATTGGCCACTCAATTATCCATGCGCGAAAGTACGCTGCTGGGGACCTATCAACTTTCTCTGGAGGCCACGTTGGCGCAAGAGCCGGAGCCGGCGGCAGACTCGATTGAACAGGATCACATGCCTTTGCGAGAGCAACTGCAGAAAATCCGCGATCGGCTCGACCGGCTGGGGCCCATCAACCTGGCGGCAATCGAAGAGCACCGAGAGTTGGAAGAACGCCATCGTTTTCTCACCACCCAAGAAGAAGATCTGTCGAAATCCGTTGCATCGCTGAAGGAAATTATTTCACGCATCAACCGAACCACGAAGGATATGTTTTTGGAAACGTTCAATGAGCTGCAACAGAAGTTCATCGAGGTCTTCGGCCGATTCTTTCCGGGAGGACGCGCCGAGTTGGTCCTGGTGGAACCACAAGCCGATCCCGATGGCGAGACGGGTTCGGATGAGCCGGGAGTGGACATTGCTGCCCAACCGCCTGGCAAGCGTCTCAAGAGTATTACGATGTTGTCCGGTGGGGAAAAGACATTGACGGCCATGGCGCTCATTTTTGCGAGCTTCCTGATTCGCCCCACCCCGTTCTGTATTCTGGACGAAATCGATGCGCCGCTGGACGAGGAGAATATTGGGCGTTTTACGACGGTGTTGCGGGAGCTTTCCAGCGGGGCGCAGTTTATTGTCATTACTCACAACAAGCGCACGATGGCGATTGCCGATTCGCTTTTCGGAGTGACGATGGAAGAGCCGGGCGTGTCCAAGCTCATCTCCGTTCGCCTGGCAGACCTTCAGCCGGCTTAAAGTCGTGAGGCTCCATTTCTGAAGATTAAAATGTTGTAGCAGCGTATGAAACGGCAGGTGATCAGATAGAACGATGATCGGTCAGGCTCGCGGTTTATTTCGGCTGATTGCTTGACAGTCAGAAAACGCTTTGTTATAAACCCACGTGTGACCATGGGTTTTCAGCTTTTTACCTCTTCGATACGTCGTCTTCGGCCAGGTTCTCCTGCCTTGGCCATGTTTCCCGTTGTCTAGTGACGAGGACAGTCAGATGAAGCTCCTTAAGAGTCTCATTATTCGTTTGTCCGATAGCCTACTGGCCTCGATGCCCCAGCGTCTCAAGGTCTCGTCACGTCTTCGTGCCATGCCTATGCTCCGATTGGTATCGCATAATCCGCACCCAGTGATGCAACCAGATCCAACGATTCGAAAACCTACGGCTTCTGTCGGCCATTCTGAATTTATTGATGAAGGTATTCGCCGGAGCAAAGCCTGGCTCTTGAAGCGGCAGCATGCTGATGGCTTTTGGGTGGCTGAACTTGAAGCAGACACGACGCTGACATCGGAATACCTCATGCTCCGGCGTTTTTTAAACCTCACGGAACCGGAGAAAGAACGGAAGGCGGTGCACTATTTGACCGCAACCCAATTACCTGACGGCGGTTGGCCGATCTATTACGGCGGACCCTCTGAGATCAGCGCGTCGGTCAAAGCATACTTTGCCCTCAAGCTGTCGGGTGTCCCACAGGACACACCGTTCATGGTGCGAGCGAAAGAAGCCATTTTGGCGAAGGGCGGCGTCGCCGCTGCCAACGTCTTTACGAAAATTACGCTCACCCTCTTCGACCAATACGATTGGCGCGGCATACCGAGCATGCCGCCGGAGATCATTCTGCTTCCGAAGTGGTTTTATTTCAGCATCTATGCCATTTCGTATTGGAGCCGCACGGTCCTCATTCCGCTGCTAATAGTCTTTGCGCATCGGCCGATTTGCCCCATTTCACGTGAACAAGGCATCGATGAGTTGTACCTTCAGCCGCGGCATCTCATGGATTATGGAGAGGTGCCTCCGTTACGCAAGGATAAGTCTCCCTTCACATGGCGTAATGTATTCATCACGCTGGACCGACTGTTAAAGATTTACGATCGCCGACCTATTCGCTCGTTAAGGAATGCTGCCGTCCAACGTACCGCCGAGTGGATGCTGGCGCGTCTCAACGGGTCGGGAGGGCTGGGAGCGATCTACCCCGCGATGGCTAATTCCATTTTGGCCTTGCGGTCACTGGGGTATGGAGTCGATCATCCGCTTATCACCAAAGCGTTGCGAGAGATCGAAGCGCTGGAAGTGTATGATTCCGTCCAGACGGCTCAGGGACGCATCGATGCCATGCATCTGCAGCCTTGCGTGTCTCCGATTTGGGATACGGCGCTTTTCATCAACGCCGGCCTCGAAGCCGGATTGCCTCCAACCCACCCGGCGCTCGTCAAAGGCGGCGCCTGGTTGATTTCCAAGCAAACGCAGAAAGTCGGTGACTGGAAAGTGTCCTCGCCTACGGCGGAGCCCGGCGGCTGGTATTTTCAATTTGAAAACGAGATGTACCCCGACGTGGATGATAGCGCCGTGGTCTTGATGGCCCTCGGGAAGTTGGACATGGCGGAGCGTCATGCGCAACGGGAGTCCATTCGGCGGGGCTACCGATGGGTCATGGCGATGCAGGGGTCAGACGGCGGATGGGGGGCCTACGACAAAGACAACAATAAGATGGTGTTCAATCTCATTCCCTTCGCCGATCATCGCGCGCTGTTGGACCCCAGTACGGCAGACCTGACCGGACGCTGTTTGGAAATGCTGGGAGCGTTGGGTTATGACCGCAGTCACGCCGCCGTGCGTTCGGCGCTTGAGTTTCTGCGCCGCGAGCAGGAAGAAGATGGCAGCTGGTATGGCCGCTGGGGCGTGAATTATATTTACGGTACCTGGTCCGTCCTGGCCGGCTTGCGCGCAATCGGCGAGGATATGTCGGCGCCGCATGTCACGCGCGCCGTGGCCTGGTTGGAATCGGTGCAAAACGCGGATGGCGGATGGGGTGAAAGCTGTACCTCCTATGCCGATCACGCCGAGGCCGGCCGTGGCGAGAGTATGCCGTCGCAAACTGCGTGGGCCTTGCTGGCGCTCTTGTCGGCCGGCATGTCTGATTCCATCAGCGTCGTGCGAGGAATTAATTATCTCCTCCGCCATCAGCGAGAAGACGGCTCGTGGGAAGAGATTCGCCATACGGGCACGGGTTTTCCGCGCGTCTTCTATCTGCGCTATCACTGGTACTGCCAGTATTTTCCTCTCTGGGCGCTTGCCATGTATCGGAACATTCGGACTCGGGGTCAAGCGCGGGCCGACGAATTGCGCGTGGCTGCCTTCGAGACGGGATTGTTCCGGTCGGATACCTAGCCACATGTTTTGTTGCCCTCCGTGGCAGCGTGGATTATGGAGTTCCCATTGACTCGCGTCGGAATTTTTGCCGCGACGCGGTGGGAATGCCGGGCCGTGCAACGCACGCTGCGCGTGGATGAGATTCGTCGTCATGCAGGGTCTCGGTATGTGATCGGACAGCGTGGAGCGTGCCATGTGGTTCTCGTTCAAACAGGGATCGGTCCTCAATATGCCCGTGCCGCCTGCCGAGCCACGTTTCGGGAATTCGCCTTGGATTTAGCCGTCTCGTCGGGACTGGCGTGCGCACTGACACCGTCGTCGATTGGAGAATTATTCATTGGGACGGAAGTCATCCCCCCGCGGAGCGCGGGTCCAGCCGAATGGCATCCATCCATCATCTGCGATTGCATGTCCGCGTCCATGACCTTAACGCTGGCTCAGGCGGCCGGATTGCCGGCCAGGACCGGCCGGTTCGTATCGTTACCTCGTATTGTCTGGCGTGCCGAAGATAAGCGCCGTGTAGCGGCCGATACGGGCGCTGTGGCCCTCGATATGGAGAGCGCTGTGATCGGCGCCGAAGCGGCCGAGCGTCGCATACCATTCGCGGTGATTCGGGCCGTCTCCGATTTACTCGATGAGGACCTCCCATTGGATTTTAATTTATTCCTTACGCCCAGCGATTGGTCCAAAGGCGTATGGAGTTGCCTCACTCGTCCGAGCAATTTGTTTGGGCTGGGACGGATGCGCGTGCAAATGGGTGTCGCCTCAAAACGCCTCACTTTGATTTTCGAACGAGTGCTGGATGAGTTGGGATGCGATCGCTCAACCTCCCACGATAGGCGGATGATGCCATGATGACTCGGGCGTTGGAGCAAATCGGCGGCAAAACGCTGTCGCTTATTCAGGAAATGGGGCGGATGCTGCTGTTCCTTCTGACCACCTTCGCCTGGCTTGTTCGTCCGCCCATACGGTGGTTTCAGATGATCAAGCAATTGCACTTCATCGGATTCAAATCCACATTTGTCGTCGTGCTGACCGCGTTGTTTACCGGCATGGTGTTAGGGTTGCAAGGCTATTACACGCTGAGGAAATTCGGCTCGGAGGCGCTCCTCGGATCGGCTGTCGCATTAAGTATGATTCGCGAACTTGGTCCGGTGCTCGCCGCCCTGATGGTCACGGCCCGGGCGGGTTCCGCCATGACGGCAGAGATCGGCATTATGCGCATCACGGAACAAATCGATGCTCTGGATACGATGGCCGTGAATCCGCAGCAATATCTCGTGGCGCCAAAGCTCGTGGCGGGTCTGATTGGAGTGCCGTTGCTGGTCGCCCTCTTCGATGTCGTCGGCATTTGGGGAGGCTATCTGGTCGGGGTCGATCTGCTCGGAGTGAGTGCGGGATCCTATTGGAGTTCCATCGAATCTGCCGTCGACTGGAAGGACGTCTATGGTGGCATTCTGAAGTCCATCAGTTTCGGCCTAATCATCACGTGGGTTTGCTGCTACAAGGGCTATTACACGAGGATGAGCGCGGAAGGTCTGGGCACGGCGACGACCGAAGCCGTTGTGCTTTCCGCCGTGCTGATTCTCGTATGGGACTATTTTTTGACGTCGGTGCTGCTGTAGTCGGGATGCTGAAAACTGCCCCAACTTCGTTCTCGGTCATTTGTCCCCCTCAACGTACCTTTCCGGTACGCCTCGGACTTCTATTCAGCTGCGGCTTGTTGCCGGGAGGGGCGCGTCTCGGCGCGCTTGGGGTGGGCGGGTGCAATGGATGACCATTTTGAGCATCCCGCGCGAACGAACCCGATCACCTTTTGGTTCCCCATGGGGATTCAGGTTACTTTGCTGATCGCTGGAAGGCTGACAGCTTCTTTGCTATCTCTATGATCAAACTCGTCGGCGTCGAAAAAACTCTTGGCGGCCAGCCGGTTTTGCGAGGGATCGATCTGGACATCCCCAAAGGTAAGCTTACAACTATCATCGGCAGGAGCGGTGAAGGAAAGAGCGTTCTACTGAAACACATGATCGGGTTGCTGCAGCCGGATCGCGGGCAGGTGTGGGTCGGGGATATCGAGCTCTCTCGACTCAAAGGGCAAGCCCTGAATGAAGTCCGGAAGCGGTTTTCGATGCTGTTTCAAGGCGCCGCCTTGTTCGACTCATTGACGGTATTTGAAAATGTCGCGTTTCCGCTTCGAGAAAAACTGCGATTGCCTGAGGCTCATGTGCGTACGCGGGTGGAAGAAAAGTTAGACCAGGTCGGCCTGGCGGGCATGGGACATAAATATCCGGCGGAGCTCAGCGGCGGGATGAAGAAGCGGACCGGTCTTGCCCGCGCCCTGGTCGTGGAACCGGAGATCGTCCTGTTCGACGAGCCGACTACCGGTCTCGACCCCCTCATGGCGAAAACCATCCATGACCTCATCGTCGCGATGCACCAGAAGTTCGGCTTTACCGGCGTCATGGTGAGCCATGAGATTCCGGAGGTCTTTGGAATTTCGGATTGGGTGGCGATGTTAAAAGAGGGACGCATCGCGTTGATGGCGCCATCGGCCGAGTTTCAACGAACGACCGATCCGGCCGTGCGCGAGTTTATCACCGTCGGCGGCACGGTGCCCTTACCGGTCGACCATTCCTCCGGTACAGCGACGCGGTAAAGTTCGTGTCCGGTTCGCCCGTCACTACAACGAATTACGAGGACACAGATGGAGAAAATAAAACTTGAGTTGATCGTCGGGGTATTCGTCGTGATCGGTGTCGTCTGCCTTGGGTATCTATCGATCAAGTTGGGGAAGCTGGAGATCGTCGGCGGAAATCAATATGAGGTCGAAGCAGACTTCGATTCGGCGTCCGGAATCAAGGCGGGAGCGACGGTGGAAATCGCAGGCGTGGAAGTCGGTCGAGTGAGGACGATTAAGCTCAACGAAGATCGTGCCATGGTCGTGCTTTCTATCCACGACAATGTCAAGTTGTACGCGGACACGATCGCCTCTATCAAAACACGCGGCATTATCGGCGAAAAATTCATGGCCCTGTCGCCAGGAGGCGGGGGAGAGCCGCTCAAAGCCGGTGGCAAGATTCGCGATACTGAATCGGGTGTCGATTTGGAAGAACTGGTCAGTCAATTCATTCATGGAAACGTAAAGTAAGGCCGTTACGTCAGCGGAATTGGAGTACGATGAGGAGGAGTTATGCACGGACGTGAGTCGAATGGGAGTTATCGAAACCGGCTGGCGGCAGTCGCATTGCTGTTTCTATTTCTGATCTTCTTGGGGCATCCGTCCCAGTCTCTGGCAGGCCCGGCGACAGATGCGGTAAAGGGAACGATCGACCAAGTTTTGCGCGTCCTTCAAGATAAAGAGATGAAGAAGCCCGATCGAGTCGACGAACGGCGACAAATCATCGAGAAGACGATCGGTGATCGATTCAGTTGGGAGGAAATGGCTAAGCGAACCTTGGGCACTCAATGGGCCAAACTCACCGATAAGCAGCGGCAAGAATTTGTCGATCTGTTTCGAACGTTGCTGACGAATACCTACATCGATCGCATTGAAAACTATGCTGGTGAGCAAGTGCAATATCTCAATGAGCGACTGCAAGATGGCTTCGCGGAGGTACGCACCAAGATCGCATCCGGGAAAGCCGAATACCCGATGGATTATCGGCTTCTAAATAAGTCCGGCGAATGGCGCGTGTACGATATCGTATTGGACGGTGTCAGTCTTGTGGCGAATTACCGTGGCCAGTTCAATAAGATTCTGCATTCGTCCGGCTATGACGATCTGGTGCAGAAGTTACGCACGAAATCTGAAAAGATAACCTCTCCATAGACCGTGGCTCGGTGTCATGATTGGTGTGCGCTGCCGCTCGGTCCTATTGGTCATTATCATTTCGATCGGACCGATCGTAGGGTTGCTTTTGCCTTGCGCCGCATCCGCGGACGTGTCTTACTTCCCCATTCCGTCCGCCTCGACGTCAAAAAACGACGGAAATGACGTCGGCCTCATTGTTCCCACCCTCATTACGAATCCTGATGGAGAGTTGCGCTATGTCGTGGCGCCGATGTTTGTCGTCAACTCGATCGTGGGAGCCCGCGGTTCGATCAATGTTTTTCGATACGAGCCGGGAGGCCGCGAGCTGCGGTTTATCGGCTCATGGACAGAGGAAATCGAGCGTAAGTTGGCATTCAGCTATGCCGACCCCGCCTTTCAGAATGGACGGTACTCGTTGAACTTCGGGGGATCCTTCTTCAAGAATGCCACGGCGCGCTTTTTCGGCATCGGCCAATCCACGACACTCGATGACCAGACCAATTACACTGCCAGGGAAATTCGCGCCAATTGGAAATTCGGCGTCTATCTGAACGAGGTAACTCAGATTGCAGTAGGGCAACGGTTCCGGGATGTAGGCATTCAGAGAGGAGCGACCGGGCTTCCCTTCTCCGCCGAAGAGTTCCCTGACGTCGTGGGTATGCAAGGCGGAACGATTCTCGGTAATCGTGCGACTTTTCATTACGATACGCGAGATAGTCTTGTCGTGCCCACGGTTGGGTCGCAAATGACGGCCTATGCGGAAGTGAACAACAATCTTCGCAATGGCGACCATCCCCTCTTCTATCGGAGCGGTTTGGAGGTCAAGAAGCTGTTCCCAAGCGACTCCAAACGGGTGATTCTCGTGATACGCGGCGACTTTCAAGGAACGTCGGGGAGCGAAGTGCCGTTTTTCGAGCGCAGCTCTTTGGGAGGGCAGAATAACTTACGAGGCTACGGCGTCGATCGGTTCATCGACAATTATCTGGCCTCCTTGAGCATCGAAGAGCGGATTCACGTCATGCGAATCCGTGTCACGAATGTGATTGCTGATTTCGAGGTGGCTCCGTTCGTCGATACCGGCACGGTTTTTCCCTCGTTCAGTTCGCTTCGCACCCGGCAGTTGCACGATTATAAAGTGACGCCGGGGATTGGGTTTCGCGGGATTGTACGTCCGAACATCGTCGGCCGATTGGATTATGGATACAGCGCTGAAGGAGGCGCAGTCTTTGCCGGCTTGGATTTCCCATTTTAAGGTAGAACACGTATAAAAGCGGAAGGCTAGATGCTTGACAACCCTGATATCACATGTGAAAATGCGCCGACTTCTCTGTGGGCATGCAGGCCCTCACACGGTGCGCTGTCACGCGGAAACGTGTTTCGAATTCCAACATTACCTTAATAGCCTTTGCCAGGAGTAGACTATGTCGCTGCTGAAGACTATTCACAGCCCGATGGACCTTAAGCGCATCCCTCCAGGTCAATTCCCCAAGCTTTCCCAGGAGATCCGTGAACAGATTCTGTCGGTTGTATCCAAGGTCGGCGGGCATTTGGCCTCCAATCTCGGCGTGGTCGAATTGACGGTTGCACTCCACTATCTCTTGAATACGCCTAAAGACAAGATTGTGTGGGATACAAGCAACCAGGCGTATACCCATAAGCTATTGACCGGACGTCGTGAGCAGTTCCATATGTTGCGGCAGTACGGCGGACTGAGCGGCTTTTGCAAACGCGAAGAGAGTATTTATGACACGTTCAATGCCGGGCACGCAGGGACCGGTGTTTCGGCGGCATTCGGAATGGTCGAAGCCCGCGAGCAGATGAAACAGAACCACCGCGTGGCGTGTGTCGTGGGCGATGGCGCGTTGACGTCAGGAATGACGCTCGAGGCGCTGCACCATGCCGGTGGGTTGGGAAAAGATTTTCTCGTCGTGCTGAATGATAACCAAATGTCGATCTCGAAAAACGTCGGATCGATTTCCGCTTACTTGAATCGGACGTTCACCGGGGAATTCTATACGCGGATTCGAGAAGAAACCGTGCAGTTCTTGCAGGCCATTCCTCAAATCGGACAGCCTATGCAAAAGATGGCCAAGCGCGCCGAAGAGCTGGCGCGAGGGCTGATCCTTCCCGGATTATTGTTCGAGGAGCTGGGATTCCGCTATGTCGGACCGATCGACGGCCATAATTTCGAGCATCTCCTGCCGACATTGGAGAATGTATTGAAACTGAAGGGGCCGGTGCTTCTGCACGTGATCACGAAAAAAGGGTTGGGCTACGATCCGGCCATGCGAAACCCGGTGTGGTTCCATGCCTGTCCTTCCTTCATCCGGGAATCCGGAGAGCCGGCTAAAAAAGCGGCGCGGCCCAGTTATACGGCGATTGCTATCGACAGCCTTGTTAAGTTGGCCAGACAAGATTCGCGGATTGTCGCGATTACGGCCGCCATGTGCGAAGGTACGGGTCTCAATGCTTTTGAAAAAGAATTTCCGGATCGGTTGTACGACGTGGGGATTGCCGAGCAACATGCGGTGACCTTTGCGGCCGGCTTGGCTGTCGATGGCATGCGGCCCGTCGTGACCATGTATTCGACGTTTCTCCAACGCGCGTACGACCAAGTCGTCCACGATGTGGCCACCCAGAACCTTCCCGTGACCTTCTGTATAGACCGCGGCGGATTGGTGGCCGAAGACGGCACGACGCATCATGGCGCATTCGATTTCGCCTATCTGCGTCACGTTCCCAACATGGTCGTCATGGCGCCGAAGGACGAAAATGAGTTGCAGCACATGATGAAAACCTGCCTTCAATATGAGGGGCCGGCTTCGGTGCGCTACCCGCGCGGCGTTAGCCTGGGTGTGCAAATGGATGCCGAACCCGTCGCTTTGCCGATCGGCAAAGGCGAAGTGCTGAAAGAAGGAACCGATGTGGCGATTGTCGCGATCGGCGTCACCGTCTGGGAAGCGGTCAAAGCGGCCGGGCGGTTGGAGCTGGAAGGCATCTCCACCGCCGTCGTCAACGGACGATTTGTAAAACCGTTGGACACAGCGCTCATTGGCGAGATGGCTAAGAAAGTGCGCTATCTGGTGACCATTGAAGAAGGAACGCGTATGGGTGGGTTTGGATCCGCGGTGCTCGAAGCGGTATCGGATCTCGGCATCACTCATGTTCGTACGAAAGTCCTTGGTCTCCCGGATTGGTATATTGAGCAAGGCCCCCAGGATCTTCTGAGGGAACGGTACCGATTGACGGCGGAAGGCATTTACGAGAGCGTGAAAGATCTTTTGGCGCAAGAGTCGGAGGCCAGCCGAACGGCGGCACATCCGGGCCAATTGGCAGCAGCGGGGCTGACAAAAAAGAGAGAGCAATTAGGAGACGAGCAGGGCAGTTAACTATTATGTTCATTACACGGCGGAAAACCAGACAGATTCGAGTGGGACGGGTCAAGATAGGGGGCGATGCGCCGGTATCGGTGCAGTCGATGACGTCGACCGACACGCGCGATGTCCCCGCGACGATTGCGCAGATTCGCCAATTGGAAGAAGTCGGGTGCGAGGTGATCCGGGTTGCCGTGCCGGATATGGAAGCTGCCGCAGCCCTGCCGAAGATCAAGGCGCAGATGACCGTCCCGCTCATTGCCGACATTCACTTCGATCATCGGCTCGCGTTAAAAGCCGCTGAAGTCGTCGATTGCGTGCGGATCAATCCGGGCAATATCGGGCCATGGTGGAAAGTCACCGAAGTGATCAAGGCGGTCAACGACTACGCCATTCCCCTTCGCATCGGTGTCAACGGGGGGTCGTTGGAGCGCCCCCTGCTGGAAAAATATGGATTCCCCAGCGCCGAGGCGCTGTCCGAATCCGCGCTCAATGC
>Ga0207691_10000010_pt1 | contig 150194 bp, 132 predicted proteins | sample KBSM13metaG_FD_184327 | JGI IMG/M metagenome (GOLD analysis project Ga0207691, IMG submission 184327) | Miscanthus rhizosphere microbial communities from Kellogg Biological Station, Michigan, USA - KBS M1-3 metaG (SPAdes) (version 2) | ecosystem: Host-associated > Plants > Roots > Rhizosphere...
GACACCTGGTAAAAAGCCGGGCCGATGGATTTCTTGTACTCCGCGTGACAGGCTTTGCAATCCAGTGACTGTATCATCTTCATGCCCCTGGTATTCACTGTGGCTTCTTCGGCTGTACGGTGACCCTGCGCAATTTCTGTTTTATCAAACCCTTCGGAGAGATAGTCGATGTTAACCACGATATCGGATGGTTTTATCTTCCCGTTCTCCGTCGATCCGTCTTCCCTGTCTTTCACTTTTACTTTATAGGCATAGGTCTTGTCGGGGAAATAAAATGATTTGTTGTTCTTTCCAATATCGAAGGATATTACCGGCGGTTCATTGCCCGCTGTCAATTCCATCGACTGAGTAGAAACTCCTCCTTTACCATCGCTCACCGTCAGCGTGGCTTTATACACCCCCGCCTTCGCCAGTGTCAGTTTTGAATCGGGCTGGTTGATGATTTTGCTGAAGCCCTGTTTTGAAGTGATTTTCCAGGAATATTTCAGCGTATCGCCGTCAGGGTCCGAGGTACCGTTGGCCGAGAGGTTCACGATAAAAGGGATCGCGCCGCCCATTTTATCGGCAGCCATTGAAATTTTTGGATTCCGGTTGCCCCCATTGTATTCTATCCGGATCAGCCGGGCGTCGTCGTTTGCCGTGAACCAGCCGGATCCGTATTCCAGCATGTACAGGTCACCGTTAGCGGCAAACTCCATGTCCATCGGGTTACTGAATTTGTAACTGGGCATAAATCTTTCCATGGAAAGGTAGTTACCCTCCTTGTCGGTGGTAACGGCCATGATCCAGCCACGCATCCATTCGTAGATCAGGAGTTTTCCATCGTAATAGTTCGGAAAGGGCCTTGCCGCATTTTTAAACTCGTCACTATAGTAAACGGGACCCGCCATGGCGCATCTTCCGCCCGTCCCGACAAGCGGAAATTCCTTTGACTCTGCATATGGATACCAAATAAATGCATCCTGCGCGGGTGGCAGTTGATTCAGCCCCGTATTGTTTGGTGAATTATTGACGGGCAACAGGGAATCAAATTTTGGCCCGGAAACATCGGTCGCAAAATTGAAATGATTGTATGCTTTATTGTCGCCTACAAAATAGGGCCATCCGAAATTGCCCGGTTTCCTGGCCTGGCCGATTTCATCCTGGGAAGCAGGTCCCTTCAAAGAATCCGGGCCCTGGGAATCGGGGCCCACATCACCCCAGTATACATATCCCGTTTTCTTATCAACGGAAATCCTGAACGGGTTTCTGCTGCCCATGACATATATCTCCGCCCTGGTTTTTGGAGTTCCTTTTGGAAAAAGATTTCCGTCCGGAACCGTGTATGTGCCGTCGGGCTTTGGGGTGATCCGCAGGATCTTTCCCCTGAGATCATTTGTATTGGCAGAGGATTTTTGCGCATCCCAGGGTGACCTGCCTTCACGCTCGTCGATGGGTGCATAGGGAGTGGCTCTCGGGCTCGTATTGTCGCCGGTAGACAAATACATATTGCCCTTTGCGTCCCAGGTGATCGAACCTCCGGTATGACAGCACTGTTCACGCTGGGTGGGTACGACGAGTAATGTCTTTTTGGAATTCAGGTCCAGCACGTCGCCCTTCAATGTAAAGCGGGTGAGAACATTCTGCGACTTTACTGGATCAGAATAGTATAGATAGATCCAGTGGTTATTGGCAAAATCCGGATCCTTGTTCAAACCCAGCAACCCATCCTCTGCTTCCGAAGATTTACCTTCCCTGTCTTTGTATTTTGTGCTGACGGCGATCGTGGCAATCGTCTTCAGTTTTTTAGTTTTAAGAGAATACATTTTTACCGCGCCGTGCCGCTCTATAAACAGTATGCGTCCGTCATTCAGAACACTCAGTTCCATGGGTTCATTGAGCTTCTCAGCCAGTATTACTTTGGAAAACCGGTTTTCTTCGGGTTTCGACTTGGAATAGTCAAGGGGCGCGGGCGATTCTCCTCCGGCCGCATATAAAAGACCGGCCCAGAGATGATTTAAAAACAGGGGCTCTGAAAAAGTTTCATCCGTATGCCCCATATTGGTGTAGAAAGAACGGCCGCCATCGAAATCATGATACCAGCTCATCGGGTGATTGTCACCATTTTTTCCGCCTTCATAGGATTTCTCGTCAATTTTTATCAGCACGTGGATGGAAGGATCGATTTGCTTGAAACTATAAAATTCATCAGAGCGCGAGAAGGAGTCTGGCATGTTCTTCGTGGCGAAGCTGTTTTTTTCAACCACATAATAGGTACCCTTCTGTACATTTTTCGGATTCGGATGATCCAGAAACCAGGCACCCACGAGTTTACCATACCAGGGCCAGTCGTATTCGCAGTCAGCCGCCGCGTGAATGCCCACAAAGCCGCCACCAGCCTGAATATATCTTTCAAATTCCAGTTGCTGCGTCTCATTCAGCACATCCCCCGTAGTGTTCAGGAAAACGACGGCATTGTATTTTTTAAGGTTTGGCGTGTTGAAGGCCGCAGCGTCTTCGGTGAATTCCACAGTGAAACCTTTTTCCGAAGCCATCTTTGTGAGGGCAGCCTTACCTGCTTCTATGGATGCGTGGCGAAATCCTTCGGTTTTTGAAAATACAAGGAAGTGAAGAGGACCTGCAGACTGCCTGTCAAAGGCCAGCAGGAAGATCAATAAGGTGGTCGTCAGTGCTGACAGGAAGACCTTTGGCAGGAGGCTTAATTTCATATGCTTGTTTTACTTAATCAGGATGCCCGGCTTATTTAGTTGAGCAGACTTTTATGCGCCGGATTATTATTCTGTATATTTGACAGAATGAAGCTATAAGTTAAAATCCAAATCCCAAAAAATATTATGTGCTTTTTGCGTAATATGAGCATAGAGGATTTACAGGCGGGTCACAGGCTAAAAGAATCATTTTAGTATCGATATGAAACAGGAGGATTCAAACGATTTCATGCGTCACCCTGATCAATACCTGCGCAATGTCGCGGTGGATAATGTCATTTTCGGATACCATGATAAGGAGCTTAAGGTCCTCCTGCAGCAGCCTTTCGTGCTGGACAAGTGGACGGTGGCGGGTGGTTATATCAGAAAGACAGAGTCCATTGAGGAGGCGGCCCACCGGGTTGCCTTTTTACGTACGGGCCTGAAAGATTTATACCTCCGGCAATTTCATTGCTTTGGCAGTCCCCGCCGGTCTGTTGACAGCGGATTCACGGCAGAACATATCAACGCCATAACCGGCGGTAACATCACACCCGATCACTGGATATTCGACTACTTCGTTTCAGTAGCATTTTATACGCTGACAGAATTTTCGAAAGTAGAATTTCAGAAAGGAAAATTTGAACAGGATTGCAGATGGTGGCCTATAAAGCGTCTGCCGCCCATGATGTTTGATCATAAACATATCATTTCCGAAGCCTTGTCGGCCCTGCGCATCCATATAGCGCATCACCCGGTCGGCTATGAGTTGCTTCCGCAAAAATTCACCCTGCCGGAGATCCATGCGCTCTATGAAACCATTCTCGAAAAATCACTGGATCTCCGCAATTTCGCCAAACGCCTGATGGCGACGGGTATGGTTACCAAGCTTAGCGAGACACGCTCTATCGGCGCCCACCGATCCCCTTTTCTTTACAGATTCAATAAAAAAGAATATCAAAAGGGATTAAAGAGCGGAATAGACCTGGTGTTCTAACGGGTCGAAGACCGGCTGCGAACAGCAGGCACCAACCCCTCTTAATACAAATTTTTCAATGTACTGCCATCTTTTAACTTTGTAAAATGTATGGCATCCCCTTCACTAAATTCCTCTTTTCTTTTTTAATCTTCATTAATGTCACCATGCCGGCAAGCGCCCAATCTGAAAAAATCATCGTATGGAAAGGCATTCGCCTGCATACTATGGAGCATTGTAAAATAACGACAAAAGGTCAGATGATGGTGGTTGACGGCCATCTAACAGGCATGGTAGAACATCAGCCTGTCAATATTCACTACACCATTGAACTTGATGACCGCTATGAGATACATTCCGTCCGGCTGCTTGCTGACTACAAAGAACCGATGGAGGTAGCTATGCTGCGGAAAAATAAAAAATGGTATGACCTGCATGGCAGACACCTGGAGCAGTTTGATGCGTGTGATGATATCGACATCGCGGTGACGCCGTATACCAATACCATACCCATCAGGAGATTGAATTTAAAACTGGAAGCGTCGCGGGAAATCCAGGTGATCTATATAGATCCCATTAAAAAAACAGTTTCCAAAACGAGGCAGCGATATACTCATGTGCAGAAGGGAAAATACAGGTATGAAAACCTGGACTCCGGTTTTACTTCAGATGTATTTACGGACCAGGATGGAATAGTCAAAATTTACCCGGGTATATGGGAGATGATCTACCCTGAGAACGCTGATCCGGTATTCCAATCCAATTAAACCGGCAGGGTTACGGGCGGTTCGCCGGAATCAAGATGTCGAAAGTCGCTCCCTGTCCGGGATGACTGGTAGCCTTTATAGTCCCCTTATGATTTTCAACTATTTTCTTGACGATCGACAGACCGATTCCGGTTCCTTCGTAATCTGATTTAGAATGTAACCGTTGAAATACTTCAAATATCCTGTCTTTATATTGTTCCTCAAAACCAATCCCGTTATCGGAGATTCGGATATGACAGGTTTCGCCGGTAATCCCGGCGGTAATTTTAATGACCGGAGAAACGTCTTCACGGGAAAACTTAAGTGAATTGGCAATAAGATTATTCATCAACTGGTGGAACTGGTATGTGACCACCGGAAGCGAACAAAGAGGGCCGATTTCCAGGATTGCCTTTTTCCGCTTGATTTCCTCTTTTAGTTCAGCAAGAGTTTCCGCAAGGATATCAGATAAATTGATGTTTGTAAAGACTGTATGAGCAGCCCCGAGTCTGGAATAGGTTAGGAGGTCCTCTATCAAAACCTGCATACGGTTCGCAGACGCCTGCATGCGTTCAAAATAATGTTGAGCACTTTCAGATAGCAGGTGCTGTTCATTTTCCCTAACCATCGAGGCAAATAACTGTATTTTCCGCAAGGGTTCCTGTAAGTCATGGCTGGAAATGTACGCGAAGGACTCCAGTTCCGCATTCATCTTATTCAACTCCATATTTTTGACAACCAATTCACTCGTCCTTTCCCGCACCTGTCGTTCCAGTTCACCGGCGAAAATTTTCTGATCCTCAATATCTGTACTCGTTCCCACCCACATTTGTATTTTCCCTTCATCATCTTTTTGCGGTATTGCCCTGCTCATCTGCCAGCGGTATACTCCGTCGTGCCGGCGAAACCTGTGTTCATAGTAAAAAGGCTGTCCTGTTTGAATCGAATTCATCCATAGTCCGATATTTTTTTCCCTGTCATCGGGGTGAACTATCTGAAGCCATCCCTGGCCGGCAATGGATTCGGGACTGAGTCCGCTGTATTCATAAACTGCCTTATTAAAATAGTTCAGGTTACCCAGGGGATCGCTGGTCCATATGAGCTGAGCCATCGAATCTGCTAACAACCTGAATTTCTTTTCACTCCTGATCAATTCCTGCTGACTGTGTTTTTCCTGCGTGACGTCCCGTAAAGTTCCGATCGCCTTAAATGGCTTTTGTTTATCATCTAAATAAAACCGGCCTTTTGTTTCTATCCAGCGTATAGATCCGTCGTCCCTGAGTATCCGGATCTCATAATGTAATATGCCGGTCAGTAATGCCTCCTCCATAGCCGCGTCTCTAACAGGGCGGTCTTCCGGATGAATCCTCGCAAGCATATCCCCATGAAGCAGGGGACTAACCGGATCCAGGTTGAAAATATCCAGGAATCTGTCTGAATAAATAATTTGATCGCTTGCCGGGTGCCACTCCCAAATCCCAAGCTCACTGGCTCCGATGACCAGATTTAACCGTTCCTCGTTTTTATGGAGTTTTTCAAACGCTTTCTTTTCTTCGCTCAAATCCTGTATCGTGCCGCTGAACCGGCAAGCTTTGCCATCCTTGTCAAAAAGTGCTTTGCCGCGGGCCAACACTTTCTTTTCCTCGCCGGTTTTGGCATTGATAATCCCGTATTCGATTTCATAACGTCCTCCGGATTCAGGATTTAGGGCATGTTGGATAGCAGCTGATACTCTTTGTCTGTCTTCTTCTGCAATACTGCTCATGGCAAGGGACAATTCGATTTGTTCATCGTGATCCAGGCCAAACCATTTTTTTAATCTATCATTTCCTTTAAACGTATTGGTAATCGGATTTAAATCCCAGGTTCCCAAATCAGCCGCCTCTATCGTGAAAAGCAGTTGTTCTTCCCGTTCGTTAAGTTCTTTCAGCGTTCTTACTTTTTCGGTTGTTTCCTGGCAGGTTACCAATACACCCTCGGGCCGGCCCAGTTCACCGATAACCGGACTATAGCTGAATGTCCAATAAACGTCTTCCAGGCTATTGTTCCTGTAAATCGGGATCAGCTGATCTTCGCTGAATGTCGATCCCCCCTGTAAAACCTGATCTATTAAAGGTTTAATGACATCCCAGATCTCAGACCAGGCCTGCCCGGCCGGCATACCCAGAATAACAGGATGTTTTCCGTGTTGTCCAAGACTGGGCCGGTATGCATCATTATAAAAGCAAATCAGTTGTTCTCCCCACCACAGGAACATCGGAAATTTAGCATTCAGTACAATATATAAACTGGTCTTTAAACTTTGCGGCCAACCCGAAGGTTCGCCCACCGCCGTGAATTTCCAATCCTTTTCACGGGTTAGTTTTCCCATCTCGCCACCTCCGGACATAAAAGGAAAAGAATTCAGTTCAGCCTCCATGATAATAATTCTGATAAAATTTTAAAAGCGACTTCAACCCAAAGTAGTCAAATCTCACGACTCTGTTCATCGCACGGGAATCTGCCGGCATGTGCAGATCCGTGCACTGCTGCCGGGATTTATATCAGCAAAAGGTAAACCCGTTTCCTGGATTGAAACTACTTATTCAAAACGGAGACAACCGCTCCTGCACGTCCACGGGTATCGAATACCCGGAATATGAGATTTCCTTTGACCCGCAAGGGGGCGATATAGAGAGGGCTTTTTATAGTGGGTGCTGTTCCATCCGTGGTATAGCGGATCGTGAATCCGGGCAGCTCGCAGTTGGCATAAACCTGTTTGTCGCGAATAACCACGGCAGCCGGAGGGATACGGTAGCCGTATCCACCGTTATAGTAGTCAAGTGCAGGCAGTCCCTTCTTCCCCAGAACATTCGCGAATACCGACCAGGATTTCCGATACTCTTCACCCGATACAGCAGGGTTCTTTTCGAGTGACCATGAGGGTTCTTTTGACCAGGCTCTTTCTGCCATGGCCAGCAACCTGGGCAGGAGCATATATTCCAATAGTTCCGGCGCCACGAGGTTCTCTCCCCACATAGCACACTGGATTCCGGCAATATTTGCTTTCCCGGCAGAAGTCAACTGCAGCTTTCCTTCAAAAAAATCAGGCGGCTGGGGATTGCCCGTCATATCGCGCGTACTGCTCCGGTAATAGTTGTAAGGCAGGAAGGAAAAAACCTTTTGAAGATCCAGGTATCCAACCCATCCGTCGCCGGGCTCATCAAATGACTTATTATATGCCAGATCAAAATAAAAATAGTCAACGAAAGAGAGTATCACGGGATAGCCGGCATTCGCCATTTTATACGCCACTTCTTCGTTTCCATACTGGTTCCACCAGGATTCCACCCGCACCCTGTCTTTGATAAATCCCTCGTTCATCATGACGCGGCGGATTTCAGAGGAGTCCTGAGTCCCGATAACCAATTCTTCCCATCCGGTCATGCCGATACCCCTTGTTTTCAAGAGGTTTTTTATCCTTTCAAAATAGTTTCTCCAAAGCGCTTTAGCATTTCTGTTATCGTTTTCTTTTATCCACTGTATTACAGAAGGCGATTTTTCCCAAACGCCGCGTGGCACTTCATCCCCTCCCACATGAATCAGGACTAAAGGAGCATTTGCCTTCCGGTACATGGCGGCCAGTTCATCAATAACCTTTTCCATGAACCGGTAGGTTGAAGGCAGGGCCGGATTCATGACATCATCCCGGAAATACTGGTTACTCATATATGCCGAATGATCCGTTGGTTCCGAAAGCATGTACTCCTCCGCCGCCGCCGTATCTCCCGCCCGGGTATATTTCAAGTACCGTGCATCCATGGATTTGATGGCTGCCCTGGCATGGCCGGGCGATTCGATCTCAGGAATCACGAGGATATGTCGTTCACGGGCATATTTCAGAATCTGAATAAAATCTTCTGTTGTATAGTATCCGGATCCGGACGACATGCTCCCATCCGCACCGGACCCGTAAGACGGATGCAATTGCCGGTTGTCAATGAAAGGGAACCCTCTTCCCGCACCCACGTCCGTCAATTCAGGAAGTCCGGGAATGGCAAGCCGCCAGCCTTCGTCGTCCGTGAGATGAAAATGAAAAACATTCAGTTTGTAGAACGCCATAAGATCGAGTATCCTCAGAATTTCATCTTTCGTCTGAAAATTCCTCGCAACGTCGAGCATGAACTCCCTTACAGGAAACTGCGGAGCATCCGTTACACGCATACAGGGCACAGGAATCGACCGATTCCGGCCTGACCAGGCTCCCACCGGTAAAGCTGATTTTAAAGATTGAATGCCATAAAAGATCCCGGCCGCGCTTCCTGCTGAAATGATGATCTTATCTGTATTTATCCCGAGCCTGTATGCTTCCGGGTTCGGATTCGCTTCGTAAGTCAATATGATACGGCGGGTGTCACCGGAAGCGTTCAGTCCCGGGCTCTCCCCTGTAAGTTTCCTGACTTGTTCCGCCAGGTAAGCAGCCTCACTCGAAAACCTGTTGTCGGAAACTATGGAGATGTTTTTTTCCAGTATGAAAAATCCCGGTAATTCCTGCCATTCCCTTGGTGTGGGAAATATTTTTGGCAATTTGTCCACCGGGATATCTTCTATCCATGCATTTTCCTCAAAGAGGGATTGATTATCCGGCTTAGGCAATCTCTCTTTCCATTGAGCATTTTCACCGGGCCTGATAACAATTGGTTTTCCCAGCGGGAGGGCTTTGCCGGGTTCACGGTCATCTACCCAAAAAAATCCAGACGGGATATCCTGATAGTTGGCAATCCTGCCCCTCCCGGTAAACTCCAAATCGGCGGTTTTCCCTTCTCCAAGGCCGGTAAAGGAATGAGCAGGCTGTATAAAAAAGAGTTCTCCGCTTACATAGGTAATCATGAAGTCCTGGCTCAGCGATCTCAATTGGTGGCCATGATATCGCAGGTTGAAATAAATTTTCCAACCCGAAGCGGGCAGATGATTTACTGCGCGGTTGGTAAACACCAGCTTACACCGGAAGGCTGAATCCCCCTGCTGGTTTCGCACGAGGCTCCAGCCGAGGTGCAGAGAGTCAGGCCTGAAGACCGTTTCCTGTGCAAAGGATGAATTCAATGCGGCGAGTGTCATCAGGAAAATTGTAAGCGTTTTAAAACCCATGAGCCTGCTTTTATTCTACAAACTTATGCGGGTTAAAAGCGATTTTTTAACACCCATTATCCTAATTATAGCACTATATTGACATCGCAAAATACGGCCGGTATGAAGCCGAGATATGAAGATTTAAAGGCACTCCGGGGAAGCCATTCTTTCCGCGCGTTCAGAAGGGTATCGAAGCAATTCGAATTCAACTGGCATTATCATCCGGAATATGAACTTACCTGGGTGGAAAAAGGACATGGAAACAGGCTGGTCGGTGATCATTTCGGTCATTTCGAACCGGACGACCTGGTCATGATCGGAAAAGACCTGCCGCATACCTGGGCAAGTGATCAGGCGATAAAAGGCAGATTGTCGGCGACCGTCATTCAGTTCGACGAGGAAATTTTAAAAAGTTTCCTCCGCCTTAAAGAATTCGAAGCTGTTAAAAAACTTCTCTGGCGCGCCAGACTCGGATTATTTTTCCCCCGCAGAAATATTCAATCACTCATTCCCCTGGTCAAAGGTTTGCCGGCTAAAAAAGGTGTTGAAAAGGTCTCTGCGCTACTCCGGATTCTTGATCTCCTGACCCGCCTGAAGCCTGTGACGCTTGCCTCCCTCTATTTTGAACCCGTAAGGGGCGACCTGGCCAAGAACAGGATCATCCGTGTCCATCAGTATATCCAGGACAATGCATCAGAAAAAATAAGTGTTTCAGAAGCCGCGGCTTTGATCCATCTTTCCAAAAGCGCCTTCTGCAAATTCTTTAAGCGCACCACCGGACATACGTTTTCCTGGTACGTAAACGAAATCCGTATCGGACAGGCTGCTGTGTTGCTGGCAGAGTCCGATAAAACGGTTGCGGATATTTGTTATAGCTGCGGATTTGAAAGCCTTACCTATTTCAACCGCATTTTTCTTAAAAAGAAAGGTTTATCACCCCGGGAATTCCGGAAAAAGCTTTAATTGGAGGGTAATTGCTCTACCGGGTTGATTTTTATCTTCACCAGTTCCTGTGACTGATTTGTCAATTTAACCTGATAATATGATCCATCGTTTCAGACTTGTCAGGAAATCCCTGGTTTCTTTACTGCTTATGGCAGCGACTGCCCGGTTCGTTTCAGCCCAAACGCATGCAACGGAAAAGCCTCCCAATGTCATACTGATCGTAGCGGATGACCTTGGCTACAGTGATCTTGCTTCTTACGGAAACAAATTCATTCATACGCCACATATCGACGGACTGGGAGAAAATGGAATCCGTTTCACGCAGGCCTATGTAACGGCGCCCATATGCGGTCCTTCACGTGAAGGACTTTTAACCGGACGATACCAGCAACGGTATGGCGATGAGTTTATGCCTTATGACCATTTAGATCCTGCCCTTCTGAAATATTTACGCAGCCACTATATCCGGATGAGAAAAACAATGCCCGGGATGAAAAACCTGCATCCTCATTTGTTTGTTGACCGCGAGCATTTCAATAACGGACTTCCGGCAACCGAGACTACCATCGCAGAACTGTTAAAACAGAAGGGATATACAACCGGGCTCGTGGGCAAATGGAACCTCGGAGTGGGAGAAGGTTATTTTCCGGATCAGCGCGGGTATGATTACAGCTATTATTTTGAAGGTGCGTTAACACGCTATGTAGACGACCCCGTAGATACAGTCCTTTATATCAACCAGCATCTTCCCTGGGCATTTTCGGAACCCGCTGCCTGGTCACGCCGGTACGGGTCCACGGCCATCCGCGAAGGGCGCAGGGAGGTAAAAGATACAGGCTATCTTACGTTTTCGCTTGCAGCCAAAGCCATTGAATTCATAGAAAAGCAGAAGAGCCATCCATTCTTTCTCACGCTCACTTTCAACGCACCCCATGATCCCTTCCAGGTTCCCAAAGCATATTTTGACCGCATAACAGGTGTTAAGGATACAGTTCAACGGGTCTATTTTGGGATGATCGAAGCGATGGATGATGCAGTCGGCCAGGTATTAAACAAACTCCGGGAAACGGGCGAAGACAAAAATACTTTTGTCATTTTTTTGAGTGACAATGGCGGCGCCACTTATACGAAGGCTACAACCAATGCGCCCCTGCGCGGTGGCAAGTGCACACATTTCGATGGCGGGCTCCAGGTTCCATTTTTCATCAAATACCCCGACGCGATCCGGGACAGTAAGGTTTATGCTGAGCCGGTGAGTTCACTGGATATTTTTGCTACCATTGCTGCAGTAACGGGTGCCGCCCTGCCGGCAGGAAGAGTGTACGACGGTGTTGATCTCGTGCCCTATGTGACGGGTATAAAAGCCGGCTATCCACATGATGTCTTCTATTGGAGAAACGGGTATTCCAGGGCTATACGGAAGGAAAACTGGAAGCTCTATTCCGATGAGAAAAGCGGCAGGATTTTTTTGTTTGACCTGGCTAAGGATCGTGAAGAAATGCACGACCTCTCATCGCTCTTCCCTGCCAAAGTGAAGGAGTTGAAAGAACAGTTAAAAGCCTGGGAAAACAGTGAGTTTATCAAACCCCGCTGGCGAAGCGGCGCGGATGTAACCATTGATGTGGATGGAGAACTCTTCTGGTTTCCTACATAAACAGATACAGAACCACATGGCCTGAAATAATTGGGTTAATTTAGAGTTACAACTTTTCATGTGTTAGATCTGCTGATCAGCAAAATACAGTTGGTCGATAAGTTTTCAAAAGAAGACATTGACCTGGTGGCGGAACATCTCACGGAAGACTTCATTGCGAAGGATGATCATTTTCTCCGGTTCGGGGAAATCAGCCGCCACCTGGCATTTATTGGAAAAGGGCTGGCGATGCATTACAGACTGCACGACGGTTTGGAGGTTCCTGTCGATTTCACGCCGGAGGGAGAATGGCTGGCTTATCTCAGTAGTTTTAGTCAGGGTACGCCTTCCGATATGGGCATTAAAGCCCTTGAAGACCTGCATATCCTCAGGTTATCGGCAACGAACATGCAAAAGCTTTTCGAGGCACAGCCGAAATTTATGGTGCTGAAAGACTTTTATACTGAAACCTCCTTTATGAGCTATGCCCGTCACGGCGCCGACCTGGCCATGCTAAGCGGCAAGCAACGCTATTACAAGTTCATGCAGGAAAAACCCCACCTGATCAACCGCATCCCCCAGTATTATATTGCTGCTTACCTCGGAATCAAGCCGCAGTCGCTGAGCCGGATCAGAAAAGAGGGATAGTCCTTTTCTTAACAAATGTGAACGAATCCCGGCTTTCGAGAGGGCAGCTTTGTGTCATCATCAACAATCTGATTATGACACACAAAGCAACACTACTCTGCCTCACACTGCTGACGATGAGCGGCTTCACTCTCCGTGCCCAGCAGGGACTCAGGGACCAGCGAATCAACGTGCTTTTTGGCCTTTCGCAGCCCCTGGTGGCGCATGGATTTAATATTGAGGTCAATTATATCCGGGACCGGTTTATAGCCGATTTTTCACAGGGCCTGGATCTTCGCTTCGAAGGAAATACATTACCTGCTGCCCTGCAGGAGCAGGATGTTGTTGTACATATGCCCTGGACGACGGGCTTTGGCATCGGGTACCGGTTTACTGACTGGATCAACCTGAGGATAGAGCCCAAATGGCACCGTTTTGAATTCTATTACCAGAATGGACAGGAAACAGCCTCTAATGAAATTGTTTCATATAATACATTTACCCTCGGACTCGGATTATATGGTTGCTGGCTGCCCTTCCGGCATAAAGCAGGTTTTCTACAGGGTATCATGGTGTCGCCCAGCGTCCGCTACTGGCCAACAGTTCACTCGACGCTTCCAGGTGACAATTACACCTATTTTAACCAGTCGACCCAATCCTTTCAGCAAATAAAAACCTATGGACCAGGCATTAAACTTTCGCCATGGGTAGTAAATATCAGCGTAGGTTATTCATTCGAATGGAAAAAAAGAAAGCAGTGAGGCGTCGGTTTACGGCCGTTGTTTGAAAAGCAAGGAGTCGTGTGAATACGCAATTCCCCGGGGATATCACCGGGGCTTTGGGAAGGCGGGGATATTACCACAAGTAAAAATTTCCATATCTTATGTCAGAATGAAAGTCTATTTCATTTCCGGAATTGCCGCGGACGGGCGATTGTTTAAAAACATTCAGCTGCCCGAAGGATTTGAGCCGGTATATTTAAACTGGCTGAAACCCGGGCATCGGGAATCCGTCAGAGACTATGCATTAAGGCTGGCGAAAAAAATTAATACCGCAGAACCATTTATCCTCATCGGGAATTCCCTTGGGGGAATCATTGCCAGTGAAATAGCTCTTCAATACAATCCGCAGGCCGTTATTATTATTGCCAGCGTTCCCGCCGCGACCCAGCTTCCCGGGTATTACAAATCGGTTGGCCGGCTTAAAATTCACAAATTGTTGCCCGGCCGGTTATACATATTTTCCGGCATTCTTAAACAGTATTTTTCCCGGAGAAACAAAGAGGAAAAGAAGGTCCTGGTCCGAATGATTCGCTCTTCAGACCCTGGCTTCATCCGATGGGGAATAAACGCTGTATTAACCTGGGAAAACAACAGGGTACCTGACCGGCTTTTTCACATACACGGAACCAGGGACAAAGTTTTTCCCTTTAAATACACCCTGCCTACCCATGTAGTTGATAAAGGAAATCATGTGATGGTCATCAACAGGCCGCAGGAAATAAACCTGATCCTGGCCGCTATATTGTCGTAGTCATTCCCTCCAGTCTCCCTTCAGATTCTCCCCGCCCCGGTGACACTACGAAGGCGCATAGAGACAGTTGCTCCAGCTACTTACGTATATGTCAAGGACAGACGGAGATAGAAAAAAATGTCCGGCACAGGGCCGGACATCACTGAAATCACCAACACGCTTCTCCCTCACGTGACCACATTCTTCGGCGCCCGGTGATTTATATTTTCCAGTATAAAAAATGCATGTGCTCTTTTTGTTTTTGAAATGAAAGCCTCCCTCATCAGGGCGTAAGCATTCCATTTATGGGCTGATAGATCGTATTCATGCCGGCCAGCTGGTTTGTTCCTGCAATAATATAAAAACTCAGCATTGACATAGCCGATTAAAAGGGGCCGGCCTTTCGCTTGTGACTATGCTTTGCGGAACGTTTCAGCGAGGCAGCGATTTTCTTTAAGTCTGTTCCTTTGAATATACCATTTTCAAGATCCAGTGCATCACTTGTTCATTCACGCGCTGCGACGGTTTCTTTGGTTTGTCCTGTTTTTTCATCAGCGATTCCTTTGTTCTGTCGTACGCCCGTTTATCGTCCTGCGTTTATGAAGTCCAATAAGACACTACAGTCCGGAAGACATTACAGTCCGGCGAGCCCGGGATAATTGTAGTCCGGACCGGAGGTCAGGGCTTCATCATAGTTCCTGTTCGTATCGCTTGTGTGCCTCGAACTGTCGGCTGCTGTCTGGGCATGTGTTGGAACGGCAATGGATATAGCCAGCAAAAAGGCGATGATTAAACATACTATACACTGTTTCATGACCGAAGATTTTTCTCTCTAATAGTATTTCAAGCTGCCCAATGAAAATTATATGCCACGCGGATTGCGAAGGCCGGACACTCATTTGGGGAAAAGATGGATCAGCCGTTCATTTTAATGTAGATATTGTACAAGTGATTACCCAACACGCAAGGGAATAAGTAAAAACCCTTAGCACCGTTTAATTTAATCAGATCCCACATGCTGTTTCTATGACTTTTCGCAGACTATCTATATCTTACTCCGATGAATAAATTTCTGACATTAAAACACTGGCAGCTGTTCGGGGTTCTTATTGGAATTCCTTTCCTCTTTCAGATGATTTCATTCACCCTGGTCATTGCAATCCATCGTCCCGGAGTGATGTTTTTCGTTCTTCCCGTTTTATTTGCTGTTTACATGGGACTCTTCTTCGCGTGGTTTTATTCGTTGGGTACCAATTTGTACAGAAAGCTTCCGGCAACCGCAAAGATGAACCTTACAAGATTCAAAGTTTTTCTCCTCATCCCCGTTATTTATATGACGCTTCTTTGCGTTGGTTTGTTTGGAGCTTATTCATCTGCGTTAAAAGGCGTACAGCCCAATCCTCTGATATTCATTTTTATCTTTCCCGTTCATTTTTTCTGCATGTTCTGCATTTTTTATTGTCTGTATTTTAATGCGAAAGCACTAAAGGCAGCAGAATGGCAGAGACCCGTAACCTTCAGCGACTTTGCGGGAGAATTTTTCATGATCTGGTTTTTCCCGGTCGGCATCTGGATCCTTCAACCGAGAATCAACAAACTGTTTGAAAATAAGTCAGGCACTCCGAATGACAGTTTACCGGGGTATTAAAGGAAATATTTGAGGAGAAAAAGTCAGCGATGCAGCCAGTCCTGGTATGTCATCTCGAACCTGATTTCATTTTTCCCGTGTAAACCCGTTTCCTTCCATCCGGCGGTTCTGTAAAAGCCCTCCGCTCTTGTTCCGGGTGCCGTGCTGAGCCAGACGGTTTTTTCGGTCTTGCTGAAATACCAGTCCAGCATGATATCATGCAGCTGCCTGCCTATTCCACGCCTGTCAAATCCGGGTTTCAGGAAAAGGGCCCAGATATTATTTCCCTGAAGATCAGCAATGCAAAAACCTATAATTTCATTTTCCCTCTCGCAAACCCAGCCCTTTCCTCTTATGGTCATAAAATATTTGCAATCCTCGTCTGTTACCAGGGCAGGGTTGGATAAGGCATTTTCTTTCACCGCGTTTCGTACGACCTGCATTTGTTTTATATCGGTGATTTTTGCTTCCCTGATGACCATAGTGGGTTGTTTCAACAAATTATCGCGCCAAATGTATCTGATCTGCTGAGTTTTCGTACTTTACCCATATAGTTTTTACTTCCCATGGACCTTCATCTTAAAGAGAAAGTCATTGTAGTTACCGGAGGCGCCAGCGGCATTGGCCAATCCATCGCTGAAGGACTGGTGTCGGAAGGTGCACATGTTTATGTTCTGGATATAAAAGAGCCTGTCCCGGAGAAAGAAAATGAATCCAGAAAAGCCGGGACACTGATGTATATCCAAACCGATCTTAGAGATAAGGAAGCCTGTGGCAGGGCCGTTGACCAAATCGTAAAGAAATTCGACCGGATAGACGGCCTGGTGAACAATGCGGGTTTGAATGACGGCGTGAGCCTCGAACAGGGAAACGCGGACCAGTTCATGAGTTCTCTGGAAAAAAATGTTATTCATTACCACACGATGACGAACCTGGTCCTGCCCTTCCTTAAGAACTCCCGCGGGACGATCGTAAATATTTGTTCCAAGGTTGCGGAGACTGGTCAGGGAGGCACTTCGGCGTATGCAGCTGCTAACGGTGTGCGCTTCGAGCTGACAAGACAATGGGCTGCTGCTTACCGGCCCTCGGGTATCAGGGTAAATGCGGTTGTCGTGGCAGAATGCTGGACTCCTCAATATGAATGGTGGATCAGCCAGCAGGAGAATCCGAAAGGAAAACTGAATGAAATTGTTTCCAGGATACCCCTCGGAAACCGTATGACGGCTACAGAAGAAGTGGCGTCAACGGTGATCTTTCTTTTGTCAGAAAAATCTTCCGCATTTAATAGTGAATTCTTTCATGTGGACGGAGGATATGTTCATCTCGACAGAAAAATCCTTCCGGTCAATGTTCAATAAGGAACGCTTTTCCATAATGATCAACGATCCTGTTATACGCTTCTGATGCAGCACCATTACCCCAGTCATAAATTGTAAATTCTCCGATTCCCACGCCGGTGCTGCCTGTCTCACCGCCATGACCATAATTTTCCATCATGAATCCATAGTCAGCCGGTCCAAAAAAATTCCATCGTTCTTCCCATTGCTTTTTTGTTCTTGCATTTTCAGGGCAGTACATCATCACAAAGGACGCCCTCAACGCGGAAAGCCCACGTTGCGTATACTCCTTTATTTTCAGGAGCTTTCCGTAGTTCAATATCAGTTCTGCAAACAGGCTCTGCCGCGCATCATTCCACTCAGCGTCGCCATTCATTACACCGAATCCTCCCAGCGCATTGACATAGATATAAGGTGGCTGCCAGCAGGCCTGAGTCATCAGCAGTTCATCCAGTGTCCGTTGCCCATATTTTAAATAAGGTTTTTCACCAGTGAGCTGATAACAGTTCAGGAGGGCTTCTGCGGTCCAGTACATCGAAAAATTATTTTGCTTGAAAAGATCGTTGCGCGCGATCTTCTTCCCCACTCCGTGTTCAGATCCGTAGCGGCTGCATGACCAGTAGGTCTCAAAATCCTCCCATTGTCCCTCGGGTACGACAGAATTCATAACCGCGTTCATGGCGCGGAGTGCCGCTTTTTTATAGATATCATTTTTTGTGACTTTGTAAAGTTTAATCAGAAAAGTCACCGACATGGAAGTCTCAGGCGAATGATCCAGGTCTTTATATGGCTTGAGATCAGTGGTAGAAATCCAGGCAGGAAAAAATCCATCGGATTCCTGTATGCCGACAAGTGCTTTTCCATACCGCTCAGCATAGGCTAACAGTCGCGAATCTTTTTCTAATTCACTATACCAGTCCAGCATCAGGCTGGCCGTAAAGCTCATGTCCAGTATATGATACGGAGATTTCTCTGCATTCCAGGTATATGGATTGCGGTTTGAATTTCCAAAATAGTATTCATTCCATCCTTTCGACCTGCTATAGGTTTTCCCGTCTTCTGAAACCGTTTCCATCCGGGTTGCAATGAGGGCATCGAAAAATCCATTGTGCTGCGGAAAAGCGAGGGCGAGTTCCTTGGTCTTCATGGCGTATTCCATGAGCGCGGCGTTTTTTGTTCTTCGCGCATAACGGAACAATCCGCTGGCCGAACGGAGTGAACTAAACCAGGCCTGGTTCCAGACAGATCTGAACTCCCTTTCATTGACTTTTCCCGGATAGTCGGGACTCTGGGTAACATTGACAATAAAAACCGACCCGCCTACATTTTTTCCATCCAGGCTGATATCCTGCCATACTGCTTTTTTCCAGGTGTTAAACGCCCAGTTATAGGTATAAGCACTATAAGGCTCGAGATCCTTCCTGTTTAGAGGCTGACCCGCTGCATAGAGCGGGGATCCCCACTTACTCCAGAATAGAGAATCCGGTTTTCTCCATGGATCAAAAAGTGCATCAGGTTGTTCATCCACCATGATATAAAATCCAAACCGGAGTTTACCGGGAGGATATACGGCTCCCTGTTTTCTTACAAAGAGGGTATGTTCTTTCACAGCCGAAAGGCTCATGCCCATTATCATTTCTTTCTTCGGCGCATCCATGTCCATATACCAGGGCACGGGCTGAATGGACTGCAGGATATCAAGATCAGGAATTAGGGTTAACTGTTTCTTTGCAGAAGCAGCAATCAACGCGGGCGACCGGAATACATGCTGAGCGATAATATGATCTTCCGTTGGTGTAAGATGCGGGGCCCAGTGAAATCCGGGCTGAAACGCCGGATAGACAATTATCTTCCAGTCATCCTGTTTAAGCGAATCTGTAAGTATCCAGGTGATAGAAACCTTCCAGAGGTTAATGGATAGTTTTTTGTATTCGACCGAGGGTGAATAAGTTCCCAATGCTCCGCAGCTTATTTTCTCAATAAAGGGTTTTACGGGAGAAGGCAGATTCTGCAAATCTTTTATTGAAGAGCTAACGGAAGGCTGTGCGCACACCTCTCCGCCTATTAAAAACATGGCAGTCAGGAAGAAAACCGGTATTAGAAAACTGCTCCGGACCGGGTAGCCCGGTTTAGACTTTTTACATTCAGGTCTGACCATCTAATATCCGTTTTTCTGTAAACGCTCCGGTTTCCAGGTATTTTAGAAATCTTTTTTCAAACAATCTGTTCTTGCCAGGATGAGGGAAATAAGGTTTTTCAAATCCCTGTCCCATAACTTCCATGGCGTCTTCCACGGATGGATGAATGCCTGCGACGGTGGCAGCAAACATTGCTGCACCCAGGGCGGAAGTCTGTTCTGCTTTATTTACCTTAATCGGAAGGTTAAGCGTATCGGCCATCATCTGCATAATAAAATCAGATTTTTTTGCCACCCCTCCGATGCCGATCAGTCCCTTCACCGGGACACCCTGTTCAATAAACCGGTTGACGATGGCTTTTGCTCCGAAACAGGTGGCCTCTACCAGGGAACGAAAAACAGCAGGCGCATCTGTACTGAGATCCAGGCCGGATATCGTAGCCTTCAACAGGGCATTAGCATCGGGTGTGCGTCTGCCATTAAACCAGTCGAGGCTTATGGTGCTTTCCTCATCTACATCCAGCAATTGCGCCTTGCGGCTGAGTTCCGGAAGAATGACATCTCTCAGTTCTTCCCTGCCGGCTTCAGTTCCTTCATTCATAAATTGAAGAGGCCACGACAGAAGGTTCCTGAACCAGGCAAACACGTCACCGAACGCTGACTGTCCTGCTTCCAGTCCCCTCATACCGGGTATGATGGATCCGTTTACCGAACCGCAGATGCCCTGAACATATTTTCCTTCCATATCTGCGGACGGCGCCACGAGCATATCACATGTGGATGTACCCATAACCTTGCTCAGGATATAAGGACCAATTTGTCCACCCACAGCGCCCATATGCGCGTCCATTGCGCCTATCCCAATGATAACGGTGCGGGGCAGGCCAAGTCTGCCGGCCCATTCTTCTGAAATGATACCGGCGGATTGATCCGCCGTAAATGTTTTGGAAGGAAGGGAAGCGGCGAATCCTTTCAGCAGCGGGTCGAGAGAGGAAAAAAAATTATCCGGAGGAAATCCGCCCCAGTCTTCCGCCCAAAGCGCTTTATGTCCTGCCGTACAGACACTCCGTTTCATCTGGCTGATATCCTTTCTGCCTGTGAGCAAAAAGGGCAGCCAGTCACAGTGTTCAACAAATGATGCGCAATGCTTATATACTTTTTTATTTTTCCGGAGGATATGGAGCGCTTTCGCCCAGTACCATTCGGAGGAATATATACCGCCCACGTAGCGGAGATAGTCCGTATCAAATTTTTTTGCGTGCGCATTGATCTCTGCCGTTTCCTGGATCGAACTATGGTCTTTCCAAAGCAGGAACATGGCATCGGGGTCCAGCTCAAAATCAGGAAGCAGGGACAAGGGCGTACCGGTCTTGTCTACCGCCACAGGCGTTGAACCGGTGGTGGCAATGGAAATGGATTTAATATTTAACCTTACTGCATCGCCCGCTTCTCTCAGCGCCCGGGTAATGGTAAAGGTTAGTCCTTCAATATAGTCTAAGGGATGCTGCCGGAACTGGTGCAGCGCCGCATGGCAATAAAGTGCGTCCTGCCACCTGGGATATTTGAACATGGAGGAAGCCAGCTCCAGGCCGTTCGCCGGATTCACAATGACCGTCCGGACAGAATCTGTTCCGAAATCGATTCCTATACAGTAAGATTGTCCAGACATGAAAATAGGCTGTTAATGATAGGCTGCTGCGGAAACAGTTCCGGCCACCGTGGGTGATTTTTTATTGCTCCAGAGGGCATACCAGCAGATAAAAGCAAAACAACAAAGCGGGACGATAAAAGCAATGGACATTCCCAGGTGATCGGCTATGGCGCCCATCAGCGGGGGACAGAAAGCGCCACCGGCCACCGCCATCACGAGAAAAGCAGCAGCTCTTTTCGTCAAAGGACCGAGGCCTCGTAAGCCCAGCGCAAAAATGGTGGGAAACATCACTGACATAAAGAAATAGGATGAGAATAGGGCGATCACACTCAGCCATCCCAGGCGCATGATGACCAGGGCCATCAGGATGGAATTGCAGAGACCGTATAAAGCAAGCAGTTTTCCCGGTGAAATAAATTTCATGATATAGGCACCGGAAAGACGTCCGATCCAAAAGGATCCCATCCCGCCAAGGCTGAGAATGACCGAAGCCGCCTGTTCCGCATTCTTTGGCATAAAAAAGCGACCGAATCCGCCCAGGTGTTCCATGACGCGTCCCACCGATGCCTGTACCCCAGTCATCGTTTCCGTTACATAGTTGATGAAAAAAGAATTTACGCCTGTCTGTGCGGCCACATAAAGGAACTGAGCGACCACGGCCCATACAAACAGCGGATGCTTCAATAGCTCGCGCGCTGGTGCGTTTTCCGAAATCCCTTCCTTGTTTTCCTCATGGATAACCGGCAGCTTCGTGAAAGCAAAAAGAAGGGCTACAAAAACCACGATACTTCCTACCAGCATATAAGGAGTGATAAGAGAATCAAATACGCCTTCCCCGGTAGTATGTTTAGCTCCAAAAACAAAAAACCCGCCCATTAGCGGACCCAGGATCCATCCCAGCCCGTTGAAGGATTGTGCTATATTGATACGACGGGCAGCTCCCTGGGGCGGTCCCAGCACCGTTGTATATGGATTGGCTGCTGTTTCAAGGCAGGCCAGTCCGCAGGCAATGATGAAGAGTGCCAGCAGAAAAGGAATAAAGGCTGCAATTTTTGCGGCGGGGTAAAACAGAAAGGCGCCGAGTGCGAAAAGACCAAGTCCGAGGATGATGCCTTTATTATATCCATAACGCTTCATGAATAATCCGGCAGGTGTTGACATCACCAGATAACCAATATAGAGGGAAAACTGTACCATGCCTGACTGGGCTTTGGAGACATGGAGCGTATCCTGAAAATGTTTGTCAAGTACGTCAAGAAGTCCGTGTGCAAAGCCCCAGAGCAGAAAGAGGCTTGTGACCATCGCAAAGGGACGAAAATAAGATCCTCCTTCGGGTGACCGGAACAGGGAGGCAGCCGGATTAGTTTTCATATGCAATCGTTGAATTTTATTTGTAAAGTGCTCCGTAGGCATGGCAGGCCCTGAAATCGCTTCCTTCCGGATCAGATCCAAAAGCACTCCACGCCGAAGGTCTGAAAATTTTGTCTTCATCCACATTATGCATACAGACCGGAATTCGCAGCATGGAGGCCAGCGAGATCAGGTCGTGACCGATATGGCCATAACAAATGGCTCCATGATTGGCTCCCCATCTTGCCATCACCGTATACACATCGCTGAAGGCGCCACGGCCCGTGAGACGGGGGACAAACCAGGTTGTCGGCCAGGTTGGATCCGTACGCTCATCCAATAATGAATGCACGTGCCCGGGCAGGTCGATCGTTTCACCTTCCGCGATTTGCAGGACGGGTCCGATGCCTTTGACCAGGTTCAAACGGCACATCGTAACCGGCATTCCTCCCCTGGTCAGAAACTTGGAAGAATAACCGCCGCCACGAAAATAACCATTGGCCGCAGGATGCCAGCTTGTAGCGTCGAGGCATTCCTGCGCTTCTTTGTCAGAAATTTCCCAAAAAGGTTTCATTACCGGCCTGCCATCTGATGTTTGCCTTCCGCTTCCGTCAAGAGCAGCCGATCCTGAATTGATCAGGTGAAGAAATCCGCCGGCTGCAATGCCCTGGGGTTTCCATTTAGTAACTCTTTCCACAGCGTCCGGGCTCCAATAGGTTCGCACGTCCGCGAAGATTTGGGCTGAATGGGTGAGCAGTTTGGAAAAGAGCATGCTGACGCCATTGAGCGAATCATTTTCGGTCGCCACGACAAAGGGTTCGCGGATTCCGTTCCAGTCGAATGAGGAATTCAGCATAGCTTCTGAAAAATCTCCATTAGGAAGAAAATCCGTCCACTGACGCTGCCCCTGAAATCCCGAAACAATGGCGTTATGTCCATAGGATTCTTCACCATGTCCTTTTTTCGCCAGTCTGGGATTTCCTTTCATAAGATCCCGGATGATCATGGTCATTTTGACCACAAAGGACCAGTGATCGTCTTTATCTTTTCTGGAAAATTGTTTCTCCGTTGTATTGAAATCCTTTCCCTCCTTACAGTTTTTTTTTGTCCATTCCAGGGCTTTTTCAAATTCCTCCTCATCATAAATCTTTTTCTCTACTCTTCTCAGCACTTCAGAGGAGTCCACAAACTCATTGCGCATACCCAGGTATTCGCGGAAGAAATCAGGGTTCACAATGGAACCGGCAATGCCCATCGAAACGGAACCGATAGAGAGGTAGGATTTGCCCTTCATTATGGCGACGGCGAGGCCTGCGCGGGCGAAACTTAGCAGGCGCTCCTTTACATCGGCGGGAATGGCTTCATCGCCGAGATCCTGTACATCATGCCCATAGATGCCAAAAGCAGGAAGTCCCATCTGGTTATGTGCCGCCAGTGTCGCTGCGAGGTAAACGGCACCCGGTCTTTCGGTACCATTGAAACCCCAGATGGCCTTGGGCAATACTGGATTCATATCCATGGTTTCGCTGCCGTAACACCAGCAGGGTGTAACGGACAGGGAGACGCCCACTTGATTTGCTTCAAATTTTTCAGCACACCGGGAGGCTTCCACCACACCACCGATGCAACCATCGGCAATTACACATTGAACTGGCGATCCGTCGGGATACCTGAGTTCTGACTCATACAGTCTGGCAACATTCCTCGCCATTTTCATCGTCGTTTCTTCCAGCGACTCTCTTACGCCTCCCAGCCTGCCGTCGATGATAGGCCTGATGCCGATTTTAGGATAGTTTGTTTGTTGACTCATCGTTTCGGTTTATAATTTTCAGAACTGTTGTCTGACAGATTCAAGGGATACACCCAGCAGTTTTTGTGCGATGGGATCAAGACCACTTTCGCTGCCGGTAAAATGCAGTACGGTATGATGATGGGTTTGCGATTGCATGGGTTTCAACAGGGCGGCCGGGGAAACACTTTCGATCTCATAAAAAGGGCCCATCTGGGAGCCATTGGCAAGGGGTCCGTCGTTATAGGCATTCATCGCATCACCCGAGAAAGAGGGTTTGGTCGTATTCCATTCCTGATTGAGATAACGTGATGCAGGTTCAACGTCAAATAAAATGATCGTCAGGATATTGTTGGCCGCGTCATAGCTGCCCGCAACAGGTTTTGCGTTTCGCGGATGTACGCCGAGCTTTCCCCTGCTTTTTCCGTCCGCTTTAAAAAACAATACACTGTCGGAATGTTTGAGACGGTCTGCGGCGATCTCACCGAAATAATTTGTTGTCGCTACTGTATTCAGGGAATCATTTCCCGGGTTGTTGAAAGGAATGACGATGACCGTTTGTGGCGAAGGCTTAAACATGTCCAGGATCCAGAGGCAGGGCATACCCGTATTGTCCGACCAGGCATTCTTCCCTTTATTGGTTAGTGTATTGGCGGTTTCATATCCGACCATCTTCACCGAGCTATCCGGAGAGAGGCCAATGCGTTCTGCAATTTGCTGTTTATTTAAAATGCTGATCTTTCGGTCAACGGAAAGGCTTAATTCAGTCCCTTTGTAATTGATCAGCTGCATATCCTTTTGCAGGGTCACTGAATGGTCGTCTTTGCTGACCACATTCCAGCTTTCCGTATCGATGGGCGGAGGCGTTTTCCAGTTTTCAAACACCATTTGTGCTTTCGGTTTGAAATACAATGAATATTTTCCGCCTTCCGGACCGAGCCAGAGACGGTTCTCACCACCATAGGCATTCATATGGGGATCCGGAGTTCCGGTGAATGCCTTATAGTTTACCCAGCCAAAACTCTTGCCCTCCAGATTTCCCGCAGTGGATGTAAATACTTTGCCCTGGTATTTGGGTGAAACAATAACCTGCGCATTGGAGTCTTCACTTTTCAACAGGACCACCTGGTCGTGGCCTGACAGAAATTTCAGATCATAACCAAAAGTTCCGGAAATGGCAGCCGGGTCTTCCTTCGTTTCACCGGGTGTTTTCTCCGGTTCATGACAGGCGCTGGAAGTGAGCATAATGAAGGCTGTTAAACGGGTAAATAAACTTTTCATCTGTATGGCTTGAGGAACCGCCCGCAACGAGGGCTTTATCGATTAAGCTGATATGTAAAAAAATGGTCGTTTTGTTTCTTCATGACGGTTGTTTTAGTTTTTTCCCTGAGCTGCTGCGTATCACCAGTTTGGTCTGCACCACGACTCTCGAGAATTTACTATTCCGGTCTGCAATTCTTTTCAATACCAGTCCAACCGCCTGCCGGCCGATATCTTCTACGGACTGGCTTACATAAGTCACCGGCGGATAAAAAAGATCGAAGGCGTCGCTTTCGTCAAAGGAAATGATAGCAAGATCTTCAGGCACCCGGATACCTGTTTTGGTAATGACCTTCAGACTTTCAACAGCCAGTGAGTTGGTGGCAAAAAAAAATGCGTCCACCTGCAATTTGGGTTGCAGGAGTGATTTGAGTTCAGTCGCCAGATCCCTTGCGATATTCTGATACGAAACTTTTTTCAGCCAGGAATTCTTAAAACGGATTCCGCGATCCTTCAATGCTTCCTTATAGCCTCTCACCCTTTCATGCATATGCACCAGTTCATTGTCGTAAGCCATCATTCCGATTTTTTGCCGTCCATTTTTGATCAGATGCTCCACGGCCTGATAAGCAGCCTGGAAATTATTGATCATTACCCCGTCGGCATCCATATTCGGAAAATACCGGTCTATTAATACTACGGGAACACCCCGCTTCTGCAAAGCCCTGATCTGGCTTTCCGTATTTTCCGTTGGAGCGATGATGAAAGCATCCACCTGGCGGGTCAAAAAGACATCGATTAACAATTGAGACTTTTCCGCGCTTTCATCACTGCTTCCGAATATCACCACATAACCATGTTTTCTTGCTTCGTCTTCAATTATCCGGGCGATCAGGGAGAAGAAGGGATTTGAAATATCCGCCACGATCAGTCCAATCGTATTTGTTTTTCCTATCTTAAGGCTTTGCGCGATCAGATTGGGCTGATAGTTGAATTCTATCGCTGCTTTCCGAATCCGTTCTGCCATTTCAACCCCTACCCTCGCCTTCTTATCCTTGTTGTTGATAACGTAGGAAACAAGTGCAGTGGAGACCCCCAAATGATTAGCTATGTCCTTTAGCGATACCTTTTTGTTCACCTTTCAAATATACTGCTTATACCTTTAAGCCACTAAGCATCAGTTCACTTCGAGCGCATCGATACCGGGTATCGCAGGGAAGGAATTATGCGGTTCCGACTGGTACCAAAAGACGGTTGTCGCAATATCGTCCTGCAACGGAAGATACCTGCCCTCGCTTCGCCATCCCAGATCCTGGATGGTGACTTTCAGGCTCTTCTCAAAGCGTATAGGATCGGTTATATGCCAGCGGTATAGTCCAAAGCGTTGCGAAATACCATAATGTCCGTCGCCCCGTATAACCTGGTGCAGGCCGGAATAAGGCGTTGAGAATTCGGTGTAGTTCACTTCTTCCACCCCCGCGCTGTTCTTCTTCCTTGTATCGAAATCATAGGAGCCGCAGAAGTAGTCTTCGGTTCCTGTTCCGCAGATCGTCGGATAATCCGTGTCCCCGTCCATATAGAATTTGATCTCACCTTCTCCCCACCAGCCGTTATTGTGCACACCGATGGCCATATAGGTTCCTACATATTGGCCGCGTCCTCTGATACTGTCGACCAAAACATAATTCGCCTTATAAGGAAGGGGGTTAACACGCCGGAACTGTGCGTGAAAATAACCGGCATCGGATGGAACTTCCGTCAGGATATAATCCACCTGATAATACAGCACCATATCTTTCGTATCGATATTCTCCATGGTAATGCGGCATTTTTTCCTGAACGGCATCGGCCAGTAACAATTAAAGGCGCTGCCCGGGTTAACGCATACCGCCAGGGATTGAAGGTGACTGTATTGTCCCCAGCCGCTACAGAAAAAATCTCCGACCGGCGCTTCTACGGAAGGCGTCTTTTCATCATCCCAGTAAAACCGGATGATGGAATTCCTCCATACGCCGGTAGGTGTCATCCAGATATGCTGAATTGACCCGGAGCCTTCAATTTCCGCAATGGTAAAAGTCGTTTTGGATTTAATAATCACACTCGGACTGATTTTCCAACCTTGTCCCAGTTCCCTGGCTGCATTGGCTCCGGTTCCGGAAGTTGCCATTCCCCCTTTTCCCTTTTCACCCTTTAAATTTTCGGGGCTTATGGATCGGGTTTTGGCATCAGACATCCTGAATATATTGCTCATATTGGATTCGATACCGTCGAATTTAGTCTGGCTGAATACGGAGCCCGAACAGAGCATGAAGGCAATAAAATAAAACGACTTTTTACCTGTCATAGTTTAATTTTTATAGTTACTGAACGTAGCCCGGATTCTGTGTAGCCAGCTTATTAGACCCCAGTTCTGTGTTAGGTAACGGTGCGAGCAGGCTATGCGCATCGATCGAAATATTCTGCCCAGGAAAAACCGCCGCCAGGTTCGCATTCATAATGTTTATCGTCTCCGCCTGCGGTAATCTCAGGAGATCGTGCCAGCGCTGACATTCGAAAGCCAGTTCCACACGACGTTCATGCATCAGCTTATCCATAAATGTTCCGGGCGTGGAAGCATCGATTGGTCCCAGGTTCGCCCGGTCCCTGACTTCATTGATCAGGCTATAAGCTTCCGGTGATTCACCCAGGGCTTCCGCCAGGAGTAACAATGCATCGGCATATCTCAGCACCGGAAAATCGTTGCTCGCATCATTGCCTACTACTACACCCGGATCCTTAAATTTAAGAATATAGGGCCGATTGTCGGGATCAATTCCGATAGAAGCCGCCAGACGTGTATCCCCTGCTTCATAGGCATCAATCAGGTCCTGGTTGGGCGTATTGGGCGCCACGCTACGGTTTTGACCACCAGGGACATTGAGACTTGCAGGGGCGAAATAATTCCACAGAGGAGATCCGTCGAGAGGCGGAAGGAATTGTATTTCAAATATTGACTCTGCCGAATTCTTGTTTGCCGGGTTCCATAAATCGGCGTAGTTGGTCAGCAGTGAATAGGGAGTACCGGCGAAAACCACTTTACGCAATGCTTCGACGGCGGCCGCTTTGTCTCCTTTCTGTAATTCAACCTTACCCAACAGTGCATAAGCTGCATAGGAAGTAGCCCGCCCGACAGCTGAACCTGAATAATTCTGCGGAAGCGTGGTGCCTGCCAGCTGAAGATCGGCGATAATCTGTGCATAAACCGAGTCTACGGAGGTCCTGGCCATGTTATTGTCTCCGGCAAGTGAAACGGTTTCTTTCACTCTTAAAGGAATCGCGCCGTAGTCTTTCACCAGTTGAAAATAGGTATTGGCACGGATGAACAGTGCCTCTCCTATAAGTTGGGCCTTTGTGGTTGCATCCATATCAATTTCGACTCCGCGATCAATTACCTGGTTGCAAAGATTGATGGTATAGTACGCGCTGGCCCAGGTGCCGGTGATGGAGGTATTACCGGACTGTACGGTAAAATTGTCCACAGCCCTGTGTTCGGTTTGCAGGCCGTATACCTGGTTGGTATTGTCGGATCTGGTTTCTTCCAGGTTGTAAAGCCCCAACTCATTATTGATATACAGCCCGCGCTGGGCTGCATAAATCCCATATACGGCAGAAGTAAGGTCAGCCTCCGTTTTGAAAAACTGGTCTTTTGGAATACGGTCTACCGGCACGACGTCCAGAAAATCCTTGGTACATGAAGCCAGCAGCAGGGGAATCAAGACGGTCCAGATCCTGCTTTTAATTATATAGTTGATCGGCATAATAATAGTTTTTACAGGTTAAAAGGAAAGATTAAGTCCGAAGATAAAAGTCTGCGGTATGGGTGCTGTAGCAACAGAGTTCAGACCGAGTGTTCTGTGGTCACCAAACACCTGTGTGTCGAATCCGTTCCTTACCGCCTGGGGGTTTCCGCCTTCATATTTTTTCCATGTATAAAGATTATCCACGGAAATATATGCGCGGAGGTTGTCCAGCCATAATTTCTTCGCAATGCCGGCCGGGAAAGTATACGACAGATTTATATTCCGGATTCTTAAAAAATTGGTAGACTGGATTTCCCAGGAAGACACGGCACCTATATCATTGTATCCTGCCCTGGCAACCTTACCATTTCCGGGTTCTGCTTCTGAAATGTAGCGCCCGTCAAAGAAATACCTGTCCATATTGGTGTTATTGTTATGAAGACTCATAATCTGATAAACAAAATCCAGAATGCGGGCTCCTTCCTGTCCCTGGAACAGCGCTGAGAAACGCCAGTTCTTATACCTTACGCTGGTGTTGAAACCATAAAGCCATCTGGGGTTGTTGTCTCCGTCGAGATAACCATCCGCGCCGTTGAACGCATCAATCAGGTCGTCTTTATTTACGTCGAGGAACTTATAGTCTCCGGCCATATCACCCACTGCCTTTTTAGCAACACCGGATTCTATATCTTTTTGGGAAAGGATACCGGTCTGTTTTAAGACCTGTTCCTGCTCCAGCGGGCCGCCGACTTTAGTTACCAGTACATGGAAGAATTGATAGAGCGGGCCGCCGTCTGGGCCCAGGTTGGTGACTTCACTTTGCTGATAGCTTGCATTTGCTCCAACTTCCCATCCCCAGTCCCTTTCAGAGATTATATTGGCGTTTACAGTAAACTCATAACCCCATTTCTTCATTGAGCCAATATTCTGCAGGTTGCTGCTGTATCCGGTAGATGGAGGTGTATTTACATAGAGCAACAGGCCGTCGGATACGTTGTGATAATAATCAAAAACCAATGAAAACCGGTTCCAGAGACCAAGGTCGAAACCGATGTCGGTCTGATTGGATTTCTCCCAGGAAAGATCCGGATTTCCGGGATCACCATTGATAAAGCCCACGACGTTGGTTGTTCCGAACGAAGAGTTAACAGCATTCAGGCTTCCCTTGGAAGAGAAGTCACCGATAAAGTTGCTTCCGGTCTGGCCCCAGGTCAATCTGACCTTTGCATGATCCACCACTTTACTTTCTCTCATGAATGACTCGTTGGAAATATTCCAGCCAAGCCCCACGGAAGGAAATGTTCCCCACTGGTTATTGGATCCAAAACGGGAGCTGCCATCTGCACGGATCGTAGCAGTTAGCAAGTACCTGTCTTTATATGAATAGTTTATTCTTCCCAGCCATGAGATAAGGGAATTCCCCGTCTGGCCGGAATAAGGAGTTTGTGTAGAACCGAAATTAACGGTCTGCGCCAGGTTGCTGGCGTAATTGCTCGCGTTGGCACCAACATTCTGGGCATCTACTTTTTGAAGGATATAGCCACCGAGTACTTCCAGCTTCTGGTCACCTTTAAAATTCGTGCTGTAGTTTACTGTATTCTCGCTGATCCAGTTTACTGTTCTTACAGAATTTTGTTCGGTTGCCGTTACCGGATACAGTGCCTGGCCATTCATTCCATTCTTCTGAAACAGATAATAGTTCAGGTCAGAGATGTTGGCGCCCAGTGCTGCCTTAATATATAAGTTGTCCAGGATATTTACGCGCAGATAGGCGTTGGACAGGAGAAACGAATTGGTATTTGAGACATTATAATTATCGGCAATCGTCAGTGGATTGGCCATATGGTTATTCAGAATGCCAAAGGAATTGGGATCTGAAGGAGTTCCATCTGAGTTATACACCGGTATAATCGGAGGCAATAAAACGGCTGCGCCTGTCAGAGAGGAAAAGTCATCTTCGGGGGCACTAAGTTTTTGTTTGGTGTAATTGGGAGCGAGTAAGATACCCATGCTCACTACTTTGGAGGCTGTATAGTCAATCTTGGCGATTGCCGAGAATTTCTGGAAGCCAGCGTTCAGCAGGATATCATCCTGGTTCAGGTAGCTGCCGGAAAACATGAATTTCAGTTTGTCCGTACCTCCTGAGACGTTTACGGAATAATCGCCAAACGGTGCTTTCCTGTAAATGACGTCCTGCCAGTTGGTATTGGTTCCGTCCCAGTTTGTGATCCATGAGGGAACGGGCGTTCCGGCAAACTGTGCTTTTTCCTTGTACCATTCCACGTACTGTGCACCGTCCAGCACTTTATAATAGTCCTGTTTATTCGCCTGGGAAAAGCCTGTCTTGATGGCCACATTTACTTTTGCCTGTCCTGCTCTACCGCCCTTGGTGGTTATGAGGATAACACCGTTGGCGCCTCTGGAGCCATAGATGGCGGTGGCCGAAGCATCTTTGAGGATATCGATGGATTGAATGTCCCCCGGGTTAATGGCTGCTGCGTTTACTGCATCGGTAGGAAATCCATCCACGACGTATAAGGGATTGCGTCCGCCTGAAATGGTACCGATACCCCGGATGACAATTTCTGCCACATTACCCGGTCTGGCGCTCCTTGGTGAAACGTCGATACCTGCAGCACTCCCGGCAATAGCGTCTTCATAGGTGCTTACGGGCCTCTGTTGAATCTGCGCAGCCGTGACGGTAGCAATAGATCCAGTCAAATCTTTTCTTCTTTGAGTACCGTACCCGATCACAACGACACCATCGAGCTTCCGGATGTCTACTTCGAGGTTTACGTCGAGCGTGGAAACTCCGCCCGCACTTACTTCTTTGGTGACATACCCGACGGAGCTGACAACAAGCACCGGGCTGGTTGTGTTAGCCGGTATATCAATTGTGTAAACCCCATCGTTGTCGCTGATCGTGGAAACTGTGGTACCCTTAAGCGTAACAGTTGCTCCGGAAATCGTTGCCCCGTCATTGCTAAGAACCCTGCCGGAAACTTTTCCTGACTGGGCATCAGCGAGAGAGGGTAATATAAAGATGATCAGGAGACCCGCGAAAATTGAAAGCGGCCGGCACCTGCATAATAAGGAGGATGGTTTGCTAAACCAACAAAACAAAGCATTGGCATAATGAAGCAATCGTCTCATAAATAATATTGTTTTGGCATGATTAATACGGAACTATATTTTTACCCGGACGTACTGGCCTGGGAGCCTCCGGATGCGGACTATGGTGGAGCGTTGCATGTAATGCGGTGTACCGCTATACTGAATGGCATACAAAAGTTTAAAAAGTGAGCTCCTGGTTATGGACGAATTGCTTTATTCTTATAACATCAGGAGCTCCTTATACTGCCTGCTTAAACGATTAACTAAACGAATTTAGCTTAAACGTTAAACCAAGCCAAATTTTTTTAAAATTTTTTTTTTTGAAGGCTGCAGAATAACGTTAAGTGCACAACGCTCTGTGATCAACTCGGTTTCTTCCAGGCCCGTTCAATCCGTTTATCTTTGCCATGGATAGCCTCAGACAAATACCCCCTGATGATGAAAACGATAGTTGCCATATTTTTCTTCTTAGGTTTTTTTTATCCGGCCGCCCGGTCGCAGAGCCAGCATGGTGAAGTGGATATAGACCATTTACCGGTTTCAAAAGACCATTACCAGCCTGAATACAGCTTCGACCAGTCTGACAGTGCACAATGGCTCACGGAAACAAGTGGGCTGCATGTTTCGTTCGTAAGCTCCGACAGGCACTATTTCAGGACGGAGCTGCCGGGCGTAAAAGAGAATGCGGGCTGGCAGGAAACCGGCTGGAAAGGGGAACGCCTCAATGCCATGGTGCTGGTCTGGTCGCCCGATACGCTTAGCCAGGTTAGATTTTCATTGCAGGACCTGATCGGAGACGGAGGAGTACGAATCCCCAAAACTGCCATGCGGTTGTTCCTGGTACGTTATGTCCTTTCCAACTATCCTTATAATGATACAAACACCACCTGCGATGTATCGCCTTATAAAAAAGGTTATTTAATGCCCGACCGGTTTGAAGACTTTGAACGTTTTGACCTGGCCGGCCGCACCGTGAGACCTGTATGGTTTTCCATAGACGTCCCCGCAAACACGTCTGCCGGCGTTTACCACGGCACTGTAGAGGTGAACACCGAAAAAAATCACAAGTCTTTAGCCATAACCATTCGGGTTCAGCCTCAGTTATTACCTGAACCCGCCCGCTGGCAATACCAGCTTGATCTCTGGCAAAACCCCTGGATCATTGCCTGGTATAATCATGTGAAACCCTGGTCCGAAGAACACAAGGCCCTGTTGAAAAAACACCTGGCTCTTTATGCCGGTGCGGGCGGAAAATTTATTACCACCTATGTGGTGCATTCCCCCTGGTCGGATAATTCCTACAGTATCGAAGAAACAATGGTGGAATGGATAAAAGGAAAAAACGGAGCATGGACATTTGACTACCACATTTTTGACGAGTATGTTCAGCTCGCCATGGAAGCGGGCATCAGCAAAGCGATTACGATTTACACACCGGTGCCCTGGGGAAACCGTTTCAGGTATCTTGATCAGGCTACGGGCAATTACGTGTACGAAGTCTGGCCACCGGGTTCACCCGAATTTAAAAAGGCCTGGAATATTTTTCTCAGTAATCTGAGAACACACCTACAGAAAAAAGGATGGCTCGAAAAAACCTACCTTGGAATCAATGAAACCACCCTTGAAGAAACACTGGCCACCATCGGAGCAATCAAGGCACATTCGCCTGCATGGAAAATCACGTATGCCGGCAACTGGCATAAAGAACTTGACCTGCTGTTGAACGACTATAGTTTTTTATACGGGCATGAGCCGACAGCCGATACGCTGAAAGCAAGGGTTGCCAGGGGATTTACGTCCACTTTTTATGTTTGTTGCAATCCACCGAAACCAAACGACTTTATTTTCTCCCCTCCGGTCGAAGGTCGGTGGCTGAGCTGGTATTCAGCGGCCCGCGGTTACAATGGCTTTTTGCGATGGGCCTATGATGCATGGCCTGCAGACCCTGCAAGAGATGCAAGGCATACCCTTTGGCCCGCGGGCGACTGTTTCCTGGTCTACCCCGGTGGCAACAGCTGCATTCGCTTTGAAAAGCTGCGCGAGGGCATTACTGACTTTGAGAAGATCAGGATACTAACGCTGCAGGCGGGAAAATCTTCCAGCAAGAGAGTAAAAGAACTGACCAAGGAGTTGAATACTCTTTTAGCATCCTTTGTTACGGAACAGGACTTCAACACGGAAAAAATTGGCTCCGATCTGGAAAAGGGAAAGGCAATCATTGCACAGCTGACGAATGAACTAAACCCTCCCACCCGTCACTGAGAACGATCATTTTCCCATGCAAAACGACCAGCGGTCATTTTATTATTTTGAAATTTGCCGATCCTGGTAAATATTTTTAATTTTGACCGCTAGGCTCGAAACTAACTGATTGCATGGTCAATGGAAAATAACGACAAATTTTCTAAGCCCCCATCTATTTTACTTCAACAAATTGCCTGCGGAGATCAGGCGGCGTTTAAGGAGATTTACACCTGTTATTATAAGAGTCTGTTCCAATTCGCCCTTTCCATTGTCAGGACCAGGGAAGCAGCAGAAGAAATCGTTCAGAACGTTTTTGTCAAAATCTGGCAGCGAAGGTCAGATCTTCCGGACATTCAAAACCTAAGGGTTTACCTGTATACTGCTACAAAAAATACTTCACTAAACTTTCTCGCCAGCAAAGCCAGACAAAATATCACCGAGCCATTCGACCATATTCCCATTGAATTGGGCGGATCTGTGCTGACACCGGAACAAATACTGATCACCGCCGAAGTGGATAAAAAAATTCAGCAGGCCATCGAAGGGTTACCCCCGCGCTGCAAGATGATCTTCAAATTAATCCGGGAAGACGCATTGAAATACAAGGAGGTAGCTGAGATACTAAATATCACGGTCAATACCATCGATGTACAGATGGCCATTGCCGTGAAAAGGATTGCCGCTGCCCTGGCGTCGGAAATGAGTCCGTCCACACTAAGGCGGAATTAAAAATAAAATTCCATCCTGATTAGTAGATCTTTCCTTTCCCCCTGTCTTATATAGCAGAACGACTGCCATATGCATGAAAACGGCTTGTGGGTACTGATTGCCCGTCAGTTGTCCGGAGAACTCTCTGCTCCGGAAACAGAAGAATTGCAAAAATTACTTCAGCAACACCCCGACAAGCAGCAGCTCCTGGATATTCTTCAAGACTATTTTACCGGACATCCATCGGAAGCGAAATCTGATATACAGGACATTTTTTTCGAAGAGCGGTTCCGGCAAATACTGGAAGAGGGCAATCAAAACCAGGATCCTTCCCAAAATAAGAATGCGTATGGCGATGGTAACCCGAGCCTGGGTTCATGGAGAAAACTCATGGCCTATGCGGCGGTATTGCTGGGAATAAGCGCTATGGGATGGTTAGTATACCGGGTATCCCAACCCGGTTTCACTTCAGAACATATGCCGGCCAGAGCCAGTGAAGTAAGTTCCAAACCGGGAGCCAGGACAAAATTAGTACTGCCTGATGGTACGCAGGTTTGGCTGAATTCAGGAAGCAGACTGAATTATCAAAAAGATTTTAATGCGCATTTCCGTGAGGTCGAACTGGAAGGCGAAGCATTTTTTGATGTGGTAAAGGATGCGGCGCATCCATTTATTGTGCACACCTCCGGCATTGACGTAAAAGTACTGGGAACCGTTTTTAATGTCAAGTCATACCTCCAGGACGAGACGATAGAAGCCACCCTGTTGCGCGGCATTATTGAAGTAACGCGGAAAGACAATCCCAACGGACCCAAGGTTATTCTAAAGCCCAATGAGAAGCTGATCTTCAGCAAACAATTGTCGACTCTTTCACTTGACGGAGCCACTGCAAAACCAGCATATACTAAACAATTGACGGTCAAACCGGAGATCTCCGTGACCAGTATTCCGAAAAATATACCCGACAGTGAAAAAACAGAAACCGCCTGGGTATACAACAGGCTGGTTTTCGACGGAGATTCCTTTCAGGAGCTCGCAGTGAAATTAGAAAGATGGTACAATGTTAAAATTACAATAAGCAATAAAGACCTGTTACGCTATCGCTTCAAAGGGGCTTTTGAAAATGAGACCGTCAATGAAGCACTGGATGCATTAAGACTGACTGCCGAATTTTCTTATAAAATCAATAACAATGAAATCAATTTATTCAAAAAATAAGTTTAACTGCAGTTCATGAAGAACTGCAATTATGACTATTTCTTAAAAGCCTAAGCTGAAATCAATCCACTTAGAGGCGATGAGTGTTCACATTTGTTAATCGCTAAAAGTAATACCATGATAAAATTATCATTTCCTGGCCGGAGCGTCCGCCAGAACACGCTCTTTAAATTGCTAATCATCATGAAACTTTCCCTAATGTTCATACTGTTTGCGGTCCTGCAGACCCACGCAGGAGTCTTCGCACAAGGCTCGATTACACTGAACATGAAACAGGTGGAAATTCAAAAAGTGCTAAACAAAATTGAAAAGGAAGGTGAATTCAGATTCCTGTACAACTATGATCTGAATTCATTAAAGAAAAAAGTGGATGCTGATTTTGAGGAATCTTCCATAACGGATGTCTTAAATAAAATTTTTGCAAATACAGATCTTACCTACAAGATCCTGGAAAATAATCTGATCGTCGTACGCTCTTCAACCCAGGTGACGCAGAATATTCGTATAACAGGCAAGGTTACCGGCCCCAACGGAGAAGCACTGGCGGGGGCAAGCGTTACGGTAAAAGGTTCCACCACCGGCACAGTTACGGACAACAACGGAGTTTATACCCTGACGGTACCGGATGATGCCACGCTGGTTGTTTCCGATATCGGTCATGAAACCAAGGAAATAAAAGTAAACGGGCAATCCGTTGTGGATGTTCAACTGTTAACGTCTAATAGCCAGCTGGATCAGGTCGTGGTAGTGGGTTATGGTTCCCAAAAACAAAAAGATATCACTTCTGCGATTTCAGTGGTATCCACGAAAGATATTTCCAGCCGCCCGATTGTGAGCCCGGTAGAAGCAATCACAGGAAAGGCACCGGGCGTTCAGGTTACTGTTCCATCCGGTATGCCGGGAAGCGACCTCTCCGTGAAAATAAGGGGAATCGGCTCACCCAATGGCAGTGAACCCCTCTATGTAGTCGATGGCGTGCTGGCAAATGATATAAGAAGCATCGACCCCAACACCATTGAAACAATCAGTATACTGAAAGATGCCTCCGCGGCAGGCATTTACGGGGCAGCGGGATCGACCAATGGTATCGTAATGATTACTACCAAGCAGGGTTCAAAAGGCAAACCAAGATTTGATATTAATTTTTATACGGGATTTCAGCAGATAACAAAAAAATTAGGGGTCCTGAATAATGACCAATGGCTTGACCTGGAGTCAGAAATATTCGATACTACCAAGGCAGGTTTTCTGGCCACCATTCCTTCCTACTATGATTTGGTCAATACCAATAATAACTGGCAGGATATGATTTATCATGATGCACCGCAGACAGGCGTAAACGCCGGCATGTCGGGCGGATCAGAAAAAGGAACATACTATCTGGATTTTGGATACCTGAACCAGGACGGTATCATGGTCGGGTCGAATTTCAAACGATACTCTGTAAAATTGAGTATTGACCAGGCGGCTACAAGCTGGCTAAGGGTTGGAGCAAACGTAAGCTTCAACAGAACAAATCAGAGAACGGTTCCCGTGAATACGTCTACCCAATTTGGCGGCGCGGTGATCAGCGCCCTGGTAACGCCTGAATATATTCCCGTTTATATGCCGGCCGGCTCCCCTCATCCGGGTGTCTACGGATACAGCACATTCTACTCCGGGGATAATCCCATGTCAGACATTTATAACAACACCAATAATACCGTCGGGAATAATTTTCTGGGAAATGCCTATGCCGAAATCACGCTTCCCTACAATTTAAAATTCCGCTCGCAGCTTAATTCCGTGATTGAAAATTCGAAGTACGATTACTTTTTAGATCCCTATAGCAGCCTGTATGGACTCAGTATTAGCGGACAGGGCAACAGCAACTATTCTGAAACCAATCGCTGGGCCTGGGATAATACGTTAACTTATTCCAAAGTAATCGGGGCGCATTCGATCAATGTGGTGGTGGGAACCTCTGCACTGGAAGAATCCATCGCCCTGTCATTCGCGTCCGGCCAGGGTTTTGCAACGAGTTCCGTTCAAACTTTAAATGCGGCAAGCGGTCACTATTCTGCAAGCACACAAAACTTTCAATGGTCAACCAATTCCTATTTTGGCAGAATTAACTATACCTACAACGACAAATACCTGTTTACAGGAACTTTCAGAGCAGACGGAACGTCGAGGGTCGGGATCAATAACCAGTGGGGTACATTTCCCGCCGTATCGGCCGGATGGAGAGTTTCCAAGGAGGAATTCATGAACAATGTGAACTGGGTTACGGATCTCAAAATCCGTGCGGGATGGGGTGAAACAGGTAACCTGCCGCCATACACTGTTCTGTATCCTTCCTATACCCTGTTAAGCCCGGGCGCTCCCTATGCATACAGCAGCAGCGTAACGGCGGATCCGGGTGTAACCACAACGTCCCAGATCGGAAATCCGAATCTGAAATGGGAATCCGGAGCACAAACCAACGTTGGTTTTGACGCGACATTTCTCAATCAGCGGTTGACGCTTTCTGTTGACTACTATTACAAGAAGGTTAAGAACATGATATTTTCACAGCAGGGAAGCCTTGTATTTGGCGGGCCGATCACACAGATCAATGTGCCGGGTTATGATATCAACAAGGGCCTTGAATTTAATATCAACGCCACACCTGTAAAAGGACGGAATTTCACATGGGATCTCAACTTCAATATTTCCTTTAACAGTAACGAGATCACCAATATGGACACCACGGTTACAAGCTCCTACCAGACGGGTGCGATAACTGTCGGTGGCAGCCGTGCTCCCATTTATACACAGATCATCAAAAACGGGTATGCACTCGGAACCTTCTGGGGATACCCTGCTTTAGGCGTCGATCCGACGACGGGAAATGAAGTTTTTGGACCTGATCTGACGAAAATAGGGAGTGCATTACCCAAATATTTTTTTGGATTCACAAATACATTCACGTATAAAGAATTTTCTCTTTCCATGCTCATTGACGGAGTGCAGGGAAATAACGTATATAACGAGACAAGGATGGAGTACCAAAACCTGACCGGATATGCCAATGAAAGTTCCCTGGTTTTAGACCGGTGGAAACAACAAGGAAACGTTACGAATGTACCCAGGGCGCTGGCCAATGGAACAAGCAATGCAGCCGAGGCCGCTTTGTTGCAGAGCCAGGTGTCTTCCTTATATGTGGAAGACGGATCCTTTTTACGCATGCGCAGTGCGACCCTCTCATACCAGTTCAATCAGAAAACGCTGCAGCATCTCGGGATTTCGAATCTTCGCTTATATGTGACCGGGCAAAACCTGTTCATCATAACAAAGTACACGGGCTACTATCCTGAACTGGACAGTTTTGGCCAGGGTACCAATAACCAGGCAGTAAATGCATATCAGAGTCCGACGCTGTACTCGATTGGTGTAGATGCCGGAGCATACCCGGCGGCGAGAACCATTACAGTAGGCGTAAATGTTCAACTCTAACATTCTTAAATATATTTTTATGATTGCCAAAAATTCTTCCACCTACATATCCATCGCGGCAGCTTTCATATTGCTGATGTCCTGCAGTAAAAGCTTCATCGACAAGACGCCGGAATCCAGCCTGACAACTGGTAATTTCCCCACGTCCGCAGCCGATGCCGAAAGCGAACTGACGGGCGCCTACGACTGGATGGTTTATTATACGAACTATTATCAGTATGATAACTACATGAACACAGACGGGAAATCGGACAACTGCTATGTAAACAGCGACAACGTAACCGCCGAACAACCGCTGGAATATTTTTCCACCGTTACCGCATCAAATACCAATATTCAAAGGGACTGGCAGGAATTGTATAACGATATCAGGGCAGCCAATGCGGTGATAGATGATGTACCCAAGATCACTGATCCGGCTTTGACCGATGCCCGGAAACTCACGATTTTAGGGGAGGCAAGATTTTTACGCGCCATGCACTATTACTGGCTTGTTACCCAATGGGGCGAATGCCCGATTATTCTTTCTGTCGACAATGGGGGCAATTTGTATCCTGCGCGTAATACCGTCCCGGAAGTTTATGCGCAAATTATAAAAGACCTCAACTATGCAGACAGCGTTCTGGATGTCACACCCTACAACGGTCAATTGGGAAGGGCGACCAAAGGTGCAGCAGAAGCGTTGCTGGCCAAGACCTATGCCCAGATGCTCGACTACAATAATTGCCTTACTTATTGCAATAAGGTTATTAACAGCGGTACCTATTCACTGGTAAGTGATTTCGCCAATCTTTGGGGTGTGGCGAATAAAAACAATTCAGAATCCATTTTTGAATTGCAGTCCAATGCCATTGCCTACGGCTTCTTTGGGTTTCAAATCTTTGATTTCGTTGCTTCGGACGGTTATCCCAAAAGGGATATTGCCTCCTCGAATCTGATCAATGCATTTAAGGCTGAGGGCGATAGCGGCACACGATATCAGACAACGATTAACTGGCAGATTCCCTTCGCAGCTTTCGTGATGCCGCCCAATGCCTGGGATCCCAGTCAGCCCATACCCTTTATGAATAAATATCCTGATGCCGATGGCTATAATTCGCCTGACGATATCGTACTGATGCGCCTGGCAGATATTATCCTGCTGGCAGCAGAGGCAAACAATCAACTGGGGAATACTGCGGCAGCTATTCCGTTGCTGAATCAAATCAGGAACCGTGCAGGACTGCCTAATACGACAGCCACCACACAAAGTGAGCTGGCAACAGCCATCTTAAATGAAAGACAATTGGAGCTTGTATTCGAAATGACACGCTGGAATGATCTGCTAAGAGCCGATGCGAACGGAATCATTAATATAGTTGACCTGATGGGAACCCAGACGGATTCTCAGGGTAATAACCTCAATTACAACATGAATCCAAATAAGTACCAGTATATTTTTCCGGTGCCCCAGCAGGATTTGCTGTTGAATAAAAATCTCACCCAGAATCCCGGTTACTAGTATGTAATAACTTAAACCACCTGACTCCCTCGTCAGGTGGTTTTTTCAATTTTATGTTTGATGAAATTTAAACTGGTTTGTTTTGTCATCCTTGCTACGGTCTCTATGTGTCAATGCACCTGTTCAAAAAATACAGGCAGTCAGAATAATGGCGGAAACAATCCCCCCGACAGCAACGGAAAGAGCGACGTGAGTTACTGGCTTACCAATGGAGACCAGACCGGCATGCTGCATAAACAATCGGTTGTTCTTTCGTTTGGAAATACTGCCAACAGCTACCCCAACATTGATGTGGACAGCGCCCAGACATTTCAGCAGATAGATGGTTTTGGTTATGCCCTGACCGGCGGCAGCGCATCGGTCATTAACGGGCTGAGTGCAGACATCAGGCAGGCACTACTGCGGGAATTATTCGGGACTGACAGTTCATCGCTTGGTATAAGTTATCTCCGGCTTTCCATCGGTTCGTCGGATTTGAATGCGTCTGTCTTTTCCTATGATGACCTGCCGGCAGGCCAGACGGATACAGGGCTGCAGCATTTCAGTATAAGCCCCGATATGACTGACCTGATTCCTTTATTAAAACAAATACTGGCTATTAATCCTTCGATCAAAATAATGGCCACGGCATGGTCTGCACCCGCATGGATGAAGACCAACAGCAGTTCAGTGGGCGGAAGTCTCCAAACCCAATATTTTTCCACCTATGCGAATTATTATGTGAAATACATTCAGGCGATGAAGTCTGAAGGTATAACCATTGATGCGGTGACACCACAAAACGAACCATTGAATCCTGATAACAATCCCAGCATGTACATGACAGCTGCGGATCAGATGTTGTTTGTAAAAAACAATCTTGGTCCTGCCCTGCAGGCTGCGGGATTGCCTGTGAAGATTGTATTGTACGATCACAATTGTGATGTGCCCCAGTATCCCATTTCTATTTTAAACGATAACACAGCCAGGGCTTTTACCGATGGTTCTGCTTTTCATCTGTATGCCGGAGATATCAGCGCGATGAGCACGGTCCATAATGCGTATCCTGATAAGAACCTGTACTTCACCGAGCAATATACCGCTTCAAACAGCGTGTTTGCAGATGAGCTGAAATGGCACCTGAAAAATGTCATTATCGGTTCAATGCGCAACTGGAGTCGTATTGCTTTGGAATGGAACCTGGCAAATGATCCAAATTTCGGTCCCCATACGCCGGGAGGCTGTACAACCTGCAAGGGGGCATTGACCATTGGCGGCAACACGATCACCCGCAATGTTGCTTACTATATTATCGGGCACGCATCAAAATTTGTGACCCCAGGTTCGCGCCGGATCGGAAGTAATATCAACGGTAACCTGCAGAACGCCGCATTTAAGACGCCTGCAGGTAAAATCGTCCTGATCGTGGAAAATGACGGGACTGCTGCGTCCTCTTTCAATATCCGTTTCAACGGCCGCTGGGTCACGTCCACACTGGGAGGTGGATCAGTCGCTACATATACCTGGTAGGGTGTAGGATATTTTTTTAAATGAAAAGCATTTAAAAACTATTATTTCCTTTCATCATATCGTTATAAGCCGACAGGAGCGCTTCAAGCAGTATTTCTTTCGATACTCCATTTAAATCAAAGGTTGTGGCACCTTTTTCGCCCCATTTATTGGGAACAGGATATATGTTGCCGGAATCCATTTTGCAAAAAACGGCTTGTTCCTTTGGAGTTAAAAATACATTCGCCGTATTGTTCGCGGCTAAATAGGTCGCAAACATTCTTTTCCCTGTCACATGAAAACCTGTTCTTTCGAAATGTGGCTTCTGCTCCGTTCCGGGAAAAGAAAACGCCATTTCCGAAAAGATCCTGCCGCTTATCATATCTTATTTGTTCATCAGCGCTAAATAAAACAACTATTCATCCCCGTTGGGCGACGGGCTGTTCCAGCATCCATTCGGGTCTTATATAGTGGCAGGTATAACCGTAAGGATGTTTCCGGAGATAGTCCTGATGCTCTTCTTCGGCATTCCAGAAATCAGAAGCCGGTACCACTTCGGTTACAATCGGTCCGGGCCATTTATGGGAAGCGGTCATCTCGGCAATTAATTTATTTGCCGTTTCTTTTTGTTCCTCACTCAGATAAAAGATAGCCGACCTGTAGGATGTCCCCCGGTCATTTCCCTGTCTGTTTTTTGTGGTCGGATCGTGTATCTGAAAGAAAAATTCCAGGAGTTTCCGGTAAGATAGCTGTGAAGGATCAAACTTGATTTCAATTCCTTCTGCGTGGGTACCGTGATTCCTGTAAGTAGCGTTGGGCACGTCGCCGCCCGTATATCCAACTACGGTGGATTTCACACCCGGAAGGTCCCGGATCAGTTCTTCCACGCCCCAAAAACAGCCACCGGCTAAAATTGCTTTTTCCATCTGATTAAATATTATGAATTAAAGTTACGGAGAACTTATTTTTTCTTCTTTGATGCCTTGGCAATGGCATTATAATCCAGCGCAAGCCGGATCCAGAATTCCAGTTTCTTTTGAGTTGTAAGAGCGGAAGCATCCACAAATACATAACCCCGCATAGGTTTACCGGTAAAATCCATGGGATGGCATCCTTCCATTTCCATCACTTCGTCATAGATTTTGGGGTCGAGGCGGACCATTATCCTTTCCTGTTCAATGCCAATACACATTTTACCATTGACCATAAAGCAAAGACCGCCAAACATTTTTTTCTCTTCTGAGATGTTATGTGTTTTGCTGATGATTTCCCTTGCGCGGGCGGCCAGTTTTTCGTTGTACGCCATGGACAAAATGTTGGGCAGGCATTTGGCGAGCTTTATCTCATGCTAATTTACGAAAAGATACTATGGTAGTTTAGTCATCAAATCATCGGCGGGCGGCCAACAGGAGCAGCTATTAAAATGGCCCTATCTCAGGATCAAACTGAGCCGCACTACGGAGGGTGTCGAATCAAAACGGGGGCCGCCCCAGTCGGTTTCGTCCCCATTTAAAATACGAAGGGGTTTAAATGAACCACCTGAGTACAAGCCTTCTTCTACTTTGAGATACTGCCAGGCTTTTGTCGAGTCTTTACCCAGGGGTTGAAAACTAACGCGACATTTTGTTCCTATGAGCAAAAAATTGTTCTCATCCGTCTTCACAATCATCAGCTTACCATCGGAGCCTTCGTTTATTTTTTCCGCCACTTTTCTTTCCGCTGTTCCGAATGAAACGATGGCCTGCCATTTCCCCAGGTCAATGACCTGGTCTTTATGATCCTCCCGTTCAATAGCCGCTTTGATCCTTCCTTCAAATGCCCACTGCGCCAATTCACGCATCATGATACCTGCAACAGCATACTCCCTGGCAAATGGAGCGAGCTTTTCCGATATTTCCAGTTTGGTCGAGCCCCTGCCGTTATCGTCAACACCAAAGGGAGAAAAACCGATGCCGCCCCTGGCGAATACTTCATACAGATACTTTACTTTGTCAGGGTTCCATGCCAGTTCAGGTATAAAAAGAGCGTTGTCGGGCCGGTCGTAGAGGTCAATTACTTTAAGGATCTTTTCTGTGCCTGAAAAATAAATATCAGGAGCCACGAGGTCGATGGCCGGAGCGGCTGCTTTCCAAATAGGGATCACATTATCGGTAGGACCACCGCTTTCGTATTCGTTTGCGGGAGGATTGGTCAGCGGGTCCCTCAACGCCGCATTTACGTACATGGGCAAATTATATTCCGCCTTACCAGCTTCAGCCACCTGCCCGATAAATCGTGCTACTGACCAGGCCTGAAAATATTCATCCGCTCTTTCTGCAAAAACCTGCTGCCAGTTTCCTCCCGAAACAACAGGAATATTCAATGCCTTCAGTATCTCCGGCTTAAGCAGTGTGGCCGGGACGGGCGATTCAAATAATTTTTGTGCCGCAGCGGAATAGTCGCGTACGCTGCCCCATGCGCCTGACTCATTTTCCACCTGCACCATGATCACGGTATGTTGAGCATCTGATTTTTTCAGATACCTCATAAAGGAAGCAAATGCCTTCCGGTCAGCTTCCATCGCAGCATCCGCATTCGGAGAGGGGGAATCGACCGGTCTTCCGTCCTTACCCATTACGTTCGGATATTTTACAGGTTCCTTTTTAATCCACTCCGGCACATAATGGTTGCTGCCGTTTTTCCATGTGGCAAACCATAACAGCACCAGATGGACTTTATGGGCTCTTGCCTGCTTCAACAGGGTATCCGTGAGCGAAAAATCAAATTGCCCGGGTTGCGGCTCGAGCTGCTCCCAGTAAATGGGGACTTCCAGTGTATTGGCCTGTGTTTCCATCACAGCATTCCACAGTTGAGGCATCATAGCCGGCCAGGCACTGGAATTGTGAGCCTGCACTCCAAGGATAAAATAGGGTTTTCCGTTCACCAGCAGGGCGTGACGGCCGTTTTGGGATATAAGCCGGGGCATATCACCGGTTTGAGCAAATCCGGCCGGCATACCGCTGTAAATCATCACGAGCAACGGGAATATCTTTTTCATATCGGTAAAATACCGGAAAGGTTTTATGCGGACAATTATTTCGCGGGTTTTTGAATGGACAAAACTGAAGTGAAAAATTCTTCGATTCTTTTCTGCACGGATTCCACGTCCTTCGACTTGATCGGCGAACCGATCACGTGATCTCCGGTACTGGCTAAAGCTTCCCTGCGTTTAAGGTTCTTGGGAGTTCCCAATTCCTCATACATTTCGAGCATCGCTGAAACCTTTACTACGCTGTCCTGATGCACAGGATCACGGTAGTAATACAGGAGCAGGACAGGCCGGGTCACTTTTTCAAAAGTTTTCTTTGTCATCGTAGTTTCCAGGTATTCCTCCAGCGCGACGGCCCCTTCGATCCTGTAGGGCTTGTTCCAGTATTGTCTGTAGACGGGCCTGTCATCTTTAGCCACTATATAATTTCCGTGCGTGACCAGGCGGGCAATCTGCAATCCCCATGGATCATTCAATATCCAGGCAAAGGGATCGTTAATGGCGATATTTGGAGACAGCAGGATCAGTGCTTCAATATCTTCAGGATAGAGGGCTGCCAGCTGGAGCGCCAGGGAAGCTCCGGTGGAAGTGCCCATCAATATTACTTTTCTTCCGAGTTTTTTGCCAATCACCAATGCTTTTTTTGCCGATTCCCAATACTTTTCCGGAGTGAGACGAATCAGTTGCTCGCTGGTATCAATGCCGTGTTCGGCCAGTCGCGATAGATAGAGATTGCACCCAAATACTTTTGCTATGTTCCGGTGAACGGGATCACCTTCCATTTGCGAAGCTGAAAATCCATGAAGGTAGACGATGGAGTATTCCGTCATGGCTTTGGAAGAGTCATTGGCCCAGATAATCCTTGCTTCGTTGTTGGGTTTCAGATGATGGAGGGATTCATCATGCAAAACAGACTGTTCAACAGATGAAAGATTTTCCGGCAGCAAAGGAAGATCAGGGGAATATAACGGTTTGCCCGGCCTGGGACCGGAACAGTAAAAGATGATCAGTAAAAGAGGGACAATGAAAAACCATTTCCTGCGCATGACCCGTAGTTTAAAGGAAGGTCATGGTTTAGCTGTATACTGGTCGAAATAAACTATTTTTCCATCCTTCAGTCTCCAGTTCTCCTGTATATTTATCGTATCCGCTTTCCTGTTCTTAGGATACCGCCTTTCCACTGCCCAGATATTTACCCAGTCTTCATTCCTGTCATTCACGTGGGCACTTTGCCAGGCAGTGATATCGAAACGAAGTGAATCCAGCTGTGCAATAACTCCATTTGCGTATGCGAGCAGGGTATCAGCCGACCCGTGGAAATGCATCCCCCGGGCATCATCATAATTGACCGAATCAGCAAAATAAGGCCTCATGGCTGCAATTTTCCCCGATTCGAACATCTTCCAGACTGCCAGCACTTTTTGTGCGTTGAGCGGATCGCCCGGTACGGAGATCTGTGAGGAATAAGTCGGCTTGAATGCATAGGTCAGCGTATCTTTTTGCGGCATGGAAACGCCGGAACTTTCGTCTTTTTTGTTTTCCGTCGTGCAGGAAACCATCAGCAGGCAGATGGCGACAACTATGGTGGGTTTGCTCATTTGGTTTGTTTTAAAGATGAGGGTAACCAAATCTATGTAAAATACAGGTGCCCGGCGTTAAGGATGACTTTCCTGACCTGTTGTCGGCATCGGCAATGAATTAATGTGTCCGGCTGCTCAACCAGACAGATTTCAAAATAAATTTGCATTATTTGTAAAGTTTACTTTACATTTAGTGCAGTAAACTTGACAAAATGAGGACAAACTACCTGTTTCCCTTCAGAACGCGTTATTTGGGGATTGCCCTGATCATCCTTCATATTCCCATCAAATTACTCTGGGATAAACTGTATCCGGGTGGTCCTGAAAATCCTGCTGCTTCCGGAGGTATTTTGTTTTCGCCTCCCCATCTGTTTTTTATCGGCACCACCCTGATGGTCCTGGCGGGTCTTTTCCTGATCGCTTTTTCCAAAGAAAGAATTGAAGACGAGCAGATCGTCCAGCTCCGGCTCGATTCACTTCGCTGGGCGATCTATCTGAATTATGCAATACTCCTCTGTAGTCTGGTTCTGACTTCCGGTGGAGAGTCCCATCATATCCTGATGTTGAACATCTGGCTACCCCTCCTGTTTTTTATTCTCCGGTTTCAATGGGTGCTCTGGCGGCTTAACCGGTCAGCAAAATCAGAAGATCACCGCCTATGAAAAATAATATTCGCGTGGAGAGGGCCATAAGACAGATCACCCAGGCCGAACTGGCAGAAAAGACAGGCGTATCGCGTCAAACCATTAACGCCATCGAAAGCAACAAATACATTCCATCCACCCTGCTGGCGTTGAAAATTGCGCGTGTTTTTGGTAAGGGGCTGGAAGAGATTTTTTCTTTGGAAGAAAGCGATTTGCAGTAGTTAATGGTATATGGTTTATAGTTTATGGTAAATAGTTAATTGTGATTGTAATCGTTTTAGTCCACCATAAACCATACACCATAAACCATAAACCATATTGATGTACAATTTAAAAAAAACAAACAATGAACCCTCCTACCCTCGGTAACGGGAAAATATGTTACCTGGAAATTCCATCGCGCGATATTGAAGAATCGGCCGCTTTTTATCATTCCGTTTTTCAGTGGCAGATCCGGACGCGCGGGAATGGAACAGTTGCATTTGACGACGGTGTCGGCCAGGTGAGCGGGACCTGGAAACCGGACCGCAAGCCATTTAATGAAATAGGTATCCTTATTTATATAATGGTGGATGATATGGAGCAAACCATCAGAAAACTGACATCTCAGGGCGGCGAGCTTGTTCAACCTGTGGGTGCCGACTTCCCCGAGATCACGGCCCGCTTTCTTGATCCATCCGGAAATCTTCTGGGTCTTTTCCAGGAAATGGGATGATGATCCTGTGCGCGCCTTTCCGGATCCTCCACTGCCTCACGCATTGTACAAAATACGTACAGTGAATTAAAACCGGACAGTGTAACAATGGTATCTGCAAATAATTGTCTTCATCAACAATCAATTAGGTTCTGGCACAGGTTTCGTTGCCTCTGAAGTAAAACTCACTGAATGAACAGAAACATTACCCTCCTGCTCGCCTGTTTCTTTTTACCGGTGTTATTCGTCCGGGCCCAGGCAGTTCACTATGACCTCCAGCAGATGCTCAGGGAAGGAAAAATAGAAACTGTACCAGCCTACCAGACCCAGGTATTGTCCACGGAACAATCCGGCGGCATGACCGGCGCCATCACTACAAAAGGAATCGTATGGCTGAAGGGGATCGAATTTACTGAAGGCACAATCGATATTGACCTCAGGGGCAAGGACGTTTTTCTCCAGAGTTTCCTGGGCATAGCGTTTTATGGAACGGACACCACCCACACCAGCATCATTTATTTCAGGCCATTCAATTTTCGTCATGCAGATTCTACCCGTTGGAAATGGTCACTCGCCTATATGCAGCTGCCTGATTACAACTATGCCCGACTCCGCAAAGAACACCCCGGTATGTACGAAAACCGGATCGTACCCCCGCCGCAGGCAGCTGAATGGTTTCACGCCACCATCGCTATCAGTGGCAAACAGGCAAGTGTATACGTGAATCATAACCCGACTCCTTCCCTGGTGGTGACCATGCTTGACGGCCCTGCGCAGGGACTGTTCGGACTTTATTCAGACGGGCTTACAAACGATTTCGCCAACCTGACCATCATAAGAAATATTCCCGGGAAGGCTAAAAATCCCTGATCACGGCGTAATGCATAAAACGCATTTTGTTCACGTCAATTTCTGATATTTGTATCCACTCCCAATGAAACAGATTATATTTTTCCTGTTTATATTTCTTGGCGGAACAACTGTTTGCGCTGCGCAAACTCCTGACACCGCAAAGCCGGTGAAGGATAATAAAGTCTATCACTACTTCATCATCAATGCCGGCGACAAGATCAATGCCTATTATAGTGACAAGCCGCTGGATCTCGAAACCATCGAGGAATTCACCACTTATGTGCAGACGAATGCAAAAATTTTAAAAGATGCAAAAGTTGTTGTGACCGGAAAACCAAAGACCGGAACTTTTGATGAAGTATTAAAAGTGCTGAGCCGTTACCGTGTTAAAAACGTGACTAAAAACATATCCCCAAACTAAACGATTCATTTCAGGAAAGCGGCTCAGGTCTTGGAGCACTTCCCGCAGGCCCGGATTTATCTTCCGGCAACGGAATAAATTCCTGGTTGTCGTTCGGTGGCAGCACAATCCGACCCTGTTTCCAGTCTTCCTTGGCCTGTTCAATACGTTCCTTTCGGGAGGAAACAAAATTCCACCAGATAAAACGTTCACCCAGCGGCTCGCCGCCTAGCAACATCAGCGTAGTATTTTCTTTTGCCCTTATCAGTGGATCGACACCCTTACTAAATACCAGCATTTGCCCTGCCTGATAGGAATTTCCCGATATGTCCACGCTTCCCCTGGCAATATAAAAACCGCGTTCCGAATGCTCTTTCGGAAGACCGAATTGTGCTCCCGGCTGCAACACCACGTGCAGGTAAAATAAAGGAGAGCTGGTTTTGACACCATTTTTAAGACCGTATGCATCGCCAGCGATCAACCGCATCCACACACCCCCGTCGGTAAAGACGGGAAGCTGCTCCGGCACATAATTGTTAAAAGAAGGCGCTGCCTCTTCATCTTTTTCAGGAAGGGCAACCCATGTCTGAATCATTTCCAGTTCTCCGCCGGCCAGCGCGGAAGGATCTTCGAATCTCTCAGAATGAGCGATACCCCTGCCGGCCGTCATCCAGTTTACTTCTCCGGGACGGATAATTTGCTCAACACCCAGGCTGTCGCGGTGTGTAACCTGTCCGCCAAAAAGATAACTGACAGTTGACAGTCCGATATGCGGATGTGGCAATACATCCAGGGAAGAAGCCTGTGCCGGTATTTCTGTTACCGGTCCCGCATGATCCATAAAAATGAAAGGGCCCACCATCCTCCGAAGGCGGAAGGGAAGAATTCTTTTCACCTTCATGGATTTGCTGATGGCTGCGCTGCGCGCTTCAATTACAATTTCGAGCATAGTCTGAATTTAAAACCGGCTCCTGCACCGGTTCAATTTCTCAATCTCTCACCAGGTGTCTGTCGAAACCCATACTCACCAGTTCTTCATATGCCTTCCAGACCTCCTCCGGAATTTCCTGGTAGATCTGGAACCCCCTGGCCGGATAAAGTTTGATCCGCTGCAGGTCACCCACCATAATATCAATCACTTTTTCAAGGGGAATTTCTTCGGTTACGTATTCTTCCAAAGAAAGAAGAGGCGAGGTGACCATCAGTTTTTTTTCAGGCCAGTGCTTTTTAAATGTTGCATAACTTCTCCTCTCCATGTAGGGCTTCTGTACAACAATAAAACTGCGCGGATCCAGACCATGCTCCCGGAGGAGCTTTTGGGTGAACAGAACGTTTTCCCCGGTATTGGTGGATTTGTTTTCCACCAGGATGGCTTTTTCAGGCACCCCGCGTTTTATGGCAATTCGTGCAAACTGGTCGGCTTCAGACTCTGTCCAGATTTCCCGGGTCAGGTTTCCAAGTCCCCCGGAAAATATTACCAGGGGCGCCCTGCCTTCGATATATAAATCAGCGGTCCGGTCGGCGACTCGCAGATCATGACTTCCCAGTGCAAAAATGCAGTCCGCATTTTCCAGCACCTGGTGCACATGATGATAGTTCCACAGGATTTCAGCCAGCGCGGTCAGCTTGTTTTGCATAAGAGAAAATGAAAGGCCAAGTTCCGTAATTTTTTGCAGTGAAAGACGTTCGGGGAGTTGGAGTAAATACCAACACGCCAGGCGGATCCCTTCAGGCTTTGAGGTCGGATTTCAATATTTGCTCAAAACTTTTAATAATTTCCCTTGCATAGTAAGAAAGTACCTCAGCAGGATCGGTGGAATCATTTTCCAGTCGGCCGGCAAATATCACCCTGCCCCTGCAGGCGATAGCATAAAATAAAAATGGTTTTTCCATATCTATTTCGGGATCGATGGCGGCATATCCCGTTACCCCGATACCCCAGTCACTTGAAAAAAGTAAACATACGTTCAGGGCCATTTCCTTTGCCACCGCTTCAGATACGCTATTGCAGGATTCTGCATGAATCGGGTTAATGCGAAGGTGTCTGGATTTCTGTCCGAGATTGTAAGCGGTCAGCCCTCCCTGAAAGTATTTTGAAGCGTCAGTGGCAGAGGCAAAAGCCGTTTGCAGGATCCCGGCTGTAACACTTTCGGCTACAGCCAGGGTTTCATTATTTTTTAACAGGATGTCGCGAACAGCATTCAGCAAAGCTTCATCCGCAGGCCGGGAAATTTTCTGGCTCATGTCCAAGGCCGGCAATAAACATGCCCGGGCGGGAATCATGGCACAATTCTGTCAGATGCTAAACTGAATAGCCCTTTGCCGACTTCTTTTTCTTGTGACTGTGCCCGGTGCGGGTATGCTTTGTCTTCTTCCTGTTCTTTGCAGAAACTGTTTTTCCGGATTTGGTCTTTGCACCCGGTTTATAAGAAGCCTGCACCATCACGGGCTTTTTATTTTTAGCCACTTCATGTTTGGAATCAAGCTGGTCCCTGGCACTATCCAGTTTGGAATGAACAAAGTCATCCACTTCTTTCTTCAGATCGTTTTCCGCGTTCTTAACCACGGCGTCCATGTCTGTTTTTACTTCCGGATTGTTGATCGTTCCTGCCATTACCACGTCCATCCTTACAGCATCGTCCAGTTTCACCGGAATACCCTGCTTCGCGGCCTGTTTAACGACATTTTTCACAAAGACCCGCCCCTTATTACCAAGATGACTCCGGGGAACCCTCAGGCTTACCGCATAGTCGAGCGAGAGGTCGGGGCCATGTGTTCCTTCGATCTCCATTTCCATGTCCTTAGACTGTACCAGGAAAGGCGACACCACCACGGCTCCGTTCTTCAGTGTGAATCCTGCACGCGTCGCGTTCAGCGGCAGGTCTCTTAAACCGGAGATACTAAGGGACTCCGCCAGCTTATCGAGGGGACCAAAATTCCTGAGGCTGGCAGTAATAATTTCCACATTTCCGTCTCCCTGCAAAGTAGACGGATCCACGTTCATATCCGCGCGCAACCTGCCATGAAGGCTCAGATGAGCATTTACGCTGCCCGACATAAACTTGGCTACCGGCATGAGTTTCCGTATAGCATAAAACGCGAAGAAAGTTTTTTGAATATCAACTACGTCGGCGTCGTAGGTAAGTGCAATCTCCGGACTTTCCCTGTTTTCCGCAGTGGAGTACATTCCCGAGACGGAAACTTTCCCGTCCAGACCATCAGCCTCCGCTTTTTTCAGTTCAATCGCCTGATCTGCCATCCTGAACTGTCCGACAATGCTCTGAAGATCGAGGTTATCGTAGTGAAATTTACCCAGGGCCGCAGTTACCGTGAGATCCATATCTGCCGGCACTATCAGGGGCTTTTCACTATGCACACTCGTTGTTCCCGGTATATCACGCCTGATATCAAACCAATCCCTGAAATTAACTTCATCCGCCTTCAGATCGAACTTCCCTTTCAGAGGTTTTTGATCAAAGGCATATTCATAGAAATTATCCAGTGAACCGCTCGCATCCACATAGGTATTAAAATACTGACCCTTCATTTCCTTTACCTGGATATTTTTTGCACTGAAAGCGAGAAGAAGCTGTTCCAGGTTCATCCCTAAAGAAACTGTACTGGACTTATAGGAAAAATTCTGCACCTCAAGCTGTCCGGCAGACTGAAACCCGTTTTTTCCCGATTTCCCGCCTTCCTGGATATTTCCCTTTGCATGGACATCAGCATTCACCAGACCGCTCATCCGGATCCCTGTATCCAGTTTCATCCACCTTGAAACATTGGAAAGGTCAATCCGGCTGTTCAAACCGAATTCCATATATGGTTTTGTCGCTCCTTTTTTCAGCATCAGATGAAAATCAAGTGTATCCTTGTCCATCTCGGCATGGGCCGCTGAAATATTCAGGGTAGCATGATCTTTCACACCATCGGGATTGTCGACCTGTATTCCCAGGTTGATATTTTCCACTGCCACCGGGAGGTCCGGATATTTGAAATATCCCCTCGTTACAAAAAGATTCGCATGATAAGCCGGGAAATGTTTTGCGTCCAGTTTCCCTTTTATAAATCCGTTGAAATTAAATTGCCCGTTCGTCTCAATGCTGGAGAAATCCTTCTGATAAAGCGCCGGCAGAACCGAAAGAAAATTCTTGAACTGCGTGGATGGTACTTTGTACCGGATGTTCACATGATAGCTGCTGTCGTTGATCCACTGTACTGAACCTTCCGTATGAAATTTCATTTCATTGAAAGCCAGCTGGTCGGTATTGAAGGAACAGGTATGGGATTTCCGGTCGATATGCAGTGCAAGGTCGAGATTGAATTTAGAACTGACCGGTACATGCAGGGTGCTGTTTTGATTGAACCGGAAAGTATCAGCCGTGGTTTTTGTTTTTAGCGTAAACAGTTCGGTGCCTGGCTCGCCCTTCCCTTCCTGCTCAATACGGATCAGTTCCATATCCAGGTTATTTTTTTCATCCCTGAAACTGAGGTATCCATTGTGAATGGTGTATCGTTTTATTTCCCAGTTAAACTCCTTTGCAGCGGGGACAGTATTCGAATCCGGATGTGTCCCGGGCCTGAGGCTGCTCCAGTTAGAATGGCCGTCAGGATGGACAAGTAAACGGACTTTCGGTTCATCCACATTAATTGAATAAACCTTTACGGTGTCACCGAAAAAAAGACTTCCTGCATTCACAGAAAGATCCAGTTGTTTTGCTGATAACAGCGTATCGTCCTGGAACTCTCCCACGCAGACAACGCGCAGGTCCTTGAGACCCACCGTAAGCTTCGGAAAGTGCCGGAAGAGGGAAATATCAGCATTACTGAATTGTACATGTGCCCTGAGGTCCTTCCTGAACCTTGCATCGATCAGGCCAATCAGTTTGCTTTTGAATAGATAGGGAGCCGCCCAGATAAAGCCGGCGATCAGGAGCAGGGCTATGCCTGCGATCTTGAGGATTTTGGTTTTCATAACGATTCGGATATGGATGTTTGACTGCACAAGTATAACAAAAGGATTGCCAGACTGCCCTCCTGTTTCATTAAATATGTGTATAGTCCATCCTCGTTTTATAACATGCTGTGCCTATTGTAATTAAAAAAAGATAGTGGATAAAAAAGTCTTCCTATTTCCGAACTTCGGGAAGAGATTCGTTAAAGCAAACCGGCTTCCGGTCATTTGGAAAAACTCTCATTCCGGGAATCTTTCCGGATACGGCTGAGCGGTATGATTTAAATAATTAATCCATTTTTGAGCCTGGATGTCCGGATTCTTTTACCTGGATTGTCTAATAAAAAAAACAAAAAAATCTATGCAAAAGTTCCTGTTAATCGTAAGAGAAGATCTTAAACGGATCGGCCGTCTCAGCAATGAGGATAGATTTGCTGAAGGACCTGATATGCTGGAGTGGGTAAAATCACTGGCAGATTCCGGAAACTACATTATGGGCGAACCGCTGGCTATCCGGGGCAGGTATGTCACCCAGCATGAAGTACTCTCGGATGGTCCGTTTATCGAAGCAAAGGAAGGGATCAGCGGCTTTGATCTCATTCTCGCAGAAAATTTAGAGCAGGCAGTTGCCATTGCACAATCCTGTCCGATGGTGATGTCGGGTTTTGCGATTCGTGAAGTGCGTCCTATTCAGCCTTTTGTTTCGAATGAAACCAAATAGCAATTCACGGACACAGATCCGAAAAGAAACAATGAGCAGCGCAGATCAGGAAGCGGACAGGCTTTATAAGGAGAATTTTGGCCGTATGGTTGCTTTTCTCCTGCGTCGCTTTCATGACCTGGATCCGGAATCTGCGGAAGACATTGTCCAGGATGCTTTTTCGGCCGCACTGACCAACTGGAAATTCGCCGGCATCCCGGCGAATGGTGTGGGATGGATCTATCGTGTCTGCCGCAATATGGCCATCAATCACCTGCGAAAACATAAATCGGTTGTGCCCGTCGATGAACTTACCCGCGGTGATTTCGAGGAAATCCGTATGGATGAATCTGTTCTTGAGGATAGTCAGCTCCGGCTCCTGTTTGCCTGCGCTCATCCGGAACTCTCTCCGAAAACACAGGTAGTGATTACGCTGAAATATGTCGTCAATCTGAAGACGGATACCATTGCCAGGATACTGGGGTTGACGAGCGACGGAGCAGACAAACTTCTGGTCAGGGCCAGGAAGAAAATAAAAGAGGAAAGGATCATCTTCGAAGAACCGCATACCGAAGCCCTGAGGCCCAGGCTGGCAATCGTGCACAAAATCATTTATCTCATTTTTAATGAAGGCTATAAATCTTCGGAGGGAAAGGAAATTCTGAGGGAACAACTTTGTGAGGATGCCCTGCTGATGAACAAAGCGCTGCTGGATAGTCCACTCGCTAACAAAGAGACATGCGCTTTGCAGGCATTGATGCTGTTTGGCTGTGCAAGGTTCGAAGCGCGATTTTCGTCATCAGGAGGGATTCTCGATCTGGAAAACCAGGACCGGACACTATGGAACAGGGATCTTATCCGGGTTGGAGAGGACTATCTCAGCCGTTCCCGGTGCGAAAATATTTCCACTTATCATTTAGAAGCCGCCATTGCCTGCGTGCATTGTGTTACGGATCGTTTCAGGCGCACCGACTGGATTCTGATCGCCGGGCTTTATGACCGGCTACTGCAAATTCAACCCAATCCTTTTGTGGAACTAAGCCGCGCCATCGCCCTGTATTACGCCGGTCAGAAAGATGAAGCATTCCGGACATTGTATTCGCTGCTCTCCCATGCCTTTCTTCATCAGTATCATCTGCTGAATATGACCCTTGGAAAATTCCTCTGCCTGGAAGGTGAAAAAGATCAGGGGCTTGCGTTCCTGGAAAAAGCCCTGCTTCAGGCGCCCGCCGCGAAAGAAATAGAATTCATACGGGATATGATGAAAAAATTCCGGAGCAGGTGAATGGTAGTTATCAGGGCATTTTTGCGTTATGGTGCAGGGTTGCCTGCTGAACCTTAAACCAGGGTTTATATCTCGCCAGTTGTTCCATCAGATCCCTGCCATTTTCCAGAATGATTGCTTTTTCGCTTTCAGAAGCACCCATGATGATGTAGCCATAGGGCGCATTTTTTTCTCCAAAAACCTGCTGGCCCGGGCTGTTCAGTACAGGACCCGGAGAGTCCGCCTGAAAGCCCAGGTCTTCATTGGAAACATAGGGCGCATAGAACATATAGTGCGGCCCGCTGATGGTCAGAATGGTTTTGTTATCGGGCATTCCGGGATACACCCGCATCAGTGGCGACAGCATGTATGAAATGCCCGCCCGCGAAGGCGCTTTATAGTATCCCCGCAGGATACGGGTCTTTATCGTATCGTGAATTTGTACAGGATTGAAATTGCCCGAAGCCCTCATGGCCGCCACATCGAAATAAACGGGGAAAATGGATCGTGCGCCTTCGGCATCATAACTAATAGGCGTTGCCAGGTCTTCCCTGAATTCTGTCCATTCCCACTCCGTTCTAGACACAAAGCAGATAAAGCCGTTGGTTCCCCGGCGACTGACATAGTATCCTTTTTCAGGATCCAGCAGATAGACCGTCGCCTTTTCTCTCAGGTGCACCGGCAGGGCGCTGAGTGCGTAGGCTGTTTCCAGGTCGGGCGGCATTTTTTCCAGCCTGACCTGACCCCGGGCAGACGTTAAAGCGAACAGGGCAATATAAAAAAGAAATATTTTCATGTAATGCCGGCACGCGCGGGATAGCTTTTCCATGGCTGAGATTTATTGCAGTTTTGACCGGTCAGCATTCCTGCCGGGACTGTTTTTCAATAAGGACACGCACCGGGAACGAATCCGGACAGTTTAAGCACAGAATTTTTATCGGTGTTTTGGTAATGTGAAATCAAAGCCGGACCGCAATAAGCCGGTCGACTGAATGCAAACAGACTTTTAAATAAACTGCATGAATGAATATATCGAAAACGGAATTCGCTACAGCCCCCCGGCAGGAAAAAACTGCCGTTGATACGGCGCAAACAGTCGTTGACCGCGGTCTTTCTTTTCTGATTTTTTTTCCGGAAATTTAGATCCTATTCCCATCGGCATGGCGAAATACAACTGCATTATCGTGGAAGATGAACCCCTGGCGGTCGAGATCCTAAGGGATTATATCAGTCAGGTTCCTTTCCTGGAACTCAAAGCCGTTTGTGAGGATGCGATTTTCGCCATGGAGGTGTTACAGCGTGAAAAAATAGACCTGATCTTTTTGGATATTCACTTACCTAAACTAAAGGGTATGGATTTCCTGGAATCGCTGAAGTATCCGCCAAGAGTTATTATTACCTCGGCTTACCCTGAGTATGCACTGGCCGCCTTTGACGGCAATGTCACAGACTATCTTCTCAAACCCATCCGGTTTACGAGATTCCTGAAGGCTGTCAACAAACTGAATCAGTATCCGGTAACATCCACTGTAAACGGAGCGTCGTCACAGGAAAGAAAATTCCTGTTTTTTAATGTGGCAAAGAAAAAAGTGAAACTTTATCTTGACGAGATTTATTATATCGAATCCCTGCGGGAATATGTAAGGATTACGGCGCAGGGTACAACGATCATGACGAAATTTCCTCTCAGCGAAGTGGAGGATCTGTTTGCAAGCAATAATTTTATACGTGTGCACCGTTCCTTTATTGTATCCAAAGACAGGATTACGGCTTTTTCAGCGACCGATGTGGAAGTCAACGGAGTTCAAATACCGATCGGAAGAACATATAAAGAACAGGTACTTTCTGTATTGGAAGGTCCGGCTATAAATTAAAATTCCACCTGTTCATAAAGATCGATGACCAGCCTCACCTGAAAAGTATTTTCTTCTTCTTTTACATCGAGTTTAAAGTCGCGGTAAGTCAGTTCGAGTTGCCTGCGTACATTGTTAAGACCGATCCTGCTTTTTTCTTTTTCTGACGACCCGTTTTCTTTGGAATTCCGGATGTCGAAAATAAGCTGTCCCTTTTCCACCTCCAGCATAATGTGGATGAAGGTTTCGAACCGGGTTTCGCTTATCCCATGCTTGAAAGCGTTTTCTACAAAAGGAAGGAGAAGCAGCGGACTGATCTGGTAGGCGCCGGCGTCAATTTTTTTTCTGAACCAGATATTCAACCGGTCAGTATATCGCAGCTGTTCCAGCTTCAGATAATGTTCGATAATCTCCACCTCGTCCGATAGAGAGATAAACGGGCTGGTGGATTTATAGAGAATAAACTGAAGAAGGTCAGAAAGTTTAAGAATGGCTTCCGGAGCCTCATCCGATTTTTTTCTTGACAGGGCATAAATATTGTTAAGCGTATTCATCAGGAAGTGAGGATTGGTCTGGTTCCTCAGAAATTTTAACTCCGTTTCCAGCTTTTCGCGGATAAGAATCTTATCACGTTCCATTGACTGCTGTCTCAACCTGGCAAATTTTACCACAATCGCAATAGCTGTTACGTATCCGATCTGTAACAGGGCCACAAGGATATCGCGGATATTAAAGAAATCGCTCGGGTAACGGGAATTGTACATGTAGGGACTGACGAAGTACATGCCCAGCAGGCGGAAGAGGGCGAGCCCGGCTAAAAAAACAATACCTGCACCGGCATAGAATCCAAACCGATTGGACTTTACATTTCCCATCTTCGGTACAACCCGCCAAATAAAAAAGTAAACCACCAGCAGTTTGGCCGGCAGCACGATAAAGGCCGTTCCGAAAGCCCGCCAGAACTGGTGTTCCAGGGAAAGGTCATTCATATTCCAGGTGTATTGCAGGAGAATGTCCTGCAGGAGGTATACAAACCAGAAGAGCAAATGGAGGCCGAACCTTTTCATGGTATGTAAAAGTCGCTAAAAAAAGATTTACACATATATTCCCCTACGGACAACCGGTTCCGCCCCATGAACTACAATGAGCCTAAATTTCCTCATTCCCTTAACGTGTGCTGGCATGGTTTTCCCGGCTACTCAACTACTGTGTTTCATCATTACTATGTTCATCCATTTAAATGAAATTTTATGAGTACTATTCAAAACAAGATCGTTGCGAACTTCTGGTTCGACCAGCAGGCCGAAGATGCGGCCAAATTCTATACGACCGTTTTTAAACATTCAAAAATGGGTAAGATCAGTTATTACGGAGAGGAAGGGCGTGAAATCACTCAAAAAAGGCCAGGAACTGTGATGCAGGTGGAATTCTGGCTGGAAGGCCAGAGATTCACGGCTTTAAACGGCGGTCCTCAATTTAAATTTAATGAAGCGCTCTCTCTGGCAATAAATTGTAGTAATCAACACGAAATCGATCATTACTGGAATAAACTTACTGAAGAAGGAGACCCGGGCAGTCAGCAATGTGGCTGGCTCAAAGACAAATTTGGCGTATCCTGGCAGGTCGTACCGGAAAAACTGGCTGACTGGATGTCAGACAGGGATCAGGAAAAATCCGGCAGGGTGATGAAAGCACTTCTTCAGATGAAAAAGATCGATCTGAATCAATTGAAGAAAGCCTATGACGGGTCCGAAGAAAAGAAAAGAAAACCAGATTATGCCTGATCCGGACATCAGGAAAGCAACCGCCAGCCGGTTGCTTTTTTTATTTAAAATTCCCAACCTATTTTCAGGCTCAGCCGGTTGAGGCTGTAATTTGTTTTTTGTGAGGGATAGCTGGGCGGAGCAATTGATGCCATGTATGTCATTGGAACCATATAAACCGGATCGTAAGTTTCCGTTACTTTTTTGAACGAATATCCCACACTCAGCAAAAGCGCCGATTTTTTTCCCACGCTCCTTTTATATCCCAGCCCGAAATCGTTATACAGGCCATTGCCGTAGTGATTATTCAGATATGGATTTTTTTGATCTTCTGTTGCCCAGGTAAAACTGACGCCCATATCAGCGTATACAACCAGTTTACTCATGCCGGAGAAAAATTCCTTTCGCAGGTCGAGGAAGAGGGGAATACTTCTGAATTTATAAAAATCCAGTCCAACCCCTGCTCCGGTAAACCAGCTTTTGAATTGGGCGCCGTTGACTGTTTGTAGTTGAAAAGCCGAGCCTGTCTGTCCTTCAAGCAATCCCACATTGTTGATCGAGTGGAAGGTCCAGCTGCAGGCAGTTTTTTTTTCCTGGGCCCTAAGGCTGACAGCGAATAAAAGGAGGCAGCAGAGCGTGGTAGTTATTTTCATACCTGCAGATTAGAATTTGCTTTTTAACTGAATATTGTTGATATCTGTATAGTCGTATTGATACAGGCCGTCGGCCGACATGACGAAGGCTGATCCATTGATGGCGATGACGTCATAAAAGGTCGCACCGGAGATTTTCTTCAGCAACTGCAGATTCTGAACATCCGTGGCATCGTATATTTTCAGGCCATCTTTGCCGTCGCACACAAATAAAATATTACCGTCCTTGGCGAGGCCCATGGGATGGGATAGCTGATAGGATTTGACGAGGAATGTGTTGGACATATCGTGTATGTCCACTACCTGCAGCTGGTTATCAAAGCCGAGACAGGCACTGGAATCGTTGAGGGTAACATAGGCATAGTCGTCGTCGGCAATTACCGGGTCGCATCCACGAAGATGGGTGAACTTGCCCAGGAGAGAAGGTTTCGCCGGATCGCTCAGGATATCGTACATGTACATTCCGTCATTGGTACCGATAAAGAGTTTTCCCTTGAGCGGGAAAATGGTTTCACTGTGGAAGTTCACATTTGTTGTGCTTGCCACACCGGGCTTCCAGGGATCACCAATATTAAATGCCGTGAGATTAAACGTGCCAATGGTATATAAAAAATCGCCCACGATACCGAAACGGGCCATGGATCCATTGACTCCGGTGGTATTATTCTTGGACCCGGATAACCTGAATATACCCGGTGCAGAGGGTGCATAAGAACAATACGGACAGCCGTAATAGCCAGTATAAATATTATTGTCCTCGCCATCTACCGTAGTGTCATGTGTACTATATCCGATGACCACATAAATAGAGTTTGGATCGTAGGTTCCCGGTGTGTAAACTCCGTTGTAGTAAATGCTCCGGTCGGGAAATACGTAGGTTTGAAAATCTTTTGCAGCCACTTCCAGCGGATTCGTTATGTCCAGGGTAACCAGGTCGCCATAGCTGTCGGCATATAGAGTTTTTTCTTTAATTGCCATATCCAGGCAGCCCGGAATGTTAATGAAGGAAATGTTTTTTGGCTGGGAGGGATTGGTGTTGTCGATAACGTGTATTCCCTTTCCGGGCTCCGAGAGATAAATATACCTGTCCATTATCGTCATTTTCCCTGTCACTTCGATGGCCTGCGCAGGCTGGCTCTTCACTTCTTTTCTGAATTCAGCCAGCGACTGAAGGATGGGCGTTGTGATCGTATAGGTGTGGGTGATCTTGTCCTTCATGCAACCTGTCAGGAGGACTACACTGAAAAATGCACCGCAGAAGACGGAGCGGATTCCGGAGAGATCTTTCATAACCGTGTTTTGTTTCCTGACCACAGAACGGGGAAAAGGGTTGCACGCAAAGCGGATTTAATCCGTCCGTATAATTTCTAACGGAATTTCCAGGAGATTTTCAGGTTCCAGGAAAGCAGGTTTTGTGAAGAAGGCGGCTGAACCATACTGTTCAACCCATATTGCAGTTGCGGACCCGCCTGAAGCCGGCCTTTATTAAAACCGACCAGAAACGCCGTGGATGCGGACCAGAGGGTATGGTTGATCTTGGAAGAATTTTCATAGTATACGCCGCTGGAAGGGTCATAATAAAGCGCGTTTGTTCCGGCCAGCCATTCAGCAGAAAATCCTGCTTCCCATACCAGGGGCATAGCGGGGTTTTTGTTCAGGGTGAAGTCTACCCACAACGGAATGCCCACATAGTGATATTGGTTCGTGTAGGTTGTAGAAGGAAAATTCGGAGCCGCGGCGGCGGCATAGTATATCCTGGAATAGGCGGAGGAAGGATTGCTGCTGATTTCTGATTTTGTGGAAACGTAATGATAGTTTAATCCCGCCGAAAGGGAAATCTTAGATGAAAGGTTTTTGGAAGCAAAGACGCCCGCACTCCATGAAAATCCGGATTTAACCTCCGGACCGGACGGAGGCGTATTGTTATTAACGGAACCTCCGCTTGTGGCGGGTGCATTCGCATAAGATGATCCCGAATAGGAGGAATGAATAACCGGAATGCCCGGACTGGCAAAAATGCCAAAGGACAATTTTCCTGCAGGTAATTTTTGTTGCTGGGCTGCCTGTTGAGCGACCGGATGGCTGGTTTTCTCTATTGGTGGCGGTACAGGATGATCCTGCATTTCGCGGGATTCCTTTTTTTCTGTCTCCACTGGTTCCTGATCCGGACCCTGGCTATTCGGCTGTGCTCCCTCAGGCAAGGACTGCTGAGCTTCTTCCGTTTTGTTCTCTAAGAGAGCAGATGGGCTATTGCCGGAGTTCCGGTTCATTGCGGATTGTGCAACGTCCAAATCCGATGTCCCGGTATTCGAAGAAACAGAAGATGACTTTTTAGTAAAATTCTTTTGGGTTTGGCCCCGGGTTACATCTGGCATTTCCAGCGCAGCGGTTTTCTGTCTGATTTCATTTTCAGAATCTTCGGGAACCGGCGTGATATTGATCTCCGGAGATGCAGAATTTGACATTGCGGGACTTTGCAAACCGGTCTGTACAGTATGCAGGGATTTGGACGCATGATTTATAAGTAAAAAATATCCCGATCCGGCCACCAGGGCCCCCGTCAAAAGGAAAATCCAGAAGATGGGTCTGCGGCGTTTCCTGTCCTCATCGATCTTCTTCCCGACATTTTCCCACACTTTTTCATCCGGATCAAATGAGAGATGATCCATGATCCCGCGCACCTGGTTTTCAAATTTATTTTCTTGCATACAGTCCCGTTTGAAGGTCCTTGGTATTTTTCGTGATCCAGTTTATCAGCAGGGCTCTCGCCCTGGAATACTGTGATTTCGAAGTGCTTTCACTTATGCCGAGAATCTTGCCTATTTCCACATGTTTATATCCTTCTACGGCGTAGAGATTGAATATCGTCTGATATCCTACAGGTAGTTGCCGGATCAGGTCGGCCAGGTCTTTTGCATTCAGGGCGACTTCCGGATTATCAGCAGAAACCGGGTGCAGTTGTTCGCCGACAAAAGCAAGATCGGTCTGATAGCGGCTGTTGCTCTTGAGATAGTTGATGGCGGTATTCACCATGATCCGTCTGATCCACGCACCCAGGTCACCCGTACCCCTGAATTGCCTGAGGCTTCGAAAAACACGGATAAATCCTTCCTGCAACACATCCTCCGCGTCATCCATGGATTTCGTATAACGGTAGCAGACCCCCAGCATTTGCCTGGCGAATTGTTCATAGAGCTGCCGTTGGGCAGTTCTGTTTCCGTCCAGGCAATCCACTAGCAGCTTTTTCTGGTCCATGGCTAATCTCCTGACAGGAGAATCATCAAAACGGTTGCTTGAAATTGGATTAATTCCCCACCGGATGATTGCAAACGTCAGGCAATAAGGAATATACGCCGTTCCAGCGGTCCGAAAAACAGGTGAAAAGAAAAACCGGCCGTTCCAGGCATCCTGGTGGGGCCGGCTTACCGGGCTTTTCAGCGATATCCGGGTTATGACTGGTAATTGAGCATCCAGTTAACACCGTATTTGTCTGTAAAGGAGGCAAAATAGGCACCCCAGAACATATCCTGCAACGGCATGGTAACTACTCCCCCTTCCGACAGCGCAACAAAGAGTCTTTCGGTTTCTTCCCGCGATCCGGGTTCCAGGTTAATATGCATATTGTTTCCCGGCTGAATTTTGAAACCCATGCTTTCCGGAGCATCGGTAGCCATTAGCACATGGCCGGAAAAAATAGTGAGTTCGGCATGAATGATGAGTTTCTTGTCCGCTTCACTCAGTGGCGGTCCTCCGGCGGGCAGTTCAATATCACCAAATCTTTGAAGACCGGTACCGGTAAATTCACCACCAAAAACTTTCTTATAAAACAGAAAAGCTTCTTCGGTTTTTCCGGGAAAATTCAAAAAAGTAGTCACCCGCGCTTTGCGCTCCGTATTCAGTTCCTTTCTCAGTCTGAATTGCGTGTTCAGGTACTGGTCGAGGTTGTTCATGCCCATTGTGAATCCTTCCTGGAAGCCCATGGCAACAATCTGTTCAAGGTCTGCTTCGCGGTCAAAGCCCAGTTCTATGCGCACGAGGGTCTGTCCGCCGGAAGGTGAAAATTCTTTTTTCCAGTGCATGGCAGGAAATCCGGGTGTCAGGTTCCCCTTATCATCGCAGAAATAAGCCGTGCTGATTATCTTTTTCCGCAGGTCGATCTTTTCAAAGACCTCTTTGCACCAGGTTTTGGTGCCTTCCGGCCCTACCATGGAATAAAGCCATTGACCCCCGGGCCTGAATTCCATGGACCCCGTGTCGCAACGGTAGGGTTTGGGTGCCCACCATTGATTCAGCAGTTCCGATTCCGTCCAGGCACGCCAGACCATTTCCAGTGGTGCGTCAAAGACCCTCCGGATAAAGAGTGTTTTGTTTTTCAGGTCTTTTGTAAAGACCGCTTCGTTTTTTTTCAGGTCTTTCTCCAAGACCGCTTCATTAGTTGTCATGATTTTTTTTGTTTCATTTGGTTTAATAAATGATCCAGGTTTTCAAAACGGCTTTCCCACATTGCGCGGAAAGGTTTCAGCCAGGTATCTATCTCTTTCATTTTTTGGGGATTGAAGTGATAAAATATTTCGCGGCCTGTCTGCTCCTGCCTGAGCAGCCGGCATTCGGCAAGAATCCTGATGTGTTTGGATACGGCCTGACGGCTGCTGTTGAAATGTTCCGCAACGGCATGGGGCGTCATCGCCTGCAGAGCGATAAGGCCCAGGATAGCCCTTCTTGTGGGATCAGCGATAGCCTGGAAAACATCTCTCCTCATGGTATGCGGTGTTAATTTTGCAACCGTTCAGTTGCAAATATATGTGCAATTAATCGGTTGCGCAAATTTATTTTTTACTCCGGCATTGGACTCTGCCTGATCCGCACGGACGCGCAGCTTCCGGAAAAAATGGGATGCCATCACTTTTTCACTGAAATTTGATTTTCATTCCATACGAAATTCTAACGATCATGTTACTCCGTCAAAAAAATGCAGTAATCTATGGTGCAGGAGGTTCAATTGGCGGGGCAGTAGCTTCCGCCCTGGCCGCTGCCGGGGCCAGGGTGTTTCTTACAGGCAGGAATGCCGGGCCGCTTGAACGGCTGTCGGAAAAGATCCGCCTGACGGGCGCGGAAGCGGTTTCCGCTGTGGTGGACGCGCTGGAAGAACAGGCCATAAACAGGCATCTGGAAGGTGTGGTCAGGGATTTTGGTTCTGTAGATATTTCCTTCAATGCAACAGGCACGAGGGTAGTCCAAAACATTCCGCTCACCGACATAAGCACCGAAGATTTTATCGGACCATCCGACCACATGCTAAGGTCCCGGTTTATGACAGCCAAGGCGGCGGCCCGGCATATGATGAAACAAAGGTCGGGCGTAATCCTCCACCTGACGGCCACGCCGGGAGGCATTGGTTACCCTTATACGGGCGGTTTTGCACCAGCCTGTACGGCTATAGAAAGTTTTTCCAGCAACCTGGCTTCGGAGCTGGGACCTTATGGCGTGAGAGTGGTCAACATACGTTCCGGCGGCTCCCCGGATTCCAGGGTATTTATGGAAGCTATAGAAAACCTTCCCGAAGAGATGCACGTCATTCTGAAAAAAATGGAAGGTGACACGATGTTAAAGAAGCTGCCGCTGATGGCTGATATTGCCCATCTGGCCGTCTTCCTTTCCTCCGAACTGGCCGGCATGATCACGGGCGTCACGGTAGACATCAGCAGTGGCACGACGGCGGGCCTCAACTATAAGGTTCCCTCTGTAAGCTAGCGCCCCTGCCCTGCCGGCATTATTAACCGAAGGCAGCATATCCCTGAAAGGAAGATCATGAAAAAGAAAGTATACCGGAAGATCCGGAATTCATTTAAAAAATTAAAAATGCTTTCGACCGAAATCCGAAAGGATTTCGATTCAGAAAAAATTCATGAGTTTCGAGTGAAATATAAGAAGCTGCATGCCTTATTGCGTTTTATCGGATCCGCCGATTCAAAAAAGCACAGGCCCTCGATACCTGATAAAATAAAAGAGCTTTATCATACCCTGGGCAATATCCGTTCCTTTGGAATCCAGCAGGATAAACTTAAACCGGGAAATCCGGATTTCCCGGAACCGGTTCTTACAAACTACCTGGTGGAAATGAAAGTGCGTGCCGCCCACGAAAAAATCGGCGCGGAAACACTACTTAAAAGCAACAATTTTCCCCGGGATACTCCGCGTCTGCGGACCAAACAGCCCTCTGCAACATTAAGAAAAAAATTTGCTGACCGGCATATACGCAACCTCCGGGCGCTCGGTCCCTGGAAAAAGCAGGATGATCTCTCCCTGCATGAGAGTCGTAAACTTCTAAAAGATATTCAGTATACCTGGAAATACCTGAAACCTTCAGATACCAAACCGGATTTACAAATTAGGATATCAAAGCCAGTTATCTCCCGCCTTACGGATCAGCTGGGGGAATATCACGATCTGGTCCTGGCCATTGGGCTACTGGACACGACAAATTCCGATCTAACAAATCAGGAAAAAGACGAACTGTCGGCGGTAAAAGAAAAATGGGTATTGGAGAAAAGCCGTCTGCTGGAAGAAATCAAAAAGTCGCCCGCGATCTATTAAACGTCATGTCCTGTTTACAGCGTGTTCCATACCTGGCGGGCAAATTCTTCCAGCGACGGATCTCTTGCGCCCATCAGCAGCAATACGCAATCGGAGGTGAAATGCGGTCTGAGCTGCTCCACAAGCTGATTACGGTCTTCAACAAAATAAGCCGCCTTATTCTTTGCCTTCAGATCAGCAATCAGGTCGGCAGCGGAAATGTCTTTGGTCGCCGTACCACCGGCGTAAAAAATCTCACTCATCCAGATTTCATCCCGCGGCCTCAAAGCCTCCCCGATCTCTTTTGCAAAATCAGGCCGCAGAAAACGCGTGGGTCCGTAGCCGTGAGGTTGAAACCAGGCAATCACTTTAGGTGCGATGTCCTGGCAGGCACGAATGGACACGGCGCATTTCACCGGATTGTGCGCATAGTCATCGATGAGCAGCACGCCTCTTTTTTTACCAATAACCTGGTGCCGCCGGTAGATACCCTCATAAGATCTCAGGGCTGAGGAACAAAGCTCCAGCGGTACGCCGAGCTGGTTGGCCACAGCGGTAGCTGCCAGCGCATTTTCCATATTATGGCGTCCTACTGTGTTTAAACTAAATCCCGATCCGTTGATTTGAAAATATATTGTAAGTCCCTCCTGCTCGAAGGCCTGGGCCTGATATCCGGCCGGAAACCTGGGATCCGTGGAAAAATCACATGAGGGATCGCGTGACAATGTACGGGCGGCAGCCTGAGTCTGGTTGACGATGAATATCTCCTTTGTATTATTACGGAACTCGGCAAATATCTCCATCAGCGACTCCATCTCTTTGTGGTCCTTATCCACATTCAGCAGTACACCGATCTCCGGTTTATACTGTACGATGGACCCGTCACTTTCATCCGCCTCGATGACCAGCCATTCTCCCGCACCGGCTTTTGCATTTCCTATCAGTCCCTGTTTGATGAGGCTTATCAGTCCTGCCCCGCTGATGATCCCGGGTTGCCGCCCGGCCTGTTCGAGGATATCAAAAAGCATGGCACTTGTCGTGCTTTTTCCACTGGTCCCTCCTATGGCGATCGTTTTTTTCCCTGCGGTGATGAGGGCAAGCAGCTCAGACCTTTTGAGGATGGGAATGTTGAGCTCTTTCGCCTTTACTACCTCGGGAACACTGTCTTCCACGGCCGTAGAGACAACCACCAGGTCTGTTTCCGGTCCGATGCCCTCTCCGTTTTGAACAAAGCAGCGGATATTCAAGGCTTCAAGTTTGTCGCGTATTTCATTGTGCTGGCCCGGCTGAAAATAACGGTCCGAACCGGACACGGATTTTCCTGAGCCCGCGAGGTATTGTGCAATGGCGCTCATTCCGGTTCCTGCTATCCCAATAAAAAACACCTTGCTGAAATCCGAAAGACCCGAAATCATACGCTGCTGTTTATTACAAATAAAGGGATTTAATTCCAAGCTCATTCCCTGCGGTAAAGTATTCTGAAATTTTTATTCGTGCAAGGCGAAAAACAGATGACGCAGGAATCGTCGCTCTATTTCGGGCATCAGGGAAACGCAGAAAAAACCGTGCTGTTTTTCTTGTCCAGGCGGATTCCCCGTACAGCGCCCCGGCCCTGAAAACTAAAACAGAGACCCACGACCCGGGTAGGTTTCGAAGGCAGAGGAGTGCGCAGGACCGTCCGGTCATTGACCAGGAATTCCAGTTGATCCTCCGTTGCCCTGCACGTAACCCTGGTCCAGTCTTTTGCAGAGACACCGAAACCGGAAAGATCATGGGTCTTACCGGAAATTACGGAATCCACGCTGCGTAACATGATCGAGGAGATGCAACCGAGGTTACAGAGGGGAATAAAAATCGGAGCGGCGTCTGTTATCAAAAGGATATTGCTGTACTGGCAGGGTGCGCTTCCGTCGGCCCATTCATTTTTCAATTCGGCAGTAAACACCATCTGGTCTACCGGTACCGGTTCGAAATTGCCGACATTAAAATAACGCAGCCATCCGGATTTATTTTCTCCTTCGAAACCGAGCCTGTCCCTGTATAAAAAGGAAGAAGGGTTGAGATAAACCGGATGTTGACCTTCAGATAGGGTCATCGCCGCCCAGTTTTCCGTAGGGATAAGCAGGGCATGTTCCTTCACCACGGTACTGCCTACCATGAGTTTGGCCGTATAGAATCCGGGCTCATAATAAATAGAAGTGAGTGTGTGTTCTGCGGGCGAAACATTGACACGCGTCCGGGGATCCCAGCTTTGCTGGATGAAAACAGAATCTCCCTTCACTCCGCCCGCATCATAGTTAAATATTACACTATTCGGCAGGCCTCTTGTTACGGGGCGGCTGGTGAAACTAAAACTGGTGCCGGGTTTGTCGTGGTGAGGCCGGAGAAGGGCAAGGATTCCGAAAATCAGCAGGACGATCAGGCAGACAGCCAGCCAGCGTACCGGCCATTTCATGAATATTTTTACAGGCATTTTATTTTTAATGCCGGTTATACTCCCACCGGGAAGGTCCTGCTGCACTGAATCCGGCAGGGTACTTTGGCGTGCAACCGATTTTCTGAATTCCCGTAAGTTTTCAAAGCCCGCGAAGCGGGCAAGCGCATCAAGGCTTGTATTGCTTGGATCATAGGCCGATGCTTTTCTCCCCCAGATACGTCTGAGCGTACTGGAGCTCAGGGAAACACCGGTTTTGTCCAGGATCATTTCACTGAGCGCTTCAAAATCCTTCCCGCTCCAGTGTTCGCCGGATTCCCAGTCAAGCTGTTTTTCTATTTCACGAAGAAGGGCTGCTGTTTCGTTTGACATAAATTTCCGGCGTGAAATATAATGACCAGGAACTGACCAGGGAATGGCCCGGGTGAATTCCCGTTTTCATTTTACGTTCGCCAAAATTATTGAATATATGAAGCAGTTTATATGCGGACTTGTCCTGTACTTTTTTGTCAATTGTGCTGCTTATGCACAGACCATTTATGTGAATCCGCAGAAAGGCAATGACCAGGCGACCGGCAGCGCCGGTGATCCGCTGGCCAGTCTGAGCCGTGCCGTCAGACTGGCGGCGGGTTTTGATGGAAAGCAGGCGGTAACCATCAGGCTGTCTGAGGGAATATATGTGCTGGACGGGCCGGCTGTGCTCAGAACGGCGGCCGGGGCACAAGACACGGGATCTTATACCATTGAAGCGGTCATACAACCGGGAGACACGGCCTGGCATGAATACCGCATGCCCGTAATCACGTCTGTGGATACGGTGAATTCGACCCTTTTTTTCCGGCATTGTATCGGGCTGCTGGCGGCCAAAAGCAATATTCATATCCGGGGAATAAAATTCACCGGTAATCCGAACCCGCTGGTAAAATACTACTATCCCATTGTCAGGGAAGACAGTACCCTCACCGGACTGGAAATCTCCCAGTGCTATTTTATTGCCGAAAAAAATTCTTCCCGGATACAAAGCGGTGCGTGGCCGCACGGCCCCGGTATCCATGTGGATCACTGTATTTTCTATGGCTGCCGTAATGCGCTCGTGCTGATCAGGAATATCCGCGATTTTTCTTTTCGAAACAATATCGTTTATGGCGCCTATGAAGCCGGCCTTTTTTGCGGCGGACAAACGGCGCTGACCGATTTTAGTAACAATATTTTCGCGCATTGCCGTTTTGTTACACTGAGGCCGGACAGCACTCAGCCTCTCTATATTTTTAAAAACTCACTCCTTACAGAAAATGATGCCGTATTTGGTGTGTACTCCAGGAGCGCTCCCTATCACGCAACCGACAACAACAATGTACGGGAGGAAAATGTGCAGCATACCGGAACGGTAAAGCTTATCCAGACAAATTTCGAAGGAACACCGGACGATTTCCTCCATTGCGAAAAAGGAACCGCCGGCAGCGAACTCGATGCTGGCCCGAAGCTTTCAAAGCCGCATTAACTGTTCGGCATATTCTGTTTAGGAAAGGATTGTTCATCTTTTCTCCGTTCCGGCCCCTGCTTTGCCAAAACCGTATCGGTGGATTTTCAAAGAAAGGCGCGATATTTACCGGATCAAGTTTTTATGAACTACACGGAATATGTTGGCCAGCATAGCATGGAATTCCTTCAGAAACTACTGACGGAAATAATTACGAGTCCTAAAGTCGACATCCGGTTTGAATATGCCGACGACGAACAATGGTCAGTTACCCCGATGTGGGTAAATGATGAAGACCAGGAGGTCGCCCTCCGCCTGTACGACAGCGGTCGTTATGCGCTTCATTTCGGTTATTACGACAAGAAGGATGAATATTTTGAGATCATTCATTTTCTTGGCGAGGCCGAAACCCGTATGTTACCTAAGGGATTGCAGAAGATCCTGCATAAAGTGCTGGACGATGAACAGGGTATGCGGGCCCCCGGTCAATTACTTGCTGTTTGACCTTGCGGACAGTGTTTCCGGATGTATGGAGGGCGTGCATCGAAGTTCGATATTTCTTATCTTCAGCACGTGAAGAGGTTAATCCGTCAAGCCGTATTTGTCCAGTCTGCATGGAAGGTTTCAGCCTTCCTACTTTTTATCCTGGCGGCGGGACATTGTAAAAAGGAATACAGTTATGAAGGAGGGACAGCCGTATTTCAGTTGCTGAAAGATGGCGGATCCTGTTTTGACCCGGTCCTCTCCGGAAATTACAATCCCGGCGTTCCCCTTGGTTCATCCAACACGGTACAGCTCCGCGTGCACGTGGAAAAAACCGGAAGATTCAGCCTGCAGACTGATACCCGGGCGGGAATTATTTTTTCAACAAGTGGTTCAATCACGGATACCGGCGTACAGGTCATCACGCTTCACGGATCCGGAATACCGGATTCCTCGGGAGACTTTCTATTCACTCCGCAGACCAGCGAATCCTGCTCGTTTACTGTACATATCGCACCCCCGCAGTCAACCCAGGCAGCATATACGCTGCAGGGATCGCCCGGCGGTTGCACCAACGTACAGGTGCTGGGAGATTATTATGCAGGGCAGACCCTGGTGGCAGGCAACCATATTGTGATTAATGTGGACGTGACAAGTCCGGGAGACTATTACATACAAACTGATTTGCAAAATGGTTTCGGGTTTTTGGCATCCGGCCATTTCTCCCAGACGGGTGTTCAGACTGTCACCCTTGCCGGCGATGGCACCCCTGAAACAGCCCGTAACCTCCTCTTCACCACGACGGGTGGCGGTTCTTCCTGTTCATTCCCGCTCTCGGTAGTGATTCCGGGCGTTCCCGCGACCTATGTTCTCGAATCAGGTGGCGGGTACTGCGTTGCACAGGTAGAAGGTGCTTATACGGCAGGCACACCCCTGACTTCTTCCAATACTGTTGCCATCAGGATTTTTGTACGGGATCCGGGTGTGTTTACCATTGCCACCGCTACGGTGAATGGCGTTTATTTTTCAGCAAGCGGGGAATTCACCAGCACGGGTGTGCAATTTGTTACCCTTTACGGTGTCGGCACTCCAACCATCGTCGGTACTTATACGCTAAGACCTGAAATCGTGGGACCCACTCCGATCGGTGGTGCGGCCTGCGATTTCGACCTTGATGTAAAATAATCGGGACGAAGAAAAAGGCTACCGGTTTCTGGGGAATAGTATTGATAGTCCAACCAGCAGGACATACGGCAGTACAATGATGAATGCAGAGATCAGCAGGTCTCTTTTTTTATTTGGATTACGTTCCCAGGCGTCTTCAAATTTTCCAAGGATTTTCCTGTCGCGTTCATTCACTATAAAAATATGATGGAATATCATGGCTGTAAGAATGTAGGCTGTGCCGGCAAACATGGCAGCGCCGGGTCTGCTGGTGAACCAGGAATGACGGATGAGCCTCAGATAAACCGCTTCAAAGAAAAGAAGCCAGCCTCCGCCGGAAAATGAAAACAGATACATTGCCTGTATGCGGGCGAGAAAATCCCGCGCACTGTAACTGCGCTGATAAAAATGATTGTAAATGTTGAAATACAAATAGTCAATGGGCTTCATAGGGACCGGTCTTTTGGAGGTACTAACGGATCTAACAATCTTATTTAAACGCTATTCCGGCGAAACTGGTATAGTCTGCTTCCCCCCAAAAAACGGTTGATGGTGATTTTGAAGAATTTAGAATGAAATAAAAAGTATTTTTTTTCCTGCCGTTACGGGCCTTCCCAAATCGGGAACCATGAAACCGGTTCACTACTCCGAAATCGGGAATATGCGGACAGAAATCAGCTTATAAGGCAGTGAAACGTCAGGCTGCCTTTCCACGGTTCAGATACCATCCGAGCCACAGACCGCACAATCCAAAACTCACGATGCCATCGACCAGGTGCATGGTGATATCTGCTTTTGGATACCAGATATGAATAGTGTAGGGAGAATTAAGAAATACAATGACGCCTGTTCCTACCGTGACGATCAGTATCCTGCTGAAGCCCGGATCCTTCAGCCTGACCAGAACAAAACAAAGCAGTCCCACGATGATGATGTCTGTCAGCAATCCCCTTAGCATGTTCAAACCCATATTTACATTGAGTGCTTTGTGATATTGTATCTGGGCCCATGGTTTTCCGTCATTGGCAGACATGGACTTTTCCATTTCATCATGACTCATGCCCGGGGGATAATTCGGCATCAGGTAGGCGCCGTCTTCCGTAAACTGAGTGTTCAGAAATGCCATGACCGTATCCTGTTTGGGTGTATACCGCTGACTGGCACCGTGCAGATTCAGGAGGGCCCATGAAAGGGTTTGCCAGACGAAAAGGATAATTCCTCCGACAATGGAGGCAATCGCAAGTTTTTTCATGTTAGTTTATTTTGAATGAGAAGTTACGAAATCCCGCCAAGTACAAATGCTATCCCGCTAAACGCCAGGGCCGACCATGCGCTGGTGACTTCATTTCCATTTGCTGTCATAGGATTGGCGACCGCACCCGGAATATGCAGGATAAGAAACCAAATCAGGATCATGATTCCCGTGAGCAGGGATACCAGCCGCAGCCGGATCTTTAACGCAATGGCCAGTCCTGCCCCCATAAGCGCGATACCTGCAAAATAAGTCCAGAAAAGAGGACCCGGAATCCATGCAGGAACCAGTGTGGATACAAATCCGGGGTAATAAAAATGATCCAGTCCAAAGCATACCAGCATAACTGCAAAGAAAATCCTGCCATAGGGTTTTATTTTATCCAGCAGGTCCGCCCCTCTCTTCGGTTGCCCATTACCGTTGGTATAGGAAGAAGCCAGCACAAAGGCGCCGCCGGACAGGGCCAGTTCCTTCAGTGCGCTGGTCCAAAGTCCCAAATGAATTTTACTGTTGGGTTCAATGATGAATTCATAAGGAACATGACTGAACAGGAAAATCACCCCGAATATACCGCCCAGCGCCAGGCAGAGTTTTTCTGCGCTTTTTGAAGAGACAATGATTATTCCGGAAATGATCAGACCCGCGCCCATCACCATCGCGATGATTTTTATTCCGGGGACGTGTGGCCAGGGTGGAAAAATAAGCGGCTGAAATGCAGGATAGAGAAAATGTTGCAGGCCGATCCCTGCGAGCGCCGTCCCGTAGAAAAAGCGCCCGACCCTGATCCAGTTATTCATGGTGTCTTTTTGGGCATTCAATGTAAGGAATTCAAACCGGGTATGGTAAGAAATCTCGGTAGCGGTTGTTCGTGGGACGAAGCGTGTCGTTTACCGGATCAGAACCATTGTTCCTTTTTTGGTGATCACTTTACCGGTGAAATCTGTACCCCTGACCATCCAGACAAAACCGCCGGAACCCTGCTGCTGTCCGTTTAAAGTGCCGTCCCATCCCGCACCTAAAGTGGTTGTACTGTATACCAGTTCGCCCTGCCTGTTGTATATGCGGAAGTATTGCAGTGAGCCGATGCCAACAGGTATAGGACGGAATATCGCATTGGCCGCTTTGCCCGGAGTGAATGCGTTCGGTACAAAAATATCGGGCATGGTATTGAAGACTTTTACTTTTACGAAGGCCTCGCCCGTACAGCCTTCAGGTGTGGAGGCTGTGACTGTATAACTATAGGAAGCATCTTCCCAGGAATAAAAACCTACAGGGTTTGCAATATTGGGATTGTTTAGCCTGTCGGAGGGTGTCCAGGTAAAACTGCTGGCCCGCGGTTCGCTCGACACAGCGTGAAATTGAACAGGCTGACCAACCACTACAGAAGTATCTCCTCCCGCGTCCACTATTATTTTGTCCAGCACCGTGACGTGGAAGGTATCCATAAGAGGATTTGGACATCCATCATTGAAAACGGAAAGAATATAATCTGTGCTCGTGACAGGATCTACCGGTGTAGTCAGCTGAAAGGGTGCTGTTATCTGGTGACTGGTATCCAGGATGGGCATCCAGCTGTACCGTGTTCCTGTTTCTACACTGGCGTTCAGGAAGGCCCGCGTTCCAAAGCAGATCGTGGTATCTGCGGGGCTGACGGAAGCTACGGGAAATAATTCCGGTGCAAACCGTACGACGGCGACAATGCTCGTATCAGGGGGGCAGACACCGTTCTGATCGATCAGCCTGAACCTGGTATCCAATGTGATCTGATGAATGGTAAGCGCGGTTGTATCATGGGCCGGCTGCACATCGGTCCAGGAAATGCCATCCGTAGAAAATTGCCAGTTTCGGACAGATCCTACATTCTCTGAAAGTTTCATGGTAACACCAAAGGGCTGACCCTTACAAAACGTACTTGTATCCGGATTAATCTTCCCTCCCACAGATTTCGAATCCACGGAAATGACGGCCGCGTCACTGGTATCCGCTGCGCATACCGTTCCTTTTTCCACGACTGCTTTGAAATAGGTTGTCCTGGTCAGATCTGATGAAGTATACACAGGACCGTTAAAATCAAGGGGAAGCCAGTTTACGGAATCCGTGGAATATATCCAGCCCTTTACCGTACCTGAATAATTTTGCAGGGTGAGGATACTTGAATTTCCCAGCTCACAAACGGTACCGGATCCCGCTATCCTGCCGGCCTCCGGCGAGGGAAGGGTTTTTACTGCAAACACATCCGTGAGGTTGGCACAGCTGTTTTTTTCATTTACTGATACATTGCCACCAAACTGTGAGGACTTCACCCTGAGTATATTGGAATTTTCACCTGAAATAACCGTCCAGCTGTCGGGAATATCCCATTTATAAATTGCACCGTCCAGTGCGGGAACTGAATAGGTTACCACTGAATTATTACAGACCAGCGTATCACCCGAGATTTCCAGTCCCCCGCAGTTATTCCGGAATGCCACGTATCCGTAAGCGAAATGTCCGCCGGGTACACAGTTGTCGGCTTCGAGGATCAGCGATACTTTTTTCCCCCGGTAAGGTGCAAGATCGAATGTTACTTCTGTCCACCCCTTGAACCAGACATCCTGGAGATATTCCCCACCTCCGGTCGGAAAGGGATTAAAATTGGGAGAAGTCAGCCTGCTTACCTTAAAACCATTTGCCTTTGCCGTGGCGCTGTCCAGGGTTGCACCCTGACCATTTTGATTCACATTGCCGAAGGTCGGCAGATAGTAGCTCGGGGAAGCACATTGGATGATGCCGTCGTCAGTCATCAGCGTGACGGACATCAGGGCCTGCTGCTGTGAAATATGAGTGCCATTTTCCAGCACCATGGCATAGGCATAGGTCATGGTGTAAGGCTCGGTTGTCGGACCGGGCGGCACACTGATAGAATATTTCAGCCCGCGGACATATCCGCCGGCATTGCCGTTGCGGCTATTACCCCTCGTTATGGAAGTCGAACCCAGCTTAATAGAGTAACCGTACTGATAGCCGTTGATATTTGGAATGGTGGGGAATCCTCCGAAGGGATCGTCAGAATTATAGGTTACTACCTGAATGCCATTAACAGAATACAGGTATTCCGGAATGGCGGTTACATTAAGGGTGCCGTTCGGATAGGTAAAATTGGAGTCGTAACGCTGCTTGATCGCATCCGGCCCGTTGCCTTTGGCATTGTTTCCGGTATAGGCATACCAGTGATTGAGCGTTCCACTCGCGAAATCAATATTGATGGGACAGGTTTGCGTTTGTGATACGGACCTGAAACAGATAAAGAATAAAATAACACTTAACCTGCACTTCATTCTCGGAAGGTTTGACGAGGGTTGTGGGTATTCCCCGGCCTTCTCATGGGATCGGAATATTCAGGTTATTATCTACGTAATTTAGGCAAAAATGGTTGTATTCGGCAAGGCATTTACACCTTATCCTGTATTTTAGAATCAAACGTCGGTAAATCAGATACGGATTTCCATTCCGGCTTTCCCGGCCGGGGAATTTATTAAAGGAATAAATTCCTAAGCACCTGAATAGCAGAATAATACTACCTGGCCTGCAAATTGTCTGGTCACGGGGAATGTAAACAGGAGCTCAGCCAGTCTGTTGTCTGACTATGATTTTATTAATATTAAGAAGTCGCACTTCAGGCATATGATTTGCACCCTGTGAACAAGTTGACTTCACTATGAGATGCACTCTATGGACTCTGATCATTGCACTTTTTACCATTCAATGCCGGAACGCGGAAGACTATTTCAGGAAAGCGGAAGATTTGCACGAAGAGGGCCGGCTTTCGGCGGCTATCCCCGTTTATGATCTGGCTATCCGGAAAAATCCATTTTTTAAAGACGCTTATATTCAGAAAGGCCTTTGCTTTGCAGCGCTCAACCTGACGGATTCTGCCATCAGGGTGTTTAATCAGTTACAGGATTTCTTTCCCGAGAATACAGCCTCTCACTACTATGCCGGCCTCTGCCACTACAGGCAAAAAAAATATCCTGAAGCCATTGATTGCTTTAATCGCGCACTCGAATGCAAGGGTGGTTTTGACGTTGAAGGGTCAGATTCTATCCGGCTTCTCCTTGACCTGAACAAAGACCGTTTTCAGAGTGAACTACCGGAAATTGATATTCCTTCTTATGAAATCCTCTACAACCGGGGGATGGCCTATTTTAAAACCGGCGAGGTCAGGAAAGCGTCCCTGGATTTTTCGAATTGTGTACTTCAGGAATATTATCCGGGCACCAGCTACTATATGATCGGTCTGTGCCGTCTTGCCTTAAAACAAAAAAAGAAAGCCAGGGAATCTTTCCTGATGGCTACACGCTATGGAGAAAATTTCTCCGTCCAACGGCCGGATATCCTGAGCTCAATACCCTAATCTTTTTTTGATCTGCTCGGGTTTGCATTTTTTTCAAAGCCCGGATCACTGACATCCTTGGGCTCCGACTTTTTCTTATTTTTCAGGATGAAACCTTTTGTAGCTGTTTTTCTGACGCTCACATTCTTCCAGACAGGTCTCCTGAAAGCGCAAACGACGACGACATTCTCCGGCTGGCTCGCGGAATTTGGCCGTGTGGAACTGGGTAACAAATACAGCCTCCACATCGAAGCACAGTTGCGCAGTACGAATGAATGGGAAAACATACAAACCCTGGTACTGCGCGGAGGTCTGAACTATAACCTCAGGCCAAACCAGGTTATCACCATAGGATATGGATATTTCAGCAATCGCCGGGTCATCGACGGCGTGACCGGATATGTACCCGAAGACAGGATCTGGGAACAATATTCCTTTACTGAAAGTTTCTCATTCCATTCGCATTTCGTAACCATTCAAAACCGTTTTCGCCTCGAGCAGCGGTTCATCGGCCAGGCTTCGGTGCAGGATAACCAGCTGGTCACCGACAGTTTTGCTTTCGCACAGCGGATCCGCTATTTCGCCCGGATGATTGTACCACTTGGCAAGTCCGCTGGAAATACATTTCTGAAGGGCACCTATATTTCCCTGCAGGATGAAGTCTTCGTCAATTTTGGAGACATTTCGGTGGTTAACGGGAAATACTTTGATCAGAACCGCGCATATTTTTCTGTCGGGTATCGTTTTTCTGCTAAAAACGATACTGAAATCGGATATATGAATCAGTATGTTTTAGGACAGGGCAGCACGCGGGTTTCCAATAATATTCTCCAGCTGGCCACCTATATCCGGCTTTGAAAATCCTGGTAAAAGCCTGCCTCAACATTTCCGTACAGATCCGCCTGCAGTTTTTAAAGAATAAACTATATTTACTTACGCTCCACGAGATAAGATACTCCCCGCCCTGTATTACAGACATTCCGGTCATTTAATGGCCACCCGGAAAGGGTTCGGACATCCGTCCCTGTCCGTTAAAAGGATTTAAACCGCAACGCGATGGAATCCCTTACAGCAAAAATTTATTCACAGGCTCATTATAAAGCATCTGAAGGGGCTCCTCTTATTTTTGAGCTGACCAATCATTCCAAAAAACCGGTTCATATTCTGAAATGGTTCACCCCTCTCGAAGGAATGAAAAGCGATTGTCTCCAGGTAGTCAGAAACGGGAAAAGCATTCCTTATGACGGGCGTCTGGTGAAACGGGGAACGCCGGTGCCGAAAGATTTCCTCGTCCTTGCTCCCGGAGCTTCCGTACACGCGAAAATAAATATCAGTGAAGCATACAATTTAAGTAAGAGCGGCCGGGTAAAAGTGGACTTCAAGCCGGAAAAATTCATTTTCCTGAAGGAAAAACCCATACATCCATTCCTTGCCTCCACAGCAGAAGGCAGGAAATCCATAAAGGCGGTAAAAGTGATCACGAAAGGCGCTGCTTTTCAGGTCACTGGCAGCGCATCCGCACTTCTAACGACAGGCGAGGCTGCCCGGGATATGGAACGCCGGAAAGTTCCGTCACGCAAAAAAAAAATTCAGGCTTCTCCCTTTATGACAGTCGGGCCGCATCCCCTTCCCTGTAAAGTCAGGGGAGGAAACACCAAACGCAAACCGGTGGCAACAAAAGCTCACCTGAATGGTTATCATCTCGCAAAAGCGACGCTTGGTCAGATGGGGAATAATAAAAAATTCAAAACCTGGTTTGGTCGCTTCAGCAAAACAAGATTTAAGAAAGTAAAGTTGGATTTTCAGAAGATAACGGATGAATTTGAACAGAAAGAATTCACCTATGACCTGTCAGGCTATCAATGCGACCGGGGGGATTACGCGTACACCTATAAAGGCACTACGACTATCTGGTTATGCAGTGCATTCTGGACCGCGCCAGCAAACGGAACAGATTCCCGTGCCGGAACCCTTGTGCATGAACACAGCCATGCTTCGGCTTTCACGGATGACATCGCTTATGGAGAAGAAGATTGTCTGCAGCTGTCCCGGAAGAATCCGGAAAAAGCTGTGCGAAATGCCGACAGTCATGAATTTTATGCGGGCGGTTAATATGCCGGAATGAAAATCATACCAATCAATTCTGAAATATGAAAAAAACAATGGTTACCCTCGACGGCAGTCATCGCCATTTTCTCGCGGGATCCACGGCACTGGGTCCCGCCAATCCACATGACTATGTGGAGCTGACCATCAAATTGCGCGGTAAGAATCACCTCCCTGATATAACAGAAAGACCGAAGACAGCCGAAACGCATAAAAGCATTGCTGAGAAATATGGTTCATCGGAAAAAGATATCCGCCTCGTCAGGGATACACTTACCAAACTGGGTCTGGACTACATCGGCCACCATGCGGCCGCCCGCAGCCTTTACATGAGCGGGACGGTGAAGACACTTGAACATGCATTCGATATCAGGCTGATGAACTACCAGAGCACCGAAGGTCATTTCCGCGGACGCGTGGGCTATGTACATATTCCAAAAGAACTGAAGGATATCGTCGTTGGTATTTTTGGTCTGGATAACCGCAGGATGATCAGCAGGAAGAGACCTCCGAAGCAGAGGGCTTCGATATCGGTTGCCAATGCGGTGCAACGAGCATGGTATTTTCCTGAGGAACTTGCTGAGAAATATAATTTTCCAAAAAACGACGGAGCTGGTCAGTCGATCGGCATCCTGGAATTTGGAGGCGGGTATTTTGAAGAGGATCTGAAAACTTTTTGTAAGATCGCTAAAGTACCGGTACCGAAAGTAGTACCCATATCGGTTGATCACACGTCTACCATTTCCAATGACGAAGCCGTGGTGGAAGTTATGATGGATATTGAAATCGTTGCTGGAATCTGCCCCAAAGCCACCATCCCCGTGTATTTCGGACAGTTCACGGAAAGGGGCTGGATCAATATCCTGGACAAGGCCATTCACGATACGGAAAACAAGCCCACGGTAATTTCAGTAAGCTACGGCCTGCCTGAAGGATACGATGTCTGGACCAATGGCGCGATGACCATCATCAACAACTCCTTTATGCAGGCTGCCCTGATGGGCATCACCATTTGCATCTCATCCGGCGACGATGGATCTGACGCGCAGGTTGGTGATGGTTACGCCCATGTGAGTTTCCCTTCCACCAGTCCTTATGTCCTTTCGGTTGGAGGAACCAACCTGCGGGTGACCGGAGGAAAATTAAATGAAACCGTCTGGAAAGACGGGGACGGCCTCCGCCGGGATAACGGGGGTTCCACTGGTGGCGGGGTAAGCGTCTTTTTTCCCAAGCCCGTATGGCAGACAAGCATTCCCATTTCTTCTGTGGATCCGGGCGCCATTGCGGGGAGAATTGTTCCCGATGTGGCCGCGCATGCTCAAACGGACGGGAATACTACCGGATATTTTATCGTAGTACAGGGTCAGTCGGCCCGTAACGGAGGCACCAGTGCTTCTGCTCCTTTATGGGCTGCCCTGATCGGCAGGATCAATGCCCTTCTGCCTGCCGGAAAGAAAGTCGGTTACCTGACGCCGTTATTATATCAGAAAGTCAAAGGAAGTGCAAAAACGCTGGGTGCATCCGGCTGCAGGGACATTACAGTCGGCGACAATATCTCCGCGCCTATCGGAGGTTATTCAGCCGCCAGGGGATATGATGCTGCTACAGGTTGGGGCTCACCCAACGGAAAGAATTTTTTAAATGCCCTGTTGAAAATGATCTGAAAGAATAAAAGGAATCATGCAAAAGATATACAGAACCGGGGCTACAGGCGCTCTCCTGGATGAGTATGAACGCGCCATTGCAGATTTAAAGAATGAAATCCGTGTTATCGGCGACAAGGAAATTCCGGTGGTGGTCGATCCGCATACCGACGACGAAGACTGTCGTTCCGTACAGTCTGTTCTTGCCCATGTGGTGCACGCAGGATGGGGATACGCGGGCAGCATTTATCAGTTCAGGGGCAACCCTTTCAACCGGCCGGCCAAAATCTTCCGTACCACCGTGGATGAATATATTCAGGACCTCGACGAGGTCTTTGCCTTTACGGCGAACGTGCTGGGTGCAATGAAAGACGACGAACTGCTGGAAAACGATGAAACAAAAAAAATAAAGGTCAGGTGGGGACAAACTTACGATGCGGAGCAACTCATGGAGCACGCCATCGTTCATATACTCCGTCACCGGCGTCAGATTGAAAAATTCAACATCCTGCTGAAAACCACCAGTCATTTTAACAACCCGTTGTGAACCTGTTTACAATTTGTTCATATCAGGGCATTAATATTGTTACGTGTTCCTTGCAGAGGGATTGATACCCGGAGTACCGCACTAATCACTCCGTTAACCATTGCAATGGCTCTTAGGGAAAGGCTTACTTTCCCTATTTTTATTTTGCAGCTATTTCTCCCGGAGCGCCACTACCGGTGTACTATGTTCCCGGACTTTTGCATGCCCCGTCTGGACATGATTGCACTGACCCAGCGCATAATATATAAGGAAAAAAATCAGGACGGTGGTAAGACATCCGCCTCCCAGCTTCCGTGCACCCCAGGCGGCAATCAGCGCCCTCAACCATTTTGGCATAGAAAATTCTTTATTTAAATTAATTAATATCCGGGAAGGTTGATACAGGACAACTGATCAAAGTATCCACAGACGAACCGCCATGATAAGCAGCCAGAAAAACAGGGTCACCCCGAGTGCCACCGCAGTTTTTAAACGGGCAAATTTTATTAGTAGCAAATAAAGGACCACCACCGCCAGTACTTCAACCGCAAGGAACACAAGCAGTCGGTATAACAGATTTTTATTGCGGTCGAATGATGAATAAAGACGGTTCCCCGCATGGCCGGAAGAGACGAAAAACCGCGCAATCCATTTTTCAGCCAGCAGAACAGCAGTCGCAACTGTTACCGCCAAAAGGATCCCTTTTTTCATCTGTAGTTACGATTGAAGTTTGAAGTTAGTCAATCGCAATACAAGACCCGTTAGGTTCCACCTGCCCGGGAATTTATATTATTAGTATCCATGGGATTATTGAAAACAGAGAGGCGGATGTTATTTGACAGCGTTGCTTCCTCTATCAAATCGGCCCCGGGTGGTTTTTTGCAGGTGCAGCATGTTAATTAATAAACTGACTACTTCAGCATTTTTTAAGTATTTTGGTGCCATGCGCTGGCATTGCCCCGTATTGAAAACCTTATCCGCGGTTTCAGTTGTATTTGTCTTTCTGACCCAGTCCTGCAAACCTAAGGACGTGGAACCTCTTTTACCGGTAACAGCGCCCGACTCCACCATGTCGGTACAGAGCCTTGACAAAACGGATGTCAATGAATTCGACATCAACTATCAGTTTCACCCCGATCAGCAAACCGGTGATTTTTCAAACGTTTTTCTCTATTGGAGCACGAACAGTGCTTTTAGCAGTGAAGTCGATAGTGTCCTTCTTTCAAGTTCCATTTTCAACGACAGAAAAGGTAAATTTCATGTGGCTGGCCTCAGGGAGTCGACTTCTTATTACACCCGGCTAAGTGCGATCGTGAATGGCAGACTGAACTATTCGGCGACGAAGAGCTTTATGGTCGACTCCCTGGCCATCCTTAATATTTTCGGTGTTGACAGTTTTCCAATCAATATCAGCCGGGGGCCGAACCAGAATTCCCAGATTTTTACCAATCTGTCACCGGCCGGTTCCTCCGTGGGTGATACGTCTGCACACGTCATGCTGGGCGACTACAATTGCCCGATTACAAGCGACCAGGGTTATATGATCAGCTTTGAAGTGCCCACCAGTATTCCCGCAGGCCAGTATTACGAACTGAAGCTTCGTAAAAAAGGAATGGACGCACAGTCAGCACAACCCCTTTATGTGCTTAAAAATTTATGGACAGACATAAATCCTCCGGATGTACCTGTGGGAAACAGCGGTTATAGTTCAAACGGAATTGGTTTCTATGGCACGTGCCAGTCAGCCGACAAAGGTTATATGGTAGGCGGTATATATCTGCATACGCTGAATATTCCTGCCAACGAAGAAGGCAGCAATACCGGACCCTATTCCATACAGGTTCTTGATGGTTCATCACAGCAATGGTCCCAGATCATGCCTTCCAATCCCAGGCTGTGGGCTTATCCGGTCACCTATTTTTATAATAACAGTATTTATGTTTTATCCGGAGAGATCAAATGGCCCGTTACCGGAAATATTCTTGAGCAAAACATGTGGCGTTTGGATCTGGGCAGCAATACCTGGATTCAGATGGATCCCCTGCCCTTTGCAGGAATCGACGACCCGGTGAGTTTTGAAGTAAACGGCAACTGGTATATCGGCCTGGGATTCGATCTGAATGACAAAGACTCTTCCGGTATTCCAAAGCCTTCAAAAAAGTTTTGGAAATACGATCCTGCTGCAGGCATTTGGGCACAGGTAGCAGATTTTCCCGGAAGTACCCAGGTAAACCCCACTGGTTTTACGATCGGATCAAAGGCATATGTTTTCTGCGGGGCAATTACGACGGGTTTGGCAATGAAATTATCTGATTATTCGGAAGAGCTATGGCAGTTTGATCCTTCAGCCAATAGCTGGGCACAACTCAGCCTCCCGGCGAAAGGCGGCCCGGTTCCCGGTGAGCGATATTCGATCGTATCATATAATGGCAAGGCACAATTTTTTACCGGGGAAGCATTGCTTTTTATGGGAACGACCTACGGATATGTCCTCGAAAATTCCTCCCTGGAATACGACCCGCAGACAGGCAGCTTTACTCCCATTGCTTATAATAGTTCAGCCGGCATTATGCGCCTGGTGTACAGCAAAGGCAATAAGTATATTTTCCAGTCTGATGCACTCGGCTATATCGATAATATCCCCAACCGTACGAATCAGTTAAGCTTTGATCCCTGAGTAGGCCGGCAATATCTAATTTTGCAACTCAGGTTCTTTTTCAGGCGTATATATAAGTGTTCAATTAAAAAACCCACCTGTGCCGGTGAATTCCGTCATTCGATTTTCTTATCTGTGTATAGCGCTCCTTTGCTGCACATGTAACAAAACCGGGCCACCCCCGGGACCGAGGCCAAGCCTTCCGGTTCAGACTGACAGGAACTTTTATACCGTTGACCTCAACAATGCGAACTCCCCTGAGGGGCAGATTCTGCTGGCCTTGAATTCAAAATCCAAAGGAGTAATTTTTTCGCTAGACCGGCAGGGTGCGCTCATGTGGGAAAAATCCATTGGCGTTACCGTGGAAAATTTACAAAAATGGGTTGTGAACGGCAAAACACTGTTTACCTATTTTCATTCAGAAGGTACCATTCCACTGGATGATATTCCCGGTACAAAGCTCGGATACGAATACATCTGCGACTCCGCGCTCAATATCATCGATTCCGTCAAATTGAAAACTTCCGGTCTGATCGACGTCCGCGTGCAGGATAAGCTGGACGTGCATGAGTTCATCCTGCTGGGTGAGAAACACTATATCTACGAAACTTATTACTCCCTTGCACCTGACAATATTCCGGACAGCCTCCACCCTGCCCCGGGTGTTAAGGTAGCTGCCTGCGTTATCCAGGAAGTCGTCGATGGAAAGGTGGTCTTTCAATGGAATGGTGCGGATTTTCCGGAGCTGTATGCTTCAAGCCGCGAAGACAATAATTTTGGAGACAGTTCCCATACGCACGATTACATGCACCTCAATTCCATCTGCGTCGATCAACTGGATAACAACCTCATTGTCTCCTTCCGGAATATGGATCAGATCGTAAAGATCAGCCGGGAAACGGGTAAAATATTATGGAGACTCGGAGGAACACAGAGTGATTTTGCACAAAATACAGACCAGCTTTTTTTCCGCCAGCACTACGTGAGACAGATGGACAATCATTCCCTGATTTTTCTGGATAACGGTCTGCAGGGTGTAAGGGAATTCAGCCGCGTCGTGGAGTTACAATTGAACGAAAACAGTAAACTCATCAACAGCTTCAGGTCATTTACTATTCCTGACAAATGGATCCAGTTTGCAGGATCAGTGCAAAAGGCGGGGGAAAATTATTTTATTGGCGGCGGATCGGGTAATTACACACTCGAAGTAAATTATATAACCGGTCAAAAATTGCTTCGTCTTACTCAGCTTTATCCAAGCTATCGTTCCCTTAAATATTGAGGCGTCAGGCCGCGGGGGCATTGGATTTGGGTGAAGTGCCGGCGATCATCAGGGCGGCAGCTGCCAGGCCGGTGTCTTTCACCAGATTGGTCAGCGCGATACTCACAACCGGAGTCCCTTCCGTCCGGATCAGTGCCGGTATATGGATCGTCAGCACGATGATCAGCAGGAATGCCGCGAGAAAAATTCCCGCCAGCCGGGCCTGTTTATTGGTAAGGAAAGCGATCGATGCTGCGATAAGGGCCAGTCCGGTAATATAGACCCAGAAAATACCCCCCGGTATGAACCGTGGAACTGTTTTCTGAAATCCCGTGCGATCAAGGAAATGGTTCAGGCCGAAAAACAAGATTACTAAGGCATATAGAACAATGCCAATCCGGTAAAGTGTTGGTGTGTTCATAGCAATCGTTTTTGTTGTACCTAAATTTAACTAATCTTCCCAACTTTTCCATTGAAGATTTGACGGCATTTTCCATGCCTGACCGTTAGTTCAGGGCTGCTAAAACAATCTGTAAAAGGGGATTAGAAAGTTCTTTTGACCTTAAATTCACCGCACCCGATGAGCAGGACGCGGGTGCATCGGTTACCCCTCCCTGTAAGGTGGCTGTTACCATTTCACCTGCCGGGAGGTTGGGGTACATGATTACCCTCTCCGCGGTGCCGTAAAATCTAATAGTTATGAGCGGCAGGAACCTGCCCGGGATCAAGGCTCATCTTTTTAGCCTCTGTACTCAGTGGCATTCCTTTGCGGGCAATGACGAAGGCATAGTTCCACCAGTTCTGTGTGGCGGCGGCAAGATCTTCAAAACGATAGTATCGGTCCTCACCTTTGAGCGTGTGGTAAGTATTGGTTTTCCCGAAACTGTATGGATCGTAGGCTTCGAAAAATAATTCCTGATCGACCTGACGGTATCCTTTCAATACAATAAAATGACCCCAGCCCGGACTGGTAACATAAAATTTATCTGCCCTGTACTGGTCCACTCCCGACTGGCGGACTCTGTCCATATCAAGGCAAAGAATAATGATCTGGTTCCTGTCCAGCTGCGACTTCACACGCCCTGCGAAATCGGCAGGTTCAGCTCCAAGGCTGATAATTCCAAACTCAACACCATAAAGATTCAGGTAGCTGGTGATGTCGGTAGTATACCACCAGCCACCGTCGGTTTGATAGGTCTGCCTTGCGTCAGCCGCCGTTTTATTAAAACCCGAATCAGCCCACCTGATGGCCATGGTAACAGATGAGGGACCACAGTTATTACCGGCGAAATTACCGCTGGTGCCCTGATCGATATACCAACTATAACTTCGGTCTTCGCTGAGGGAACGATTGATGAAATGACCAAGCCCCCAGCTGACAGAATACATATTATTGCTTGCCTGAACGGTCCAGTCCTGTCGCGTACGATGATCATTGGCGAACACCGTATAATGGATATCCTGTTCAAAGTCATTGACAGTCACGCCGCTCACCTGTTCCAAACCGTTAACCTGTGCGGTGCTGCCGGGAGATAATTTAAAAACGGCTTTCAATTTTATACCATAATACAGGCTGTCCGGAGCATGGACTGTAACCTGATGATTTGCTGAATTAATTTCCGTATTATCGCTCCCGGGGACGAGGCTGAATTGCAGTATTTCCAGGCCGGGCTTGCCGGCATCCTGATCTTTCCTGGAACACGCGGATAAAATAAGGAAAAAGAGCGTTGCCTGGACCAGGATTTTTGAACGGAATACGCGCATAAAAAAAACTGTTCTGCGTTTTAAAAATAGTGAAAAAAAAGGGGCCCCTGTGGATAACCTGTGGCCTTCTCCCGGCAAAACGCTATCTTCAGATTTCTAAGATCCTATGGGAGGAAATTGGTAATTTTACCCCATGTTGAAAGAGAATTCTACCATGTTGACAGAGGAAAAAATTATACAAATAATCAACGATTTTATCCACGAGGAATTTGAAGTAGAACGTGCCAGGATTATTCCTTCCGCAGACCTCAAAGCCACCCTCGAACTCGACAGTCTGGACTATATTGATTTGGTGGTAGTTATGGAAAAAAATCTTCATATTAAAGTCGATCCTGCTGATTTTATGGACATCCGCAGCATACAGGATCTTTACGATTACGTATTATCCAGGATGAGCGTCACCAGGAGCTGACGGGGGTTAACCTTTTCCTGACTTTCCCTTCTGCCGGCTGGCATGATTTTGCCCTGTTCCTGAGATAACTTCTTAGCATGCCTTCCCGTAAAAAACCAGCCATTTCTTTGACCGACGCGCCGGCAAGACCGATGCCGAAAAAAATCAGGCCCATGCTGGCCACGTTGGTTGATAAGCCATTCAATGACGCAGATTGGATTTTTGAGGTCAAGTGGGACGGCTACCGTGCAATAGCACTGATGAACCACGATAAAATTTCCCTTCAGTCACGGAACGACAAATCCTTTGAGGAAAAATTCTATCCCGTTCACACCGCCTTGAAATCCCTGAACAGACAGGCTGTAATAGACGGCGAAATTGTTGTCCTTGATGAAAACGGCATTTCCAGTTTTGGAGCCCTCCAAAACTGGAGAAGTGAAGCCGACGGTCAACTGATTTATTATATTTTTGATATCCTCTGGCTAAACGGAAAAGATCTGAGGAAACTGCCTCTCGCCCGAAGGAGAGAAATTCTGATAAAGCAAATCAGGACGTCCGATATAATAAGAATCAGTGAGGGCTTTGATGAAAAAGGTATTGACCTGTTCAATTCTGTACGTGAACTCGGACTGGAAGGCATTATTGCTAAGAAAAAAGACAGTCCTTACCAGGAAGACGCAAGAAGCAGGGACTGGCTGAAGATAAAAACACAAAAAAGGCAGGAAGTCGTCATCGGCGGTTATACGCTGAATGAAGGAAGTCCGAAATTGTTCAGCTCTCTTCTTGTGGGTGTATTCCAGGGTGACGAGTTTGTCTATACGGGCAAGATCGGTACCGGCTTCGACCAACGTATGCAGGCTGATCTTATGAAGAGGTTCAAACCTCTGGTGATCAAAAAATCACCCTTTCAGTTTTTGCCGGATATCAATAAACCCTCCCGTTTCCGTCCCGATCCCCCTGTCGCCCGCGCTGTATGGCTGAAGCCCAAAATGCTGTGTGAGGTCAGTTTTACCGAGATGACATCAGACGGGGTTATGCGTCATCCGGCGTTTCAGGGTCTGCGGGAAGACAAGGATCCCGGATCGGTCGTGCTGGAAAAAGAAATTCCGGAGAAAAAGATCAGAGCGGGCGGGCGGAAAACCCTTTCACATTCTGCTGTTAAAAACGCCGCGCCAAAATCCCCTGTCAATCGTTCCACCACCAAAAATATCGTTATGGCACCCAGGGAGAATACAAGAAAAACGCTGTTGAATCCTACGGAAGAAACCCAGGTAAAAAAAATCAACGGACATGAATTAAAATTTACAAATCTGAGTAAGGTGTACTGGCCGAAGGAAAAGCTCACCAAGCGGGATATGCTGAATTATTATTTTCAGGTCGCTCCCTTTATGCTGCCCTATATTAAAAACCGGCCGCAATCATTAAACCGTCATCCCAATGGAATCAGCGGTCCGGCTTTTTACCAGAAAGATGTTAAAGGAAAGGCACCGGAATGGACTGCAAAATTTGACTATCACAGCGAAGGAGACGACCGGGACAAGGAATTTCTGGTATGTACTGACGAATCCAGCCTGCTTTATATGGCTTCTTTGGGATGCATCGAAATCAATCCCTGGTCGAGTACAGTTAAAAAACCGGACAATCCCGACTGGTGCGTGATCGACCTGGATCCGGATAAAAATCCCTTTGACCAGACCATAGAAGCCGCGCGGGTTACGCATGCTGTGCTGGAGGAAATCGGTGTGGTTTCCTGCTGCAAGACATCGGGATCCACCGGAATTCACATTTATATTCCACTTGGCAGCAAGTACAGCTATGAAGATTCCAAGGAATTCGCGCGTGCCATCGTAACCGCTGTGCATGCCGAGATCCCGGACTACACCAGCATCGAGCGTCCCACAGCCAGCCGCAAAGGAAAAATTTATCTGGACTTTCTGCAGAACCGTCCCCAGGCCACGCTGGCCGCACCCTATTCCCTTCGTCCCAAACCCGGTGCCACGGTGTCCACGCCGCTGCATTGGGAGGAGGTCAGAAAAGGATTACGAATGCAGGATTTTCATTTGCGCAACACCATGGACAGAATCGAAAAGGAAGGTGATCTTTTTAAACCTGTATTGGGTAAAGGCATCGACTTAAAGAAAGCCCTGAAAAAGCTGCAGGGCATGGGCCATACAGAAGCGGTATGACGGGTGCTGACCGTAATGATCACCGGGCATGCAGATTGCTGAGAATGAATAAACAAAGATTATGGATATAGTTGAAAATAGAAACCAAAATGGGTATCCGGTTAACATAACCGAAAAACAACGTACGATTTCGGGTGTGGCGGGAGGCATTATCCTGATGCTGGGTATTCTGGGCTTCGGGAAATCTTCATTCCGTCGTGCGCTCCGAATGACGGTAGGCAGTCTGTTGATCCTCCGCGGTGCAACAGGATATTGTCCGGTCACCGACCTGATGGAAAGTTCCGGGGAAATTCCACCGGTGGAGGAGAAAGCAGCCATTGCCTGAGATCTTTTCCGGCAATCAATAATGCTTTTTTCATATCACGGTGTTAACTGTCCCACTTTCCGCTGAGGGGCCTGAGTTTGTACCTTCGGGAAATGAAGAAAAAACTCGTCGTACTTACGGGCGCCGGCATCAGTGCAGAAAGCGGACTGAAGACCTTCAGGGACAGCGATGGTCTTTGGGAAGGTTACGACATCAATGAGGTAGCGACGCCCGGCGCCTGGCTGAGAAACCCGGCCCTGGTGCTCGATTTCTACAACATGAGGAGGAGAAATGTCAGGGCAGCCGTACCGAATCCTGCTCATGAGGTTCTGGCTTCGCTCGAGAGGGAACTGGACGTTCAGGTTATTACACAGAATATCGACGACCTGCATGAGCGCGCGGGCTCTACAAGGGTGCTTCACCTCCATGGTGAGATATTGAAGATGCGGAGTGAGCGGAATGAATCCCTGGTGTATCCGATTCAGGAAGATATCAAGATGGGTGACCTTGCAGCAGATGGAAGTCAGCTGCGGCCCCATATAGTATGGTTTGAAGAACCGGTACCACTGATCTCTGAAGCGGGGCGCATGGTAAGTCAGGCAGATATTCTGCTCATCATCGGCACTTCACTGGTAGTATATCCTGCCGCCGGACTGTTACATTTTGCCCATCCGGGCATTCCAAAATTTATAGTGGATAAAAATATTCCTTCCGTAAGAGGCATACCTAACCTCACCCGCATCGAAAAGCCGGCTTCACATGGAGTGGCAGAAGTGAAAGCATTAATCTTCCAGCTTCTCGCCGGGTGAAATAAATTCCACGCGATAGATCCTGAGCAGCAGAATGAAAAGGGAGATAAGAAGCGGTCCGAAGATGAGTCCGATAAAACCAAAAAGCGGAACGCCGACAAAAACACCCAGAATAGTGATCAGCGGATGCACATTGCCTATCTTTCGCTGCAGCCAAAGGCGGAACACGTTGTCAATTGTTCCAATGACGGCAAGGCCATATAGAAGGATGATTATTCCTTTGGACGGATGGCCGTTCACAAACTGAATAACGGACAGCGGAACATAGACAAGAGCAGAGCCAACCAGGGGAATCATGGAGGTAAAAGCGGTCAGGGCAAAAAGCAGCAGGGGTTCATTCAAGCCCAGGATAAGGTACAGCACCAGTCCCGCAAGGCCCTGAAGACAGGCGATCATCGGAATACCAACCGCATTGGAAATAACCATCTGGTTCATCTGTCTTTTTACGCGGTCGAAATTGTCCTTCCGCAGTAAAAAAAGTTCTTCCAGTCCGTGTTCCATGCTCCCCGAATTGACGAGCATGAAATAAAGGATGAAATACATAACCACCAGGGCAATGATCATGTTCACGGTGGCACCGAGAATCAGGGGCAGTTCACTCACCAGGATACCGCTGATATTCCTGATGGACTGTTCGTCAAGAAAGCGGTGACCGATCGTTTTTTCAATGTTTCTCAGAAAAGCAATGGTGGATGAAGTGATCTCCGACGAATGACTGATCACATAACTGATTTTTGATCCAACCATATTGATGATGGAGAGTACCGGCAGGAGGATAATCAGAAAAGAAATAAGCATCAGGAGCAATGCAGCAGCGCCGGGCTTCCAATGCCTGGCGACCATCCTTTTCATGTACTTCCGCATGACCACATAAAACGTCACCGCACCCAGGAAGGAGGGTATAAAAGAGCGGAGATAGTAAAACAATACAAGGCCCAGCACCGCCAGGACGACAATAAAAAAGAATTGTCTTACTTTTTCTTTTTCAAATACATCCATACCCTTCATTGGCGAAAGATACGATTCTAATCAAATAAAGGGCCTCAGCCCCTAAGTTTACCCGGCTGATTTCATTTTGTAGTATTTTTAGCTAAACCAAATCATGCGCCTGCAACTTTTTTCTCTCCTCCTCATAATGGCGGGGTCTGCTTTTTCACAACGTGCCGGTATAGAAGGATTCAGCGACAGCAGTGCGGCAGAGGAGTTTAAAATTGAAAAATTATTTCTCGGACAGATCGACCGCGACCATATCGGCGCGGCAATAAAGGAATTCTCAGCCTTCCCCCATAATGTTGGTTCGGCGGGGAGCAGGGAGCTGGCAGAAAAACTGGAAAAGCGGTTCAGGGAGTATGGATTTGAAACGCGTATAGACGTCTACCAGGTACTTTTCCCCGCACCGGTGACGCGTATCCTCGAAATGACTGCACCGGTTTCCTACAAGGCCCTGCTTTCTGAGCCGGCGCTGAAGGAAGATTCGACAAGCGGACAAAAAAACCAGCTGCCCACCTTTAATGCATGGAGTGCTGACGGCAACGTCAGCGCGGAACTGGTGTATGTGAATTACGGTTTGCAGGCGGATTATGAAGAGCTGGACAAGCGTGGTATTTCGGTAAAGGGCAGGATTGTAATCGCACGGTATGGTCAAAGCTGGCGCGGCATTAAATCCAAAATCGCGCTGGAACACGGCGCGGTCGGATGCATCCTCTATTCCGATCCCCGTGATGACGGGTATTTCCAGGGTGATGTGTATCCCAAAGGCGCTTATAAAAATGAATACGGGGTTCAGCGCGGAAGTGTAATGGACATGGTAGTCTATCCCGGCGACCCTCTCACTCCGGGAATAGGAGCGACTGCCGGTGCAAAGCGTTTTGCCACTCATCAGGAAGCGCCCAACCTGCTCAATATTCCGGTGCTGCCCATCAGCTACCACGATGCGAAACCGCTTCTTGAAAACCTAGGCGGACCGGTGGCACCGGAAAACTGGAGAGGCGCATTGCCGATCACCTATCATATCGGACCCGGAAAATCCACGGTTCACCTGCAATTGCAATTCGACTGGAAACTGGTGCCCTGCTATAATGTAATTGCCACCCTCAGGGGATCTGTATATCCCGACGAATGGGTGATCCGGGGAAATCATCATGACGCCTGGGTAAACGGCGCGCATGATCCCGTCAGCGGACTGGCTTCCATGATGGAGGAAGCAAAGGCAGCCGGCGCACTTGCCCGGACGGGATGGAGGCCGAAAAGAACCCTTGTCTATTGCGCCTGGGATGCCGAGGAACCCGCCCTGGTCGGTTCCACAGAATGGGTGGAAGACCATGCCGCTTTGTTGAAAGAGCATGCGGTTGTCTATATCAATTCGGATATGAACGGACGAGGATTTCTTCATGCAGGAGGCTCTCATGCCCTTTCGGAAATGATGGAACAGGTGGCGCGCGACACCCGTGATCCGCAGACGGGAGTCAGCCTGTTTGAACGCTGGAAAGCCAAAGAAGTGGTGGATGCCCCAACCCCGCAGATTGCAAAGGAACGAATGGAAAAAAACACACTGCAACTCCTGGCACTGGGCACGGGTTCAGACTTCTCCCCTTTCCTGCAGCATCTTGGTATACCCAGCCTGAACCTCGAATTTGAAGGTGAATCATCCGGAGGGGAATATCATTCCATTTACGACTCGTACGATAATTTTAAACGTTTTAGTGATCCGGGCTTTTATTACAGCGCCGCACTTTCAGAAGTCGGTGGACGAACCTGCCTGCGTATGCTCAACGCCGATATACTGCCCTTCGATTTTCGCATTTTGTATAAAGAAATTAAGAAGTATACCGGCGAAGTACAAACGCTTATTGACAATCTCCGGCAATCCACTGCCCTTCAGAATGAGATCATCCGGAAGAACTTTCCCAAATTAGCCACGGATCCGGCAAATAATTTTCAGTTGCCGAAATCAAAACCGGAAGTACCCTTTATTGATTTTTCCCCGCTGGAAAATGCCGTCGCCCGCCTTGGCCGTTCGGCTGATCACGCCGGTGAAGTGTGCGACCGAAAGGATCTTTCCGCCGTACAAAAGGACAGTCTGAACCAAAAACTCTATCATGCCGAACAGGAATTGCTGCTCGAACAGGGTCTGCCACTCCGCCCCTGGTACAAACACGCCATTTATGCGCCCGGATTCTACACCGGCTATTCTGTGAAAACGCTGCCGGGCATCCGGGAAGCCATTGAAGAGAGAAATTTTGTACAGGCCGAAACAGAAATTAAAGGAACTGCCGCCGTCATTAACCGGCTGGCAGATTATTTATCTTCTTTTTAGAAAACCCCCGCTTTATTTAAAGGGACCTTGTCAGGATTCCTGCCCGTTACCGTTCCCCACGGTTCACGCAACCCCCTTTACTAAAAGACGTACTCACATTTAAGCGCTTATCTCTTTTTAATTCTAAAAAAAAAATTATGTCATTGTTACGGAAGATGCCCTATGCATTGGTTTTAGTACTGATAAGCTGCCTGAATTCCTGTTCGAAAAGTTCAGGTTATGGTAATAATAACAACAATGGCGGGAATAATCCCCCGCCTGCCCCTGCAGACAATATTGTCTTGAGGACAGATTCCCAGTTTGGGTCTATTTTAACAGATTCCAACGGGAACACCCTCTATTTCTTTTCTCCGGATGCCAATGGTAACTCAGCCTGTACGGCAGGCTGCCTTGCCTTATGGCCGGTTACATACTACGCCAGCCTGAAGACGGGCACCGGTCTGGATGCTTCGGATTTCGCAACGATCACGCGTTCGGATGGTGCAAAGCAGACAACATATAAGGGATGGCCATTGTATACTTTTTCCGGAGACGCCGCCGCAACGGATGTTAAGGGAGACGGAATTGATAAAATATGGTATGTGGCCAAACCTGACTATTCGGTGATGCTTGCCGTGGGGCAGTTGCTGGGTAATGACGGTGTGAAATATGACAGCACCTATCATGCCGGCACGGGCCCTACCATGTACATGACGGATGACCGGGGCGTAACTCTGTATTCGTTCAAGCACGACAGCAGTCTGAATAATAATTTTACGAAAGCGGATTTCAGTAATGATGCCCTCTTTCCGATCGCCCAGTACAGCGCCGTTCAAAATGTACCGTCGGCTTTGAATAAATCTTTGTTCTCCACGATCGATGTTTTTGGGAAAAAACAGCTTACTTATAATGGCTGGCCGGTATACCGCTATGGAGCCGACTCTCTAATACGCGGAAATACAAAGGGAGTGAGTGTAGGCACGCCTGGACTCTGGCCGGTTATGAACCAGTTCAGTGCAGCGGCACCCTGAAATTTTTAATAACTTGTAGAGACATCAGGGAAAACTTTGGAAAATATTATTCAGACCATCGAAGGCTGCAAGAGGCAGGATGCCAGGAGTCAGAAACTGCTCTATGAGCGGTTTTATGGCTATGCACTGAAGATCGCCTTCCGCTATGTGTACCGTTACGAGGTGGCTGTTAATGTGGCAAACGACGGATTTGTGAAAGTGTTCAGGCATATCGAACGATTCCGTTATGAAGAGGAAGATCACCCAGACCGGCTGTTTATGGCCTGGCTGAAAAGGATCATGATCAATACGGCGATCGACGAATTGCGGAAAAACAATATGACCCCGGAGATTGGCGGGATTCCGGAATATGTATGGGAAGAGGCGGACAACAGTCAGAAATCCGATCACCTGATCCTGTATAAGGAACTGGTGAGTTATGTAAAGAATCTCCCGCCCATGTACAGGATTGTATTTAACATGTTCGTCATCGACGGATGTACCCATTTTGAAATCGCCGATACGCTTGGCATCTCCGTGGGCACGTCTAAATCCAATTTGTCGCGCGCAAGGGCCATTTTGCAAAAGATCATTAAAGAAAAGGAAGAGCTGAAAACATGGAGCATTTAGAAAACGATATGGATGATTTGTTCCGGAAGGCCGGCGAGCTTTATCCTCTCAGGACGGACGGATCTGACTGGGATGCCGTTCTGGGCAAGTTGAACACGGAAGGCTCCGTCGAAACCGGGCAGTCATCAACATTCGTCACCGGAAGAAGAAGAATAAAAAGGTTTATGCTGCTTCTGATCCCGCTTGGACTGACCGGTCTGATCTTCATGATGAATTCAACACGGGAAAAACATCCGGCTTTAAACGGGACAGATGCTGTATCGCCTGCAAAGAGTGAACCTGGCGGTCTCGCAAATGCTTCCGGGACTGAACATGCTTCTTCCGTACCGGATCTGCCGGATGCCCAAAAGGATATTTCGGGTACGACTGCAGAACCGCAAAAAAATTCCCTGAAAACTCAAGACCCCGCATCCGGCGCGAATGCCGTTCCTTTAAACCCTTCCGGCATGTCCGGTGAAGGAACCCGCACCGGCGCAGGGAACGATGTCCTTATGAATCGTAAAAACTCCTCCCATAAACCCGATCCCGGAATCTTTTCTGATGAAGCCCCGGATGTAGTTCAGGGGGCCGCCAGTTACCCCGGATCCGTCCGTGAACCGGCCGTATTGTTTTCATTACTTGAACCGGAGATACGGAGTTATTCACCCTCGGTTTACGGATCACCATTGTCCATTAAACCATCTGATGTATCAGCTATGAAAGTTTCAAATCAGGGACCGGCGGATATGCCGTCGAAAAAAAACAATCTTTCCCATACCGGTTCTCCGAAAGGATTTTATGTCGGATTTGCCGCTGGTCCGGATTTGAGCATGGTCCATTTTCAATCGGTGGAACAACCCGGTTTCAGCCTGGGCGCGACGGTGGGATATCGCTTCAGCAGCCGGTGGGCAGTGGAAACAGGATTTTTCTGGGATAAAAAATACTATTACTCTTCAGGACAGTATTTTAATAAATCCAAGACCAGCATACCGTCCAACGTAGATGTGAACTGGCTGAACGGGAATTGTAACATGTTTGAAATACCGGTGAACCTGCGGTATGATTTTGCACGGCAGGCACGCCATGGTTTTTTTGCCAAGGCAGGATTTTCCTCGTATATAATGAAAAAGGAAGATTATAGTTATCAGGCAGAATACGCCGGAGGAGGCAACCCCTGGACAGGAAATGTTTCATACCCTAATTCAACAAATAATTTTATATCCATATTCCAGCTGAGTGGAGGTTACCAGTTTGCCATTGGCGCGAAGACACAAATCAGTTTTGAACCTTATGTAAAAATTCCCATTCAGGGTATCGGTATCGGCGACATGCCCATTTCGAGTGCGGGTATTTATTTCGGCATCGTACATTCTTTCCGATAAATCACCAACTCATAAATCTGCTGTGATGCGAAAAATATATTTTTTTGGCGCAGGCATCGTATTGCTCCTGCTGGTGGTATGGGGAATTCAGAGAGCGTTCCGTCCTCATCAGAACACGGCTTCTGAAACAGCGGATGCCAGGGTAACGGCAACTGCCCTGTACGGAGAATTCAGCAGGGACGAAACCGAAGCCAATAAGAAATGGATCGGCAGGGTGATTGAAGTGACAGGACACATTTCCTCCGTAACGGAAGCCGGAAATTATTTGTCCGTCAGCCTTGGATCCGGAGCCGGCGGAGGTGTTATCTGCAGCCTGCTGAAAACAGACCTTAAAGCGGGAGAAACACCACTGGAAGGACAGGATGTAGTGATCAAAGGAAAGTGTACAGGTTATCTGATGGACGTAACCCTGGTCGACTGTGTTCTCGTCAAATGAAAATAATATGACTTATATGAAGCATACATTGATCGTTGCGTTGATTTTTTTTCTCCTTCCTGCTATCGTACTTTTTTCCTGTACCAAGGCAAACGAACAACAGCTCCAGGGCGGTGGCGGAACTGTCTGCGACACTGTTGGCATGACCTACTCTGGCGATGTCGTTCCCATTTTACAGGCTAATTGCTATTCCTGCCACGGTAACGGAAACACCGGAGGCAGTGGAGGCATCAATCTCGACGGATATGAAAATATTCAGGTCTATGCACAAAACGGTACGCTGGCCAAGGTGATTACCCACGCGCCGGGTTATCCGGCGATGCCCTACGGGCTTCCTAAACTGGATGAATGCAGTATCAATAAAATTCTTGACTGGATCAACCGCGGTGCACCTAACGACTAAATTTTTTTTATGCCTTTTCGAATTTCAATTCTTGTCCTTTTACTTGTACTGTCAAGCGCAAGACCTTCTCCGGCACCTCTGATGACAAGGTCAGCGTTTGTCGGATTCTACTCAAAGACGCCGCTGGAAGATATCCGGGGAGAAAACAACCAGGTTTACGCCATTCTTGATCCCGACAAACACCAGCTCGCCTTTGCAATGCTTATGCGGGGGTTTATTTTTCCCAAGGAACTGATGCAGGAACATTTCAATGAGAATTATGTGGAAAGCGACAAATTTCCCAAAGCCACTTTCTCCGGTACCTGTTCCGGCGATATGGATCTCCAGACAAACGGCATCTATCAGGTCGTCGTCAAAGGCGATATTACCCTGCATGGCGTAACGCAGCCGGTAGAGACAACCGCACAGCTGGATGTTAAAAACGACAGGATCACGGGCACGGCTGCCTTCGATCTGAAACCGGAAAGCTTTCAGATTAAAATCCCTTCCATCGTCCGGGATAAAATAGCACAACAGATCCACGTACGCGTGCAAACAGTTTGGACGCGATCAAAATAAACAATATGAAACCAAGAACCTTTCTCTGCCTGGCCATTTTTCTGTCTTTCAGCCGCCTCAGCGCGCAGGACAGCCTGTTGAAAACAATCAACGATTCCCTTGGCGCCGCGCCCCGAACGGAGTATGTTACGGGAACTTTCAAGGCCCTTTATATTGTAAACCTGAAAACGATAGAGGCGCCGGCGGCCGGCATGCTGAATGTCGAGATCCAGCATCGTTTTGGAGCGGTCAACAGCGGGGCCTACAATTTATTCGGGCTTGACAATGCCACACTCCGGCTGGGATTTGACTATGGCATCAGTGATGCACTATCCATTGGCGTGGGACGAAGTTCTTACCAGAAAACTTTTGACGGCTACGTGAAATATAAGCTGCTCCGGCAGACAGGAAATACCGAAAAAATGCCCCTGTCCGTTGTTTTGCTCGGGAATATGAGTTATTACACACAGCACTATGATCAGAAGGATTACCTGACCGATCTCTACCGGCTGGCATATACTACGCAGATTCTGATCGCGCGAAAATTCAGCACCGCCTTTTCCATGGAGATCGCACCGAGTTTTATTCACTATAATCTTGTGCCGGCGCCGGAAGATAAAAACAATGTGTTTGCCCTGGCCAGCGGAGCCCGCATGAAAATCAGCAAACGCATGGCGCTTACAGCCGAATATGATTTTCTATTCCCCAACCAGCTGGTCTCCACGCCCGTCCAGAATGTGTTCTCCCTCGGGTGGGATATCGAAACAGGCGGTCATGTTTTCCAGCTTGTATTCAGCAATTCACAGAGCATGGAAGAAAGCCAGGTTTTCGGTCAGACGATCGGTACCTGGGGCAATGGAGACATCTATTTTGGATTCAATCTTTCGCGGGTATTCAACCTGAAACCGAAAAAGCAAAAGAGCGGTCCGGCTCTTCAGTGATTGTACACTTCCGGATTGACGACGAAGGGAAGACGTTCTCCGCGCAGGCCTGCAATGATATTCCTTGCCGCGATCTCTGACATGGCGGCGCGGGTTTCTTCCGTGGCAGATCCGATGTGAGGCAGAACGCAGACATTGGGCATGTCGAGCAGAGGATTGCCGGCATTCATGGGCTCCGGGTTGGTTACATCAAGTCCGGCTCCCCAGATCTGACCATTCCGCAACGCTTCTGTAAGGTCTTTTTCATTATGGATGGCGCCTCTCGCCGTATTGATGAAAATCGCCGTAGGCTTCATGGATGAAAATACCGAAGCGTTGAATATGCCACGGGTTTCGTCTGTTAATCCGGCATGGACTGATAACACGTCACTTCTTTTTAACAAATCATCAAAACCCACCCATTCTGCACCCAGTTCTCTTTCTGCGACTTCATGACGACCACGGTTATGATAAATAATTTTCATTCCAAATGCCGAACTGCAACGACGGCCTAGTTGAAATCCGATTTTTCCAAGTCCGAAAATACCCAGCGTCTTTCCCCGGATCTCTATTCCGAGATTGGCAGTGGGTTCGGAGAATCTCCATTTGCCCTGAGAGATTGACCTGCTGAGATAAAAGGCTTTCCGGGATACACCCAGCATCAATAAAAAAGCGGTATCGGCCGTCGCGTCACTCAGCACACCGGGCGTATTGCCGATCGGGATCCCAAATTCTGTTGCGGCCGGTACATCTACCTGATCATACCCCACACTGTGAAGGCTGATAACTTTAAGATGCGAACAGGCTGCCATGAAACTCCGGTCTATACGGTTTCCCCCGGCACTCAGCAATGCGTCTGCATTAAGGCAATAGCGGATAAGTTCTTCAGGACTCAGATCCCGCTTCGTGGTCCATTCTTCCATTTCTATTCCGGCTTCACGTAGAGGACTTAGTCCGGCTTCGTGAATTTTCCTGCTGATAAATACTTTCATAATGTGCCAAAAGGATCAGGGGAAAAAAAGCATCTGGAAAGGCAGCTCATCCGCTACAGTTCATCATCCAGCGAATGCCGAAGCGGTCAGTGAGGTTGCCATGATGATCACCCCAGAATTGTTTCTTAAAAGGAACATGCACTTTCCCGCCCTCCGCGAGTTTGTCGAATATCCTTTTACCCTCCTCTTCATTTTTCGCATGGAGAGAAAGGGCAATATTGCTTTGCGTCACGGGCTGTTCTTTGCCGGGCATCGCATCGCTTCCAAAAACAATATGAGATCCAAACTGAAGGTTTGCATGAAGCACTTTATTGCGGTATGCTTCCGGGGCATTCATGGCCGGATTGTCGTAGCGTGAAACAATATGCAGTGTTGCCCCCAGAATATCTTTGTAAAAACTGAAGGCTTCCTCACAGTTACCGTAGAAAGTGAGGTAAGGCATCAAATCCAACTCGCTGCCGGGCATAATATTTATTTTTTGTATGCACTAAAATTAAGGATTTTTCTACTTGGCTTTATGACGGGAAACCCGGCAAAGCCTTATACCTTAAATTGCGTTATGAACGTTCAGATCGAAGAAAGCTGGAAGAAAGTCTTGGAACCGGAATTCAGCAAACCTTATTTCCTTCAGATCGTTCACTTTCTCAAGACGGAAAGAAATCTTGGAAAGACGATCTATCCGCCGGGCAGCCAGATTTTCAATGCCTTTACCCAAAGCCCGTTCAGCAGAACCAAAATCGTCTTGCTCGGACAGGATCCGTATCACGGACAAGGACAGGCTCACGGACTGTGTTTTTCCGTACCGGATGGTGTCAGGCCGCCACCGTCTCTTCTGAATATTTTCAAGGAACTTGGAAATGATATTGGTCTTGCCATGCCTGCTACCGGCAACCTCACGGGCTGGGCCAGGCAGGGTGTTCTGCTGCTTAACGCCTACCTGACGGTGGAAGCAGGTAAGCCGATGAGTCATTCCCAGGTGGGATGGGGAGAATTCACCGATTCGGTTATCCGTACCATGTCAGAACAAAAAGAAAACCTTGTGTTCCTGCTATGGGGAAGATTTGCACAGGACAAACAGGTGCTGATAGACGAAACCCGGCATCTCGTGTTGAAAGCTGCGCATCCCTCCCCTTTTTCCGCCGACAAAGGTTTTTTTGGATGCAGACATTTTTCAAAAGCGAATGAATATCTTGTCAGGAACGGACTGGATCCGGTAGACTGGAAACCGTGATCATCCGAATATTGCAAACCATTTATCGTGCAAACGTTTAAAAATATTTTCGCAAGGATCTGGGCCGCCTGGGGTGCCATCTGTTTTGTTGTGACGATGTTCATATTCCTCATTCCTTTTTTTCTTTTTATCTATTTCAAAGAAGATCCGGTAAAGACGAAAAGGTTTATCCGTTTTTCCAGGGTATGGATGGACATATACCTGGCGCTCATCGGATGTCCGCTGAAAATCAGCGGACGGGAATATTTTGAAAAAGGAAAAACCTATATCGTGGTTTGCAATCACAACGCTTTGATCGACGTACCGGTTTCATCGCCGGGAATTCCGGGTGGAAATAAAACGATCGCCAAGGCAGAAATGGCAAAAATCCCCCTGTTTGGTCTGATCTATAAAACAGGCAGTATCCTGGTAGACAGGAAGAGTGAAAAAAGCCGCCGCGACAGTTTTACCAGGATGGGAGAAGTGCTGGAAATGGGCCTGCACATGTGTATCTATCCCGAAGGAACCCGCAATAAAACGGCCGAGCCCCTGAAATCTTTTCATGATGGCGCATTCCGCCTTGCTCTCAGCACGGGTCATGCGATCATTCCGATGGTTATTTTCAACAGCCGTAAAGCCAACCCCTCGGATAAAGTCTTTTACCTGATGCCCGTCAGGCTTTATATGGATTTTCTGCCCGTGATAAGCCCCCTGCAGGATGAAACGGTGGAACAATTCAAAGGCCGCGTGTTCGACACGATGAAGACCTATATAGAGCAACATCAGGGGAAATAATTTGAACCTTAGTAGAACGTCCGTGTGCGGTTAACTTTCAGGTCCCGCAGAATGGTGGACTTCGGACTGATCGTTATATTAAAGGAAGTGTAATATCCCACCGGCGTGATATTGATCGACATTTGCCAGCAGTGCATATCACGGGAAAGAAAGGTTGTGAGGTTGTTTAGCATGCGGTTCTTTATATCGTAATAGCAGTTGTATCCCACTTTCCATTTCTCCGTCAGGTTAAAATCGCCGTTCATTACCAGGCCTGAGCTGATGTTTGTAACGTAGCGTCCCGAAACATAGTTATTATTGAAGCTGAAAGACAGGGATACATTCAGCGACCAATTGACATTGAAATCCACGAACTGTCCCGGATTATTCCGGATATACTGCAGTTCTTCCTGCTGTTCTTCGATGGTCATCGGCATCTGACTGGTGTTGTCAAGCTGATTTTGTCTCTCCTCATCTTTTTTCTGGTCCTTTGGTTTACTGCGGAAGGAAGAAGAGACAGCCACATTACCCCCCACGATTCGTCCGAGACTGAATCCGGAACCCTCCCAGGCATATTCATTTTTTTGAAAGCCCAGCGTATCGTGCTTATACGGATTCAGCGTGGTGGAAGCCGAGATATTGATGTTCTTGAAGAGCGTGCTGCGCAGATAAAAATAAATCGGGCTCAGTTTGAAAGAGTCTGCCAGGTAATTATAACTTCCGTTAAAGCCGAAACCGTCGATGATTTTAACTTTTTCATTAGCCCCCGCCGAGGTGTCGGTCTTTGATTTCACTTTCATTTCGATGTTGTTGTCAATACCGAAGCTCGCTCCCCCAAATACACCCGGACTAAAGGTGGAATAGATATTCCCCGCCAGCAGGTTCAAATTCTGATAGGTTCCTGTCTTGTTAACCTGCACGTTGCTATAATATCCCTTCGACAGGTCCGGCGAATAGGTAAAGCTGATGGTCGGTCTTACCGTGTGCCGGATACCCAAGATCCTGCTGTTCTTTCCGAAGTGCTGGAAAGTACCATAAATGGCCGTCCCTAATGTTAGCGAAAAAGCAACGTAGTTTGCCGTATAGAGACCTTTTTCAGAACTCGTATCAACTTTACCCGTTTTCTTTCCTGATACGACCGCAGTATCATTCCATGTATAACTATATTTCGTGTTGAGAATCCGGTTTTGAAATGACATACCGGGCGTAATCTGCAAAAAACCCAACTGCGGCAGGGCCAGTGAGATTGGAATATTATTCTGCATACCCAGCTTCATCGTATCCAGCATATGTCCGAAACTGAAGAGAGAATCGTAGAAGCTGGTCATCGCGGAGGCATTGCTGGTTAAGCCAATACCCAGTTTATGATACCATTTGGGCTGGCCCACATAATCCTTTGGCGCGAGCGGATAGATGGTGATGGCGGTAAAGCTGATGGCAGGCGCATTGATGTTCACCAGACCGGTGACGTTGTCCTGGTTATGGTTGGCATTGGCGGTCAGGTTATATTTTCCGTCGCTAAAGGTTTTTGAATACGCGATGGAAGAGTTGATCTGGTTCTGGTAAGCTGCCGTCGGGTTGGTAAGAACGAAATTGTTGTATTTCTGCGACTGCAGGTTAACGTTAGCGGAAAATGTCTGCCCCGGATGAGCCTTGGTATCCACCATATGCGACCAGGTAAACCGGTACGTCTTGTATTGTGTATAGGCCTGCTTGCCTGAATTGTCGAGCAGTTTGGTATTCTGGTAAGTGAAGCTGGCCCTCCCGGTGAAACGGTATCGGACCCGGTACTCCGGTATCAGATAAAGCGTATAGCCCCCATAGGTATAGAGGTCCGCCTTCATTTGCACGTCGAAATTGTCGTTAAGCACTTTATAATATCCCATCCCCGTAAGTCCGAGGCCGTATTGTGAGCTCACGTCGAAGGTGGGCGGAAGGAAACCCGAATGCCTGCCCTGTGAAATGGGGAAATAACCGAAGGGGATATAGAGTGGAATGGGAACACCCTCGAACTCCGGATGAACGGGGCCTGTGATCGCCATTTTTTTATTGATGAGTTTCATCTTGTTGGTCCGGAAAGCAAAGTGTGGCGTATCGAGATTGCAGGTAGTAAATCTCCCCCTGGATGCGTAATAGTCTTCACGCGTGATCTTCTTCATTTTTTCACCCATCACATAAATCTCACCGCTTTGGGTATAGCTGTTGATCGTGATTCCTTTCTGTGTTTTCATGTTAAACACCATAGAATCGGATTCGACCTTGGAATCTGTCTGGGTCATCCGGGGCCTGCCGATCATTTGACCCGCGGTGTCCCTGACATAGGTCGCCAGCAACAGGTTATTGGTTTGATCCATCCGGATATTGTACGCCTCCAGGTTAATGTCTTTGTACTTGGTCACCGCCTTGTTGTACAGGGTAATGTTTTTGGTCGGCACGTCAAGAACCACTGAATCCTGTGCGCTGTAGGCTATCGGTGCATCGAGAGAATCTTTGGAGAGCGGCAGATGAAGCGTATCGACCTGTTGGCGGGTGCTGTCGGAATGAAAAGGAAGGGTATCCGAGGCAGCAATATCCGGGGCTAGTGTATCGTTTGAAACCGGTGGGGACTTTTTCGGGACGGTGTCTGAGGGAACTTTGTGGATTGTGGGCGGAACGGAATCCTTTTTACTGTCTGATTTATTTTCGGGAAGGGTATCCCGGATACGATGGGTTCCCGGATCGGAATTTTTGTAATAACGGGCTGAACTGTTAACAGTTATACAAAAGAATAGCAAGGTTAAAATCAGCGCGGAAAAGTATTTTAAACTAATTTTGCCCCCGTTGTTCATATCTTATAATGGTACAAAAATAGGGGTATCCAACCTAAGAAATTGTGAAGATTAACATCTTGACAGTCAAAAAGTAAACCATGTTGAGAGCAGTATCTGGCCTAATGATAACAGGTTTGGTTTTCCTTCTTTTTTCTTCCTTTTCCGGCCCTGGCCGACCCAGCGCACTCAAGGTCCGCACGATCGTGATCGACCCCGGTCATGGCGGGATGTTTCCCGGGACCCGCGGGCTTATTTCGGCAGAAAAAGATGTGACACTGGAGATTTCGCTGAAGCTGGGTGAAGCCATCAAAACGAATTTTCCCAATACCAAAGTGGTTTTTACGCGCACTACGGACGCCTGCGCCAACAATGCCACCAACCTCCACGACGACCTGCACGGACGGGCCCAGATTGCAAACCAGGCCAAAGGCGACCTTTTCATCAGCATACATTGTAATTCGACACGTCAGCCTGCAGGAGGTTATTATGAAAAACGGGTGATCGGTCACAAGAAAAAACTGGTGTATGTAGGAAAAGGCAGCAGGAAAAAAAAGAAATGGGTGAATGCACCTATTTATGAATCCTACTGGGTGAAGAACACCCGTGTGGGTACGGAAACCTACATCTGGAAAGCAGGAAAACAGGAAAATAAAAACGACGCCATCAATGAACGCGAAGACAGCGGTGAAGACATGAGCGACAGCACGGCTGCCGAGGAAGCATTCGACCTTACTTCACCTGAAGCCCGGATGCGTGCTTCCCTGTATGAAAAAAAATATTTTGACAACAGCGCCCTGTTTGCCACTTATGTGGAGGAGTCATTTGCGTCGGCAGGCAGACAGAGCTATGGCGTCAAACAAAGGGACGTGGGTATTCAGGTACTCCAGGCGACAGGTATGCCCAGCGTACTGATCGAAGTGGGCTTTCTCAGCAATAAGGAAGAAGAAGAATACCTCAATAGCAACAAAGGCCAGGATGAAGTAGTCCAGAATATCATTGAAGCCCTCGAACGGTATAAAAACCAGCTGGAGGGAAACAACACCACCCTTTCTGCCGCACCAACAGACACGCTTTCCAATGAGGCCCGGAAGCCGTAACGATCTTTTTCATAGGTTTGTAAGACATCCCGGCCTTAGCAGCCATGGTTACTAAAAAAACTGCGAATGAAAATCTCGAATGAAACGAAAATTGGTGCGCTTACATCCATCGCCATTGTACTGCTCATACTCGGGTTTAATTTTTTGAAGGGAAAGGATCTGTTTGAACACAGCAAGAAGCTTTACGCCGTGTTCAGGAACGTAGACGGTCTGGAGCTTTCAAATTCGGTATTTATCAAGGGACTTGAAGTGGGCAAGGTCTATGCCATTCGGGCCACCGACAAGGATCTTACAGGCATCCTGGTCGTCATCAGCATGAAAAAGGATGTCAATATTCCCGTCAACTCCCTCGCGTCGATTGATGCGGGCATTATAAATTCCGCGACGATCATTATCAAAAAAGGTGACGCGACAGACTTCGTGAAGGATGGGGATACGCTCAAAACCTATGATGCCGGCTCGATTCTATCGCAGGTGCAGGGCAGCCTGACCCCGGTTCTTGGAAGCCTTAATAATACCCTGGGTTCCCTTGACTCCCTTATACAGGTTGTTGGCAGCCTGTTTAATCCTTCTGTAAAAAATAATTTTACTGCAATCATCGCAAACCTTGCCCGGTCTTCCGCTTCCCTGCAGATCATGCTGAACGACAAAACAAGTTCTCTGGCCAGAACCATGAATCACCTCGACTCTTTTACCAATAACCTGGCAAGCAATAACCAGCACATTACCGGTACGCTGGAGAATCTGGACCGTACTACCGCCAAGCTGTCTAATGCGAAAATTGACGAGACACTGTTAAGTGCCCAGCAGGCCATGAATTCTCTCAAAGATGCCATTCAGAAAGTCAACAGTACGGACGGTTCACTCGGGCTCCTGCTGAACGACAAAAAATTATACTATAACCTCGAAAACACCTCCCGCAGCCTGAATATTTTGCTGGACGACCTTCGCATGCATCCTAAACGCTATGTCAATATTTCGGTGTTTGGCAGTAAAGACAAGAAAGGGCCGCTGATGGCTCCGATGAATGATACCAGCACCGTGCATACGCCAACCAAATAATGATGAAAATCCAGGCCTTCCTCCTGGCCGTTCTTTTGATCTTTTTTACCGGTCTTGCGGCTGACGCACAGATCGCCGTAGGATTTAAATCCAAAGCCGACGACAGCACACGCACGGTTTATATCTGGCATTCCGATACGCTCCGCGAGCTGAAAAAAGATTCCGTTTCCATCCAGTCTCTTTTCGGGCATGTCAAATTGCAAAGCGATAAAACGCTTTTCTATACCGACAGCCTGGCGATGAATCATAAAGACAATTTCATTGAGGCTTTCGGACATGTACATATCAACGACAAGGATTCCACAGATATATATTCCGACTATATGAAGTACTTCGTGGATACCAAGCAGATCATTTTTCAGAAAAATGTGGTGCTGAACGATGGCAGGGGCACGCTGAATACAGAGGAACTTCATTATGATATGAACCGGCATATCGGCGACTATTTCAACAACGGCAGGGTAAGCAATAAGAACACGACCGTAACAAGCCGGGAAGGAACTTACTATGCTGATACCCGCGACGTCTACTTTAAGAAAAATGTCTTCCTGAAGGATCCGGCTTATGAGCTTAAAGCCGACTCCCTGATCTACAATTCCGAACAGCAGATGGCAACCTTTATAACGGATACCTATATCCGCGACAGTTCGGGGAGGACCGTCCGGACCCGTGAAGGATTCTACGATTTAAAGAATCATCGCGCCCAGTTTGGAAAAAGGCCCACCATTACCGATGCGGCAGAGACGATCACCGCCGACGATATCCGTTTCGACGACAGTACAGGGTTCAGCATCGCGCAGGGTAATGCGGTGTTTCGCGACACCGTGCAAAACCTTACCCTTATTGCCAACCTGATGATTGCAAACAAAAAAGCAAACAGTTTCCTGGCGACCCGCAAGCCGGTCATCATTCTGAAACAGGACAAAGATTCCATATATATTACGGGTGATACGGTGTATTCAGCCCGCATTCCTGATTCAGTACTGAACCGTAAAGATTCGGTGCAGGGTATGGCTGTGGAACACACGGCGAGAAACCCCAACGACAGCAGCCTTCGTTATCTGCAGGTATACCATCATGTGCGGATTTTTTCCGACTCACTGCAGGCGGTGGCGGACAGCGTTTATTATTCAGGGCTCGATTCCATATTCAGGTTATTTGACAATCCGGTGGCCTGGGCCGGAGGCTTCCAGGTCACGGGTGATACCATGTATCTCTATACGAAAAACAAAAAACCTGAACGTCTGTATGTTTTTGAGAACAGCCTGGTGGTAGGAAAGACGTTTACCAACATGTATAACCAGATCAAGGGGAATACCCTCAACGGCTATTTCAAAGACGGACGGATCGACTTCATGCGATCAAGGGGAAGTGCTGAAGCCGTGTATTATATCAGGGATGACAGCCTGGCTTTTGTAGGTGTGAACCGCGTCAATAAAGCAGACGTCATAGACCTCATTTTCCGCGATAAACAACTCAATAAGGTCGTTCTCAGGAATGACGCCGACGGCGTCATGATTCCCATCAAAAAAGCTAACATCGACGAACTGAAGCTCCGCAATTTTAAATGGCTCGAAGAGCGCCGGCCCAAGACCAAGTATGAACTTTTTGCTGACTGAGCATCGTGAATGGTGTATGGTTCATGGTATATAGTTTATGGTTTTACCATATACCATAAACCATACACTATATACCATCCTCTTCTAGGGAGCAAAAAACAAATAGCTCACCAGGATGGCCGTAACGATGGCCGCAAGGTCGGCGATCAGTGCAGCGGGAATGGCATAGCGGATCTTGGTAATGCCAACGGAACCGAAATAAAGCGCAGCTATATAGAATGTGGAATCCGCCGTTCCCTGGAACACGCAGGCAAGCTGTCCCTGGAAGGAATCGGGACCGTATTGCTTCATGGTATCGATCATCATGGCCCTTCCCGCAGCTCCGCTCAGAGGCCGCATGAGGGCGGTCGGAAGGGAGGGAACAAAATCTGTATTGACGTGCAGAAAACTAAAAAAAGCGCCGATGCCGTGAATAATATAATCGAGCACACCACAACTGCGCAGTACGCTAATGGCCACCAGCATGGCTACCAGGTAAGGAATAATGGTGACGGCCACCTGGAATCCCTGCTTGGCGCCTTCAATGAAAGCTTCATACACGTTGACCTTCTTCACGATCCCTCCCACGATAAACACGACAAACAGCAGGAAGATAAGCCCGTTACTGAATACTTTTGAAAAGGGATCAATATAGCTGCTGTGCATATGCAGCACCATTACCAAACCCGCGATTAGCAGGGAAATTCCGCATACCCAGGCGAGAATCACGAGCTGAAAAAGATTTATCTTCTGACGGATGGAAACCACTACGAGCGCGACTACGGTTGCCGCGAAAGTCGCAATCATGCAGGGAATAAAAATGCTGGTTGCATCATGTGACTTGAGTATAGCCCGCTGTGCGATGATGCTCACGGGAATAATGGTAAGTCCCGAAGCATGAAGGACCATGAACATGATCTGGGCATTGGAGGCCGTATCTTTTTGCGGGTTGATCTCCTGCAGGCTTTGCATGGCTTTCAGGCCGAAAGGCGTTGCGGCATTATCGAGCCCCAGCAGGTTGGCTGAAAAATTCATGACCATATGACCCATGGAAGGATGATTCTTCGGCACATCAGGAAAAAGTTTATTGAAAAAAGGACCGATGATCCGGGAAAGAAAATTTACCGCGCCGGCTTTCTCGCCGATATTCATAAAACCGAGGAAGAGTGCCATAACGCCTATGAGTCCGATCGCGATCTGCACGCTGGTATTGGCGGCATCAAATACGCCGTCAATGATGATTTTGAAAATTTCCGTGTCGCCCGTGGCCAGCCGCACGGCCGCGGTCAGAAAAGCAAGCAGAAAGAAAAAGATCCATAACCTGTTGAGCGCCATAGAGGGAATTGTGCGTTGAATATAAGTAAATAAATGACGATCCATGAAATAGATCTATCTTTGCGGCCTCAAAAAATACAGGTAAATAAATTTATATTCCTATGGCTTTAAAGGCAGGCATCGTGGGTTTACCCAATGTAGGAAAATCCACTTTGTTCAATGCAGTCAGCACGAGTGCCAAGGCACAGGCCAGCAACTACCGGTTCTGCACCATCGAACCGAATATCGGCCTGGTGGATGTGCCGGATGACCGTTTACAAAAACTGGCAGCCCTGGTGCATCCAGACCGGATCGTGCCCACGCAGATAGAGATCGTGGATATTGCGGGTCTGGTTAAAGGAGCAAGCAAGGGCGAGGGCCTGGGCAATAAGTTCCTGGCCAATATCCGGGAAGTGGATGCCATTGTGCACGTCGTCCGTTGTTTCGAAGATGAAAATATCCTGCGTGATGAAGGAGCCATCAATCCGGTGAGCGACAAAGACATCATCGACACGGAACTTCAGCTGAAAGACCTGGAGAGCGTTGAAAAAAAATACCAGCGCGCGGAAAAACTGCTGCGCAATGCGGATGCAAAGCAAAAAGCAGAATTCGAGGTATTGAAGAAATGCCTGGAGCACCTTGAAAAAGGTAAAAATATCCGCGAACTGCAGTTGGATAAAAACGAAAAGACTGCTGTGGCAGACCTCTTCCTGCTCACAGATAAACCGGTGCTGTATGTCGCCAATGTGGATGAAGCCTCCATGCACACGGGAAATGCTTATTCCGAAGCGCTGAAAAAAGCAGCCCTCGCAGAAGGTGCACAGGTCATCGTGATGAACAACTCCATCGAACAACAAATCGCGGAGCTGGATTCGCCAGACGACAAAGCGATGTTCATGGAAGAATACGGGATGAAAGAGCCCGCACTCAATAAACTGATCAGGAGTGCCTACGATCTGTTATCGCTGCAGACTTATTTTACCGCGGGTGTACAGGAGGTCAGGGCATGGACAATCCACCGCGGATGGAAAGCACCCCAGGCAGCGTCTGTCATTCATACCGATTTTGAGAAAGGCTTTATTAAAGCCGAAGTCATCGCCTTTGAAGACTATATAAAGTATCAGTCCGAAGCCGCCTGCCGGGATGCCGGCAAGCTTCGTATAGAAGGAAAGGAATATCTGGTTAAGGACGGAGACGTCATGCATTTCCGTTTCAACGTCTGAGCAGCCTCAGTTCATAAAATCTTAACCATACCGTGAAGTAAAAAAGGTCCCATTGAGGGACCTTTTTATTTAAGATGGCCGGTAAGTTTCTAAAATACGTTATACCCAAAACTCAGATAGTACAGCCCACCTACCTGTGAGTTTCCGATCGCATTGGTATAGTAATTATTCAGCAGGTTGCTGGCTCCGAGTTTGATCAGGCTGTTGTGCAGATTGGGCAGCTTCATACTGACCTGCATATCGAGCACACCGAAAGCCGGTGTGGTTCCTGAAACAAAGGAGGATTCATACACATAACTGTCCTGCCAGCGATAGGTCAGGTTGAAACCGAAAACCTTGCGGATCGTGTTATTTCCAACGGTTATATTGAACTTATACTTCGGCGTATTAAATTGGGTCAGCACATTGGCATCTGCATTGGACAGGTCGTTGTAGGCCAGATTTCCACCGGCAAAAAATCCTTTTGGAAAGGAATATTGCAGGCTGATGCCGGCTCCCACGGTATTGACTTTATTGCTGCTGTTGGTATAGATCCCGTAGGTATTGGTTGGATGAATGCCCTGCGTAAGAGGATCTTTAATCAGAACAGTCAATCCGATAAAATTGGTGTATTGCGCATAGAAACCATATATGTCGATGTAGAGCCGCTCGTCGACAATACCCTTATAGCCCAATTCCCAGGAAGCAACGGTTTCAGGTTTGAATTCTTTAAACTGATATTGTTCCGGCGGTTTACCGGTTCTGGCGAATTCACCCAGTGCAGCCGTATCGTAGGTATTTGTATTCAGGCCGTAATATGTGATAAACTGAGGCAATCCGCCTATCAGCCTGGCTGATCCCGTCTGCAGGTTGATATACTGGTTCTGGTTCGAAGGAAAGCGGTAAGCGGTCTGATAGGAAGCGCGGATATAATTGTCTTTGGCAACCTGGAATACCGCTGTAAAGCGGGGCGTGAAGCGTCCGGTGAAATTCGTCATTTTATCATATCGGCCCGATGCTGAAAGTTTCAGCATGTCGTTGAAAAATCCTTTCTGGACCTGAATGAATCCGCCGGTTTCATTAATACTGATCGTTCCGGCAGTATCAGCGAAAATGGTTCCGTGTGAATTAAGTACATATTCCTTGGTGGATACACCGACCATGATATTGGCCCAGTTTATCATATCGGAGAAATCATACATGCCCTCTCCCACGTAAAGATTACTCTGATCATTAAATTTTCCTCCCTGGGGAATGGGAAGTTGTTGTAACGAATCCAGGGATTTATTGAAAGGAGCGGTTCCCGGCAGATAGCGGTTGGCTTCGGCGGCGGCCCTGGCGGCATTGCTTGCCGTGAGATAGGCCTGGTCGGGTGATTGCCCTGCCGCGATAGCCGCGGCAAGTGCCGGTGCGTACGTGTTGAGGTAGGTAGGCGCCCAGACGGTCTGGGTTGGAGCATAGGCTTCATTCAGCAATGTAGCGGTCGCGACCATGTCGGTGGAATTGCCCGCATTCTCCTGCGTGGTATAAGCCCTTACATAGAAATTTTTACCGGCCACTTCTGCCTTGTACTGGCCAATCGAAACGTTCTTGAGGCTGTAACGGTCTGTTCCCGTATAGATCGTATTCGTAGACCCGAAATTTCCTGTGAGGCTGGCGGTGGTAAAGTCTGTGATCTTATAATAGACGCCGGCTGAAGCTTTGAAATTATATGCGTTATAATTCGTAAGATCTGTTTCCTTGTAACCAGTACGGGAGACGCCTGAATTGTCGGGTGTGTTGCCGGCAATATATCCTGTCTGTTGTGCCGCGGCTGTAAGCTGGGCAGCAATCGCATAATATTGCGCGGCAGTGGCATTGTCGCCTGCGGCGGCAGCGGCATCACCCGCTGCTTTAGCCTGGGCCGCCTGGGCTGCGTAGCCGGCAGACTGTGCCGCAAAAACAGACTTCACATTGAAATACTTGCTTTCGTCGCCATAGGTATTGACACCGTTATATCCCGGGTCTGACGTACGGCTGCCTGCAATAGGTTTTCCCTGCAGGGGGCTGTAATTGCGGTAGTCCGTTGCGGTCCAGTCCTTGGCACCAATATAGTCTGCCGAAATGTGCACGGCCCATTTGCCAAATGCCTGCGCCCATCGGGCCATTACGTCGTAATAGGGCGCGGAGCCCATGCTTGAGTCACCGAGGTGGTTAACACCGATTTTAGCCTGTGCACTGAAGCCCTGGTATTTGTAAGGATTTTTACTCGTCATCAGAATAGTGCCCGTCATCCCGCCGGAACCATAGAGTGCGGAAGATGCACCGGGCAACAGTTCCACATTGTCTGCGTCGAGTTCATTGAGTCCGGCAATATTGGCAACCGAAAAATTCAGTCCGGGTGCCTGGTTATCCATTCCGTCCACGAGCTGGTTCATGCGCAGATTTCCACTTCCGTTGAATCCGCGGGTGCCCATGGTCTTGAACAGGATGGAAGAAGTCACTACGTCCACCCCTTTCAGGTTGCCGATCGCATCATAGAAGTTTGGCGATGCCACCTGACGAATGGCCGCCGCGCCCATGCGTTCAATGGAAACCGGAGATTCAAGGCTCCGGATCTGTGATCGCGTGGCAGACACGACGACTTCCGTAGTTACGGAAGAAGTCTGTTTCAGTTCAAAATTAAGCGAGGCTGAGGCGCTGGTTACCTGAAATTCCTGGGCCTGGTATCCAACAGAGGAAACCACCAGTGTAAACGGAAAGGCCTGGTTAATGGTAAGCCGGAAATCTCCGCGTACATCCGAAAAGGTTCCGGTTGTCCCGCCCTTGACGAGGACGGAGGCCGCGGGTATACCCTCTCTGGTTTCGGCATTCTGCACCCGGCCTGCAATAACGATGGACTGGGCGACGGCTTTGTCAGAAAAAAAACAGGAAAGGCTGTAAAGAGCGAGGATTTTTAACAGGGTTTTCATGGCAAGCATTTTAGTTCAGCAATCTTATCTAACGGGGAAAACTACAGAGGGTTTTCCGTCTAATAAAATGGGATGGCGAAATAAAATTATGAATATTTGCAATCAAATCGAGCATATGTCTATTTATCATTTCCCGGATCAGACCGCGTTTTACAAAGGGAAAGTCCGTGATGTATATACGATAAGGAACAAACTGCTCGTGATGGTTGCTTCGGACCGTATCTCTGCATTCGATGTAATCCTTCCCAGGCCCATTCCGTTCAAGGGTCAGGTGCTTAACCAGATCGCCGCCCATATGCTGCGTGCCACGGCGGACATCTGCCCGAACTGGCTTCTTTCCAGCCCTGCACCGCATGTAAGTATCGGCAAAAGGTGCGAACCTTTTCGGGTAGAGATGGTAATCAGGGGTAACCTGACCGGCCATGCCTGGAGAACCTATTCCTCCGGGCTGCGCAGTCTCTGCGGTGTTCCTCTTCCGGAGGGCATGCAGGAGAATGACTATTTTCCAAATCCTGTCATCACACCTTCCACAAAGGCAGAGGCCGGACATGATGAAGACATCTCGCGCGAAGAAATCATTGAAAAAGGCCTGGTAAGCGCTGCAGACTATAAGATCCTTGAAAAATATACCCGGGCGCTTTTTGAAAGGGGGCGGCAGATGGCCGCAAAACGCGGCCTCATTCTCGTGGATACGAAATATGAATTCGGGAAGATCGGGGATACTGTTTATCTCATGGACGAGATCCATACGCCCGACTCATCGCGTTATTTCTATGCTGAGGGATTTGAAGAGAGGCAGAAGAACCAGGAAAAACAAAAACAGCTGAGCAAAGAATTCGTAAGGGAATGGCTGATCGCAAACGGTTTCATGGGAAAGTCGGGCCAGCAGGTACCACCGATGAGTGATGAATGGGTACAAACCATCTCGGACCGCTATATTGAGTTATATGAAAAAGTGATCGGTGAAGAATTCGTTCCGCAGAATTTTTCAGATGATGAGACCCTCCTGGCAATTAACGAGTGTCTTTCAGGAATTCCTGCTTAGTCATCAACGGAAAGGCGTTTCCCCCTGCTTCTGGCCTTGTTAAAAACCTTCTGTCCGTTTTGAAGGCCCTTACGCAGTTTTTTTTGTTCCTCTTCGGGCAGGTGATAGATTTCCAGGCATGCTTTGCTGCAACAACCGTCAAATTTTTCTGCACATTCCCTGCATTGAATAAAAAGGAGATGACAGCCACTGTTTTTGCAATTGGTATGGGTGTCGGCAGGTTTGCCGCACTGATGGCAGTGAGCGATGATCTCGCCTGAAACGGATTCGCCCAGCCTTTCATCGAAAACAAAATTCTTTCCGCGAAATTTATTTTCAAGTCCCCTTTCTTTTACTGTATTGACATAGTGGATGATGCCGCCTTCCAAATGAAAAACCTGCTGAAAACCGCGATGCAGAAGATAAGCGCTGGCTTTCTCGCAGCGGATTCCCCCGGTACAATACATAATGACCGGTTTGTCTTTTTTATCCTTTAACATGTCGGCTGCCTGGGGAAGCTGTTCCCGGAATGTATCGCTGGGAATTTCCACTGCACCGTCGAAATGACCGACTTCAAACTCATAATGATTCCGCATGTCGATCACCAGGGTATCGGGATCTTCGGTCATCCGGTTAAAGGTTTCCGCATCCACATACCGGCCTTTCTTTTCCATACTGAAATCCGGGTCACGGATTCCGTCGGCGACGATTTTCGACCTTACTTTAATTTTTAATACCCAGAAAGATTTTCCATCGTCCTGCAAAGCCGTATTCAGCCTCAGGTTCCTCAGGGGCAGGATTGAATCCAGGTATTGCGTCAATTCTTCAAAACGGTCTTCGGGCACGCTGATCTGTGCGTTGATTCCTTCTTCGGCAAGGTAGATCCTCCCGAAAACCCGCAGCGCGTCAAGATGCAGATAAAGCGCATCCCTGAAAGCCCTTGGATCGGTGATCGGAAAATAACGGTAAAAGGAAATGGTCCGTCGTGGAACAGTCTCCAGAAACAGCCTTTCCTTCAGTTCTTTTTGCGATATGCGGTTATGCAAAACGGGCACGCGCAAATTTACGAAAGCATCCGGGCTTAAAGAAACCCGGGCCTATTTCATCAAAGCCTTCCGATTTGGCTAAATTTTTTTTACTTTTAAATGAATATCAAGGTATAAACCCAGTCCATGAAATTTGTACCACTGCTCGTTTCCATATCGTTGACCGTACTTCTCATCGTCGTTTTCAATACACGCTTTGGTTTGGCGCCGGCCTTTGGACAGTTCCTCAGCCCCCAGCATGGTTTCTGGCAGAATGCCGAAGCAGTGGATAAAGATTTCAATCAGGACCTTCGGCTGCCGGGACTTAAAGACCCGGCCGAAATATACCTCGACGACCGGCTGGTACCACACGTATTTGCTGCCAACGAAATTGACGCCTTTTACATACAAGGCTACCTGCACGCGCGTTTTCGGCTCTGGCAGATGGAATTTCAGACTTATGCGGCCGGAGGCAGGATCAGCGAGCTGGTCGGTCCCCGGGCTACTTCGTATGACCGGGAAAAACGAAGACTTGGCATGGTTTATTCGGCGGAAAAAACCGTCGCTGAAATGGAAAAAGACCCGGAAACCAAGGCACAGCTGGATGCCTATACAGCGGGAGTCAATGAATATATCAACCACCTGACAGAGAGTGAACTGCCCCTGGAATATAAGCTGCTCGGTTACCAGCCTGAACTATGGACAAACCTGAAGACGGCCCTTCTTATGAAATATATGTCGCTCGATCTCTCGGGCGCCGAAGATGATTTTGAATTTACAAAAATCCGTACCGCTCTGGGCTATGCGGCATTTGAAAAAATGTTCCCCCTTGCACCGGACTCTCTGGATCCGATCGTGCCCGTTGATACCATCGAACGCCACCCGACGATCATCGTAAAGGCGCCGGCAAACAGTGATTCCGTCTACCTTCAAAAAAAGGATACCACCACGGTCAGCAGCAGCGCCGGCAAACCGGATAAAGACAATGGAAGCAATAACTGGGCGGTCAGCGGTATTAAAACAAAGAGCGGATCACCAATCCTCTGCAACGATCCGCACCTCGGGCTTCACCTGCCATCGCTGTGGTATGAAATGCAGATCTCCTGCCCCTCGTTTAACGGTTATGGCGTAACGCTGCCGGGCGCGCCGGGTATTGTGATCGGTTTCAACGACAGCTGTGCCTATGGGCTCACGAATTCCATGCGGGATGTCAGGGACTATTATGAAATCCGGTTCAGGGATGATTCGCGAAAGGAATACATGTATAACGGCCAGTGGGTCCCTACCGAATTCAGGTACGAACATATCCTGCGCAAAGACACAACGGAATATATCGATACGGTAGCCTACACCGTGTTCGGACCCGTAATGTTCGACAAAAGTTTTTCCGGCAACCGGAACACCAATGAAAAATACTATGCTGTCAGATGGAAGGGCAATGACGCCAGCAATGAGATGCGTGCTTTTTACGGACTTTTGCACGCCAGGAATTACGAAGACTACCGGCATGCGATTCAATGGCTGCATACGCCCGGACAAAACGTAATTTTCGCGTGCAAAAACGGCGACATAGCTATTACGGCACAGGGAGAATTTCCGGCGAAATGGAGAAGGCAGGGCGATTTTATCATGCCGGGAACCGACAGCAGTTACCAGTGGCAGGCTACGATTCCACAACCGGAGAATCCCTACATGTACAATCCCGAGCGTGGTTTTGTCAGCAGTGCCAACCAGTATCCTGTAAATCCCCTCACCTACCCTTATTATCTGGGGGGAGAACACCTGATGGAACGTGGGATGACGATCAACCGTTACCTGAGTCAGCCAACGGAATTCGGGATAGAGGACATGATGAAAATGCAGACAGATACCTACAATCCCTTTGCCGCTTCCGCCCGGCCCCTGCTCCTGAAATATATTGACTCGGCTTCACTGGATGACGGGGCAAGAAAATATTATGACCTGCTTCGGGAATGGGATCTGCACTATGAGGCAGACGGAAAAGGAGCTTCCATATTCCAGATATGCTGGGACAGCCTCAGGAGAATAGTATGGCAGGATGAAATGGATAAAGCCGGTCTGCCCGGATTTTATCCGTATAATATTACGCTGCTGGAAGGCCTCCTGCGCGACAGCGCCTATGAGTTTGCCGATAATATCGAAACACCGGAAAAAGAAAGCGTTAAACAGGATATTAACGAAGCGTTTAAAGAAGCAGTAAAAACCTGCCTTACACTTGACCAGGAAGGTAATCTTACCTGGGGTAAACTCAAATCCACCAGGATTGAACACCTGGCCCGGCTGGTCCCTTTCAGCCGGATGGATATCGATAACAGCGGAGGTGTGTATGCGATCAATTCGATGAAGAAGGATCACGGACCAAGCTGGCGCATGATCGTACAGCTGACAAAAAATACGGAAGCGTACGGGATCTATCCGGGAGGCCAAAGCGGGAATCCGGGAAGTCCCTACTATGATAATTTTATCGACAACTGGGCTAACGGTAAATACTACCCGCTGTGGATGATGGCAAAGGAGGAGGAAGGGGACAAAAGAGTAAAAGCCATCATCCGTTTAACACAATAAAATCCGGCTATGGCAAAATATATTCTATCCATTCTCGTCACCGCTCTGTTGTCTTTTGTAAGCGGTCTCTATCTGCCCTGGTGGGGTATTGCCATTGCTGCTTTCCTGGTCAGCGCCGCCATTCCCCAAAAACCCGGATTCTCTTTCCTGTCAGGATTCCTGGGCGTATTTCTCCTGTGGGAGGTCCTGGCCTGGTGGATTGACAATAAGAACAATGGCATCCTTTCACAAAAAATAGCCGTACTCATTCCATTGGGTGGCTCTACTGTTCTGCTTATTGTGATCACATCCCTGGTGGGTGCACTGGTAGCGGGATCTGCCGCGCTGGCCGGATGCTATGCCAGGAGACTGGTTTATCCCCAGCCTGTTCCGGAAGAGGCCATTTGAAATAACCGATCATTTAATCATTCCGCCCCGGCCCAAGTTTATTGGATATGAGGAAGCAGTATTTATTTTTTTTGTTTTGTCTGATATCTCATGCTGCACTGGCTTCGCGGATAAGCGGAACGGTTACGGACGACAAGGGGAATATCCTTCCCTACGCTTCGGTATTCGTGAAGGGAAGTTCTGTGGGGACTACCAGCAATAACCTGGGACGCTATTTCCTTGACCTGCAGCCGGGAGACTATACGATCGTGTGCCAGTATGTGGGTTATGCGCGACAGGAAAAAAAGATAAGCCTGAGAAGTGAATCCATCCTGCTCGATTTCAAACTGTCCATCCAGCAGACCAGTCTTAAAGAGGTAGTGGTCAAGCCGGGCGGCGAAGATCCTGCCTATGAAATCATCAGGAAAGCGATCAAAAAAAGAAAATCATACGAAAACCCGCTGGATTCATTCACCTGCGATGCGTATATCAAAACACTGATCCGGAGCAACAGCCTTCCTTCCAAGATCTTTGGAAAAACTTTTTCAGACGAAGACAGAAAGGAACTGGGCGTCGATTCTGAAGGACGGGGAATCATCTACCTGTCGGAATCCCTCACCAAGATTGCTTTTAAAAAACCGGACAAGGTAAAACTGGAAGTGATTTCCGGACGTGAGAGCGGTTCAAACGGTTATGGCTTTAACTTCCCCACCTTTGTTAATTTCTATAATAACAACGTAAATATTTTTATTACACAAATCAGTCCCCGCGGATATGTTTCTCCCATTGCGGATGGCGCGTTGAATTTCTACAAATACAAATTCCTTGGATCATTTGTGGAAGACGGAAAAGAGGTAAACCAGATCCTTGTGATCCCCAAAAGAAGATTTGAACCCCTCTTCAGCGGCACCATCAACATTACGGATGGCGACTGGAGGATCCACAGCCTTGACCTGATGCTCACGCGCGATTACCAGCTGGAAATTGTCGATTCCCTTATCATAAAGCAGATCCAGGTGCCGGTAGCCCCGGGCATCTGGCGTACGCAAAACCAGACCGCCGTTTTTACCTTTAAGAAATTCGGTATTGACGTAACAGGCAATTTTCTGAATGTCTACAGCAACTATGATCTTGAACCAAGCTTCAGGAAAAAATACTTCAACAATGTGATCGTGAAATACGATACGGGGGTTACCAAGAAAAGCTTTGCTTACTGGGATTCTGTGCGGCCTGTACCTCTCGCACCGGAAGAATCCGAAGATTTCAGGATCAAGGACAGCACCTACCACAGCCGCAATGATTCAGCCAACAGGGTCAGAATAGCAGACTCCCTGCGGAAAAAACAGGGTGGCATCTCCGTTATGAATATCCTGATCAATGGCATCCACCGGTCAGATTTCGACCCCTATCACCCGCTGAGTCTCTCCATCCCGGCGCTTATTCCCATGGTAGAGTATAATACGGTAGAGGGAGTTGCGATCAACGGCGAGGCTTCGCTCCTCCGCGAGAACAAAGAAACCGGAAACAGCGTTGAGTTTACTCCCCATATCCGGTATGGCTTCAGTAACGGGCACCTCAACGCCTGGGCTACGGTTTCATTTAATAAGAAAAAATTTCTGCTCGATATGACGGGCGAGAGCGCCAGCCGTTCCTCCTGGGTACTGAGCGGCGGTAAAAGAATCAGCCAGTTCAATCCGCAGAATCCCATCGGCGCTTTACTGAATGAGTTTTATACCCTTTTCTTCAGGGATAACTATCTGAAAATTTATGAGAATTATTATGGAAGCGTTCAATTCAGGAAAAGACTTGAAAACGGTTTGCGTGTAACCCTGGGCGCCTCCTATGAAGACAGGATGCCCCTCAACAATACCACCGACTATTCCTTCTTTGGCGATAAAAACAAACCGTTTACGCCGAACTATCCTTATCCGCTGATTGCTGAAAATTTTCCAAGGAACCAGGCCCTGATGGCAGGCGTCGATCTGCAATTCAAACCCGGCCAGCGATATATAGAATTCCCTGATAACAAACTTTCGCTGGGATCTAAGTATCCAACCCTGCTTCTCTCCTTTCGCGCCGGGTTGCCGGACGCACTCGGTTCTGATGTAAACTTTTCCAAATGGTCCTTTTACGTCTGGGATGAAATAAATTTTAAACTGAAAGGACTCCTGAAATATCGCCTGGGAACCGGCGGTTTCATGAACAGCAAATCTGTTTTTGTCATGGATGACATCCAGTTTCTTGGCAACCAGACCTTCTACGCCAGCCCTTACGTGGAAAGTTTCCAGCTCATGCCCTACTATCAGTATGGCACCACGGCCTCCTGGTACGGTGAAGGACATATTGAACATCATTTCAATGGAATGCTTACCAACAAGATTCCGGGTATTCGTAACCTGCAATGGAACCTGGTGATCGGCGGAAACGGGCTCTTCATCAACAGTGCCAGCAATTACGCAGAAGTTTTTGCGGGAATAGAAAATATCTTTAAGCTCTTCCGGGTAGATGTTATCAGCTCCTGGGTTAACGGCTATTTCGGACAGGTCGGGGTCCGTGTGGGCTTCGACGGTCTCTTCGGCAATGCCATAGGCAATGCCTTAAAAAATCCTCAGGGCCGTCCGCAAAGGCCCGTCAATAATTAAATGAACAGATTGTCGGCGGCAAACAAACTAACGAGATCCGGCGAGTAGCGGCAAACAAACTAATGAGATCCCGCGAGCAGCGATACCAGGGTCCTGACTTCTTCTTCCGAGTTAAAACTGTGCAGGGCTATCCGCAGTCTTTCCTCTCCGGCAGGAACGGTCGGATAGAGAATCGGTCTGACATCCAGTCCATGGGCGGCAAGCCTGGAAGAAAGCATTTTGACTTTTTCATTTCCTGGTTCCAGGAAACATTGAACAGGTGTGTCTGATTTTTTAAATCCGGGAAGATCAAAACACGCAATCAGCTTTTGAAGAAAGGCCCTTTCCCTGTGCATTTCAGGAAATATTTTATACGCCGCGCGAATAGCTGCGACCGCCACCGGCGGTAGGGCCGTGCTGTAGATAAGGGGGCGGCAAAAATTTATAAGGTAATCCCGAAGGGCAACTGATCCTAAAATGGCAGCGCCATGGACACCCAGGGCTTTTCCGAATGTGTGAACACGTGCAAAACAGCGCGACTGTATTCCGAGTGACTGCACCAGGCCTTCGCCCTTTTCCCCTGTCACACCCGTAGCATGCGCTTCGTCAACAATTAATAAACAGTCTTCGCATACAGAGAGTATGTCTTCCAGCGGTGCCCGGTCACCGTCCATCGAGAATACAGACTCGGTGACGACAAAACAATTTCCTTTCCGGTTTTGCCATTTTTTTTTGAGGTCATCCACGTCATTGTGATCAAAGGAAATGGCATGGGCAAACGAAAGCCTGATCCCATCCCTCAGTGAAGCATGACAAAGCCTGTCATAGAAAATGGTATCTCCCCTGGCGGCTATGCAGGCCATAAGTCCGCAATTTGCGTCATAGCCTGAATTGAAAAGGAGGGCAGCCCCGGCATCGTGAAATGCCGCAATCTCTCTTTCCGTTTCCTCTGCCAGTCTTGAATTGCCCGCCAGCAGGCGTGATCCGGTAGAACCATGGGCCCAACGGGTGCCCTGCAGCTCATTTTCAATCAGGCCATTCCGGACAATCCCGAGGTAGTCGTTGGAATAGAAATCACTCCCGCCACCGTCCGGACGCAGCTGGCGAAGGGATTTCATGTCCATTCTTTCCTGAAGTTTCCGTTCGAGAAAATTATCGTCCATAGCCGGACCAAATATCCCTTTAATTCAGACATTTGCAAAACACATGAAGACAGCGAAGAACATTCTCGGACTGCAACTGGCCACTGATCCACGATGGGTTGACCTGGCCCATTTGTCGATCGAAGAGATCCTCACGGATCATGCATTCTGCGAACAGAAAGCGGCAACCACCTGCATCAGTCTCATCACCAAATATTCCGACCGTATAAGGCTTGTCTACGAGCTGGCACCCATCGTCACCGAGGAGTGGGGACATTTTCGTATGGTACTGGCGGAACTTGAAAAAAGAGGCTTAAAACTAGGCAAACAAAGAAAGGATGAATATGTAAATCACCTGATCTCCTTTCAGCGAAAAGGAGGCGACTTCGAAGAGCGTTTTCTTGACCAGCTGCTCACGATGGCCATGATCGAAGCAAGGAGCTGCGAACGTTTCAAGAGACTTAGTGAAGGATTGCCCGATGAATACCTTCGGAAATTTTACAAAAGGTTTATGGAAAGTGAAGCGGGACACTATCACCTTTTTATCGACCTCGCGGAATCCTATCTGGGGAAAGAGAAGACCAGAAAACGATGGGCCGAATGGCTGACTTTCGAAGCAGGCCTCATGAAAAATATGGAAGTCCGGGGCGACCGTATCCATTAGATTACAATGCCTGCATTCCTGTCGCGTGAAATCTAGATCCCGTTCACCGAAAAATATTCCAGTTCTTCCCTGAAGTCAATATGCGGATAACGTTGCGAAAGATCTTTTGTCCTGCTATACTGTTCCTGCAAAAATCTGCGATGCGCATCCGTGGCCGGATGCAGGGGTCGATGTTTCCTGGCAATCAGCAGCTTACGGATTTCGGCGGCCAGTGACCTGGACTCAGCTTCCGCATAGTGTTCCATAAACTGCTCCAGCACAAAACTCGTCGCCATATAATTGGGGTGCACGAGATCCCTGTCAAAAAAACGATAATCACGCAGGACGTCGATGACAAGTTCGTAAGAAGGGAAATACCAGGTCCTGTTGAATTTATTTGCCAGCTGGTGCACCGCCTCTATCAGTCGCGCTTTGCTGCGGTTATTCTCAATAACGCCGTCCCGGATATGTCGAACCGGACTGATGGTAAGTACAAGACGAAGCGTGGGATTAAAATCGAAAAGCCGGTGAAAGCACTCATCAAGAATGGCCAGGGTTTCCTCTACAGGCAAAAGTTTTTTAGTAAACCAGGAAGCCGGCGCACGATGACAATTGGCCACGGATTTCTGTGTGTCATTGAGCACATAAACAAAAGACGAACCCAGTGTAATGATCAGCCAGTCAGTCTTTTTTAAAAATGCATGAGCTTCCTCCTGTACCTTATTGATACGCGAAAGCATATTGTTGCGGTCAGTATCAGAAAACTGACCATGATGCTTCCAGCTTTGCCAGAGTTCATCATGAAAAAAGAGATCCCTTTCATCATAGAGCCCGGGCTGAATATAGGAAATGAGACTGTTTGCCACACTGACGGGATCGAACAGGATGCCGTTCGGATTCTGGAGTATGTCGAACTTTATTTCCCTCAGGTGCGTGCCGATATGTTCTGTAAAACAGGAACCTGCAAGCATGATCTTCTGCCCGTAACGGATCCGTTCAGCCGGCGGAACGATTTTTATTGGAAGAAAAAATGGATCCATATCAGTGCGGAATAAAAATTTCGTTTGCAATCCGGATACTCTCAGCCAGACAATTGTCATCGTATGCCGGCAGCATATTTTTTTTTCTGAAATAGTCGATCATCAGCAGACTGTCCATATTCCCTACCAGTTCGTCGCCTGCCATGGGACATCCTCCGATGCCTTTCAGGGCACCATCGAAACGCCGGCACCCTGCTTCCAGCGCGGCCCCGAGCTTTTCCAGGCTGCTTTCACGGCGGGAATGAAGGTGCACTCCGGCTTCGATTCCGGGAAAGTCGAAAATCAACCGGCGCGTCAGATAACTTACCTGCGCCGGACTCGCAAGTCCGACGGTATCGGCGAGTGAGACGACACCTGCTCCCATGTCCACCAGTCTGCGAATATGCTCCATCACATTGTCGGCGGACCAGTCATCGCCATAGGGGTTTCCAAAGGCCATGGAAATGTAAATAACCAGTCTCTTCTTTTTCTTTTCCGCTATATCCAGCATCGACGCGACGGTTTGATAGGCTGCCGTGATGCCTGCGTTGGTATTGCGCTTCTGAAAAGTTTCTGAAACGGAAAATGGAAATCCCAGGTCGTGGATCGACGAATAAGATGCGGCTTCCTCTGCACCCCTGGCATTGGCCACAATGGCAAGCAGGCGGGTGGAACTATTTTCCGTGCGAAGAGATTCCATGAGGTCGCGGGTATCGGCCATCTGGGGGATGGCCCGGGCAGACACAAAGCTGCCAAAATCCAGTGTATCGAAACCCACTCCCAGCAGGGCGTTCAGGTAGTCTATTTTCTTTTCGGTAGGAATAAAGTCCGGCCAACCCTGCATCGCGTCCCGCGGGCACTCAACGAGCCTTACCCTGTTATTGACTGCATTGTCCGGGTTCATGCTGCGAAGCTAACGCAAAACGGATTGACGACATCAGCCCTGGGGCCGCATATGCTGTTCCACTTTTTTGCGCATGATATCGAAAAACTTCCTCCTTTCCTTTTCGCCGACATTGCTCATGAGGGTGGACTTACGCATGATGTTCTGGCAATGCTGGTAAGTGTACTCCGTAAAATGGGGGTCACGCGTCATCATGATGTTCAGCACGGAATGATTTATGTAAACGACCTTCGTCTGGTTGAGTATGGCCATACTGCAATTGTCGAGCAGGATAAATTCATTTACATAGAATTTATAGGGCGCGCTGGCAGCCGTCGGCTTCCCGGAAATAGGGAATTTACAGCCGGCCTCCGCCTGCAGCTCAATGTGGTCAATCATTTCCAGCATGTTCCGGTAGATTTTCATTGCGTCCTCGTCTGAATTGAAAATCTTACTCTGCCGGTAGTATTCCACCTGACGGATCGTACTGTTGATGCTTTCATCGTTCCATACTTCCGTTGAGGGAATCTTATTGTATTCGTCCGTGATGCGGGCGGCAATTTTAAAAACGCTTTCCCGGAGGGTGTCGAGCACAAAAAGATCCCGTCCGTGAAAAGGATATTGTAAGATGGTCTTCATCCAGAAGAAAATCTTGAAGACGGTGAGCTCGTGGAAACCGAAGGAATGAAATATAAACAGATCCTTGCTCATGTAATAGAATTCCCTTTGATCAAAGGAATTGAAATATTGCATTTGCCTGAGGAGATGTTCAAGGTAGAGGTCGAATCCAAAATTATCCTTGTCGGCCAGCGGGCCGTTAAAAATAACCGAGTCGTTGTTGAGCTGAAAAAGCTGGTCAAGCGAAACCTTGTAATGCGAACATAGCTTGTTGATCTCTTCGAATGTCAGCGGTTTTTCACCCCGGATCCTCCGGTAAGCGCTATCGTTGCTGATCTCCAGAATATCCGCTATTTCGTCAACAAGGGAAAGGTGGGGAGCCAGGTTTGATTTGATGTGCTGGAAAAATACCTGTTGTACGCCGACCTGGTTCATGGGTTAAGGGTTTGATTTGTCTGCCTGATCCCGACTCTCGAATTTCCACGGTCATCCTAAATATAGGGTTTTTTGGAATGAAGTACGGGCAACAAAGCCTCAACCCTTCGGCCCGGTTCTTTTTTTCAGGGCTTCATAAAGGATGATCCCGGCAGCAACGGAAACATTGAGTGAATCAAAACGACCTGACATAGGAATGGTGAATTGTTCATCGGCCGCTTTATTAAGATAAGGCTGCAGTCCCCGCTCTTCGCTGCCCATCATAATGCAGGAAGGCTGATCCAGCGGAAGATCCGACGCTTTCCGTTCGCTTTCCATAGTGCTCGCAAAAGCCCTTATACCGTTGAGATGAAGGCTGTCTACGGCTTTTAAAAGGCTTGTCACACGACAAATACTGATTTTTTCCAATGCCCCGGCGGAAGATTTGAGCGCTTCTTCATTCAGCGCGGCGATGCCTTTGTCGGGAATGATGATTGCCTGCGCGCCAAAGCAAACGGCGCTTCGGGCGATTGCCCCTATATTTCGCACATCTGTTATGCCATCCAGCAGCACAAACAGAGGTGTTTGTCCCTCGGAGACCGTATGATCGATCACCGATTGCAGATCGAGATAGGTAAACAGCGCAGCATAGGCAATCACTCCCTGATGGTTTGCGCGTGTGAGCCCGTGCAGTTTCTCCGGCGGGACCTGCTGAATGGGAATATTCATTTTTTGAGCCAGCTTCCGGATTTCGCCAATCGATTCTCCGCTCACATTCCGCTGGAACAAAATCTTGTCGATAGGCCGTCCGGCCTGTATGGCTTCCAGCAGGGGCTGCCTGCCAATGATGAGGTCCGAGGATTTCAATCTGTTATTTTTATAGTTTTCCCTGCAAAAGCAGGATCTGCACTTTTAGGATGGCTGTAACGGACAGAGAATCGGTGATCTTTCCCGATTCTGCCATGTCTACGGCTTCACTGAACGGAATTTTCCGGACCAGGATCTGTTCCGTCTCCTCTGGTTCCGGAGAAAATTGTCTCAGCTCACGGGCAAGGAAAATATAACCCAATTCATCACTTACGGAATTTGAAAGATGCAGGGTGCTGATTTTCGTCCACTCGCCGGCAACCAGGCCGGTCTCTTCCAGCAATTCTCTCCTGGCGGCCTCAAGCGGATCTTCATCCATTCTGCCCCCTCCTTCGGGAATCTCCCAGCTGTACTGATCCAGGGTGAACCGGTATTGGCCCACCAGCCAGATATTCCACTGTTCGTCGATCGGGATCACACCCACGGCCAGGTGCTTGAAATGGACTTTACCATAAATGCCCTGCCCGCCTCCCGGGTTGATCACATCATATTCAGTCACCCGGATCCAGGGGTTGTCGTAAACCTCTTTCTGTCCACGAATCATCCAGGGATTTTTGTCCTCGTTCATCGGCCGAAAATACTATTAAATGCCGAACAGCCTGACAGTCCTACCCTGCAGCGGGCCTGGTCAATTTGCATTCCGTCTACGGTGTCCGGAGGTACGGGGCAAAAAAAGGCCGGCAAGTGCCGGCCCCGTATAGTAATGGCTTTAATAATCTATTTCAGTTTGAAAGCCTGTTTGACTTTTTTCACATAGTCCAGTTTCTCCCAGGTAAACAATTCCACTTTCTTCGTTATTTTTTTGCCGTCAGGTGAAACGAACACTTTCTCAATGTTTTCCGGTTTGCGGCCCATATGCCCGTATGCCGCAGTCTCGCTGTAAATCGGGTTGCGAAGCTTGAGGCGCTGTTCAATAAAATAGGGTCGCATATCAAAAATCTGTTCCACCCTTTTTCCAATTTCGCCATCGGTCAGCTGCACGGTAGCAGTTCCGAAAGTATTTACGTTGATGGATGTCGGTTGCGCCACACCGATAGCATACGAAACCTGCACGAGCACTTCACTGGCAAGGCCCGCAGCAACCAGGTTTTTAGCAATATGGCGCGTGGCATAGGCCGCACTGCGGTCCACCTTTGAAGGATCCTTACCACTGAAAGCACCTCCGCCGTGTGCACCCTTTCCTCCGTAAGTGTCTACGATGATTTTCCGGCCGGTGAGCCCGGTGTCGCCATGGGGGCCGCCTATCACAAACTTTCCGGTCGGATTGATATGATACTTGATCTTATCGCTGAACAGGTGACCGTATTTTTTATACTTGCTTTTTACCCTTGGTATCAGGATGGAGATGATGTCGTTCTTGATTTTCTGGGCCATCTTGGATTCCGTGTCAAAATCATCGTGCTGGGTAGAGATCACAATGGCATCAATGCGTATCGGTTTGTTATGGTCATCGTATTCGAGCGTTACCTGACTTTTTGCATCCGGACGCAGGTATTTTATCTGCTTGTTTTCCCTCCGGAGGGCAGCCAGTTCGATCAGGAGCTTATGGGCCAGGTCGAGAGCCAGCGGCATATAATCATCGGTTTCATTGCTGGCATAACCAAACATCATTCCCTGGTCACCCGCACCCTGTTCTTCTTTTTTGGTACGGTCAACACCCTGATTTATATCAGAAGACTGTTCATGAATGGCTGAGAATATGCCGCATGAATTGGCTTCAAACATATATTCACTCTTGGTGTAACCGATCTTGCGGATCACGGCGCGGGTAATTTCCTGCACATCGAGATAGGCTTTCGATTTGACCTCTCCTGCCAGAACCACCTGACCGGTCGTCACGAGGGTTTCACAGGCCACTTTGGAAGAAGGATCGAAAGCAAGAAAATGATCGATCAGCGCATCAGAGATCTGGTCGGCCACCTTATCCGGGTGACCTTCGGATACACTTTCAGAAGTGAATAAGTAAGGCATTTGAATAGTTTAAAGGACTGGTTTAAATAAAAAACCACTAATCACCGGAGCAATTAATGGATGGCGCGGCAAAGATAGGACAGGAAACTTTATGCTGTTCAATCTAAACAGAATTATTGGGACAAATCCGTATAAAGCTGCATATAATCGCTGAGGTCGGACTCTGTATTATAAGGCAACACTTTCTTCCCCCTCACTTTACTGAATTCTTCAACCAGTTTTTTATCGGCTTTTTCAGCGCCAAACGTGATGGCGTCAGCAAAACTGGCACCGGCGCGAAACAGGGCCGTATTGGTGGCTTCCGCAAAGGGTTCGAGTTCCTTTTCCTTTATGGAAGCATGGATATTGGCGATCCGTGAAAAATTTACACCCAGCTTTTCCTTAAAGGTATTCTGGCCGATGGTGAAGACAACCTTGCTGTGGGCAAATACAGGTTCTTTTTTATAGACAGTCTTCAGGTAAAAAGGAATGAGCCCGGTCATCCAGCCGCTGCAATGGATAATGTCCGGCGGCCAACCGAATTTCTTAACGGTTTCCAAGGCACCCTTGCAAAAGAAAACCGTACGCAGTCCATTGTCTTCAAACCATTTTTCCTTTTCGTCGTGGAAAATATATTTACGTTTAAAAAGATCTTCGTTCTCCAGGAAATAAACCTGCAACCGGGCATTGGGCAGGGAAGCTACCTTGATTTGCAGGGGATAATCGTCATTGTCAACTGCCACATTGATTCCGGACAGCCGGACTACTTCATGAAGCCGGTGCCTTCTTTCATTTATGACCCCGAATCTGGGCATGATACACCGCACTTCAAAACCGCTGTCATTGGATTTTATCGCTAACTTATTGACCGTCTCCGCAAATTCTGTAAGTTCCAGATAGGGAGACATTTCATTGGCAATAAATAAAATTCTTTTCTTTGCTACCATCAGGAATTGGTGATCCGGTTTCGACCCGAAAATCAGTTTGCAAAGGTAAGGTTTATTTACTTAACAGGGCTTTGTCGAATCTTTCAGGAATGCTAAAATGCTGTAAATGATCATATTCAGGAATTCAACGGGATTGCAGTCCTGGCGTGAAAAACAGCGTGAAAATGACCGTCCGGTCGCCTTCATCCCAACCATGGGTGCCCTCCATGAAGGTCATATCCAATTGATTGAGGCCAGCCGGGCGTTTACCGGCCTGAGCATCTGCAGCATTTTTATTAACCCGGCCCAATTCAACAATCCGTCTGATTTTGAAAAATATCCCGTCAGTACGGAGAATGATATCCGGATGCTCGACGGGATTTCCACGGACGTGCTTTTTCTTCCGTCAAAGGAAGAAATCTACCCCGGGGGTAGTACCGGACTGGAAACTTATGACCTCGGCAGCCTGGAAAATATACTGGAAGGCAAATACAGGCCCGGGCATTTCCAGGGTGTCTGTCTTATTATGAGCCGTTTGCTTAAACTGATAAAGCCGGATCATCTCCTGATGGGACAGAAAGACTATCAGCAATGCCTCGTCGTGCAAAAGCTGATCAGCACGCTGGGTATATCATTGAATTTTCACGCAATACCCACCGTAAGGGAGTCTGACGGACTGGCCATGAGCAGCAGGAACCGGAGGCTTGATCCGGAACAGCGCCGTAAAGCGCCGGCTATTTACCGTGCGTTGAAAGATATCGCAGTGAATATCCGTCCCGGCAGCACTGAACCCCCACTCCTGCAGGCCCGCAGATTATTGGATGCAGCGGATTTCCGGACGGATTATGTATCGGTGGCCAGGGCATCGGATCTGGAGCCTGTTGGTATTTGGGACGGAAAGGAAAAGATCGTGGCGCTCATTGCCGCCTTTCTGGGAGAAATCCGGCTGATCGACAACCTGCCCCTGAATTAAATCCTTAAAAGTCTTCCCGCTCCTCATTGCCCGGTTCTGACCGACCTCCTTCCGGATGCGGATATGTGTTCAATTCGATTAAATTTGCGGCTCAATTGAAAAGAGTCCATGGATATTGAAATGCTAAAATCCAAGGTTCACCGGGTAGTCATCACCGAAGCGAACCTGAACTATATCGGCAGCCTTACGCTAGATGAGGACCTGATGGATGCCGCCCATCTCATTGCCAATGAGAAAGTGCAGGTTGTGAACGTGAACAACGGGGCGAGGATCGAAACCTATCTGATCACGGGCAAGAGAGGTTCAGGCATTTGTTGTCTGAATGGTCCGGCTGCCCGCAGCGGTGCAGCCGGAGATGTAGTGATCGTCATCTCTTATGCACACATGGACTTTGAAGAAGCAAAAAAATTCAAGCCCTGGATCATCTTCCCCAAAGAAGGCAATCGCATTTAACTGTAAGGTCATCGCACGGAGACCTGCGCGGCTTGCCGGAAAGGCCTAATATTGTACCTTACCTGCGACTATGAAGAAGACTTTTTTTGCTGTGCTGCAGTATGGATTTTTCGCGGGTCTGGCCGTTTTTTTTGTCTGGCTTAGCGTACGGGGCCTCGATCATGAAAAATGGGAGCAGTTAAAAAAGGCGATGGACCGGGCGCACTACTGGCTCCTGATCCCCGTATTTGGCCTCCTGCTGACAGGTCACTGGCTGCGGGCACTCCGCTGGCGCCAGTTGATGGAGCCGATGGGCTACCACCCTACCCGCCTGAATTCCTTTTTCGCCGTAATGATCGGTTATTTCGTAAATCTGGGCGCACCAAGACTGGGTGAAGTGGTAAAATGCACGATCCTGGCCCGCTATGAAAAAATTCCCGCGCAGAAACTCGTGGGTACCATTGTGGCAGAAAGAGCTTTCGATGTGATCTGCCTCGCACTGGTCTTTGGACTCACCTTCGTATTTCAGTTTGACATCGTCTCCTCCCTTGTGCACGATTATATTTTCCCCGCATTCCAAAACAGGAACGGAAAGACAGCTTACCTTAAAATCATCCTGTTTGCCGCCGGCCTGGTGGTGTTCCTCCTCCTGATGCGTTTTCTGTTCAGCCGGTTCGGACATATCAATATCGTGCAGAAGATCCGCGAAATTCTGGCGGGTGTCTGGCATGGCCTGATAAGCGTACGCGCATTAAAAAACAAACCACTTTTTTTTATTTATACCATCGGTATCTGGGTCATGTACCTGTTGAGCACCTGGGTTGGTTTTTTTGCCATTGACGAAACCAGCCACCTCGGCCTCGCCGATGCCCTTACCGTGCTGGCGATGGGTAGTGTGGGAATGATTCTTTCACCCGGCGGAATCGGTGCCTATGCCCTGCTTGTAATGGAAACAGTAGCCTTGTATAATATTCCCAAAGAACCCTATGGACAGGCGCTGGGATGGCTGCTCTGGTTCGGTCAGTTCCTGAGCTTTGTCCTCTTCGGCGTTATCAGCTTTATTCTACTTCCCCGAATCAACAGAAATAAATTAAAACCGGATGCACGAACCCCAGGTTATACATCATAAGATCTTAGATCCAAAGCAACTTGTCTTTCAGCTGAACCGCTGGAAACTGTTAAGTAAAACCGTTGCATTTACCAATGGTTGTTTTGATATACTTCATCCCGGACATATTGCCTCACTTTCCGATGCGGCAAAAGAAGCAGACTTCCTGGTAGTGGGTCTCAATTCAGATGCGTCCGCAAAAAGACTCAAGGGTCCGGGACGCCCGGTAATGGATGAAAAATCCCGTGCCCTGATGCTCGCTGCCCTTCAAATGGTCGACGTGGTGATTTTGTTTGAAGAAGATACGCCGCTTGAACTGATCCGGATGGTGAAACCCGATGTGCTGGTGAAAGGCGGAGACTACACCCTTGAGCAGATCGTAGGTGCAAACGAAGTGATTACATGGGGCGGCCGTGTGGTCATCAATCCCATCCTGGACGGGTTTTCCAGCACGGGCATCATGGGTAAAATAAAAACTTTGTAAGGACTATCCCCGGTACATTCTCTCCACTTCCTGCACGATGATTTCGATATCGTGGTCATCACCCTGGGCATCATAAGGCTGCTTGAGGCTGGATCCGAAGAAAAAGGCCACCGTCTGCCAGACACGGGCGGAAAAACTTCCCCGGTATTCCTTGATGATGTCGTAACAGTTATTTCCTGTTTGCCGGTTGATAAGTTTCATCAACACCTTGCCCTGATAAACGGAGAGTTTTTCGATGGGCTCGGAAAACTGCTTTTTCAATTCCTTTTCTTTCGATTTGATGTACTCCTTTTTCTGGGATTCTGAATTAAGCCCCGACAGGTGGGCGTTCATGTCGTTGAGGATGATGCCCGCACGCCGCGCATAAGGATAGGTGACGTAGACCGCATTGCGCAGCCGCGTCAGACCTTCGAGTCTTTTGCGCATGGCCTTCGACATGAGATGCCAGACATCCACTGCCGCATAGGTCTTTGCCGGAATGGTATCTCCCTCGTAAACGATAACCATGCTCCAGATGGTATCATATTTTCCGAAACGATTGTTGAATGAACTGCCCGGGTTTGATTTTTTCAGGGAATCAGCAGGTTTACCCGAAGGCTTGCCTGAACCCTCCTGTGCATAAGCAGGGCGGGCTGTGATAAGCAGAACCGCTGGAAGGAGAACAAAAAAATATCGTCTTAAAAAAAGGGGCATACGGGCAACACAAGTTAATACAATTTCCTCCGTTTCCCAAGCGTGGGACTACCCTGCGATCCGTATTTGCGCAGCGTCCTTTGCCGTTGCAGGAGGCTGATGACGAAGCCCGACATCATGATCACCACGCCAAGCCACACCAGGTTGATCTGCGGGAACATATATACTTTCAGGGCGACGAAGGGTACCAGGTCGGTAGATTCCTTTACCTGAAGATTCAGTTTCCGGTTGTTTAGCACCGATCCGAGTTCGACGGCGAGGTTTTGCTCAAAAAGAGTGTCCGGTATGTGATGAACCTGATTGTTTTTCACGTAAAGCAGCGGCGTAATCGTATAATGCTGACTGTCGTGACTGATGACGCGTATTTTGGCCATGAGCGCGGTGTCGCCCCGTCCGAAATGAAATTTTTCCGTGTCAGGGTTGACGATTACCGAATCGAGGATCATGATGCCCCTGGAATAAAAAATCGTATCATGCATGGCCACCGGATAGGTCTTATACCCTGCACTGTCTTTTTGCTTGTCGAGAATATTGGCGTAGCTGATATAGGTAAAAATATCGCGGTCGAGATAGTGGCGTTTATCCGGATTATTGGAAAAATTTTCCATGCCCTTGGTATTCCGTATCAGATTGGGCCAGAGGTCGAAACTTTCGCCGGTTTTCTTGTCTTCAAATTTCACCCGGAAATAAATAATGTTTCCTGCCGGGTTCAGTGAATCATTGCTGAGGTATGTAGCATAGTATTTCCCCATGTCTGTTTTCACATTCTTTACCAGGGTCAGGTTTTCGAGTGGGCTCTCTTTCGACTTTGGGTCAAAAGGCAGGTTGATACCCGTTGTATTATGGGAGAGTACTTCTTTTTTCGAAGAAGAGATCAGGATCCCGATGAGCAGCAGTCCGAAACCGGCATGAGCAATGGATGCGCCTGCACGACGGATATTTCCGCGCAGAACGGTAATCAGATAGGCCAGGTTAGCCATCACGGAATAAACGCCCGCAAAGATTGCCAGATGAATCGCGGCCTGAAAGCCCGTTCCGTACACTTCGTACTGTACATTTCCCAGCAAGCTGATACAAACCGACACGATCAGTGCTATGGCAGTTACCGGCCAGAGTTTGGCCACCACCCGGTATGAATCGGTGTCTTTATATCTCAGGTATTGCACAATCGCCGTCAGGAGGCCGAGTAAGATGGCGATAAATATTTCGATCCGGTTGTAGACAAATTTGGGGTCATCATCCATGACGTGGTTGGTTCCGAAAACATGGTTGAAGACAGGAAGCGAAGTAACGCCAATGATAAAAATGGCTGAAAGAAAAATAACCAAAGACCCGATAAACATCCAGAATTCTCTCGACCAGGTATTCTCCTCTTTAGCCATATGGGGAATGCGCCTGTACCGGGCGGCAAAAAGGATCATGGCAGGAAGGAAAAACACGCCGATAAGTGAAAGCAGCTGGATTTCCATTCCCGAACTTACAAATGCATGTACGGATGTATCGCCCAGCCTGCCGCTGCGGGTGAGGTAGGTCGAATAAAGGATAAAGGAAAATCCCAGTATCAGAAAAAGAAACGTTGCGCGAAGTGAGTGCTTGGTTGAATTGTAAACTAGCTGCGTGTGCAGTCCGGCCACAAGGATGAGCCAGGGTACCAGCGATGCATTTTCGACGGGATCCCAGGCCCAGTATCCACCGAAAGTCAGGGATTCGTAGGCCCATGCCGCGCCCATCATGATACCCGTTCCCAGTACGGCGCAGGAAAAAAGTGTCCATGGCAGTGCGGTTCGCGTCCAGGAGCCATATTCTTTTTTCCATAGCCCGCTTACCGCAAAAGCATAAGGAACAATGGTGGATGCAAAACCGAGGAAAAGTATCGGCGGATGGATAACCATCCAGTAGTTCTGCAGGAGCGAATTGAGGCTTTGGCCGTCCTGCATCTGCGGAATGGATAGATAGTCAGCACGCTGGAAAATGGGCGCATCCTGAAAGAGTTCCCTGACCAGCGCAAACGGATCGTGACCAATCTGTATGGAAAATACATAGACGCCCAGAATCATGGTAGACAAAGCGAACTGGCAAAAGCTCATGATGGTCATCACCGGTGCTTCCCAGTTGCGTGCCTTTACGATGAGGATGGTTCCCAGCACGCCGTTCCACAGCATCCAGAGGAGGAAACTTCCCTCCTGCGCTTCCCAGATGCAACTAAGCAGGTATTTTGGATCCAGGTTTCGGCTGGAATGTTCCCAGGCAAAATTGTATTCGAAGTAATGTTCCCTGATGATGTAGTAGATCGTGCCGAAGACAGTAAATACTGAAATCACATTGAGCAGGTAGGCAATCCTTGCCATCCTTTTCCAGGACCGGTTTTCTTCGATGGATTTCGAACGGGTTGCAAAAAAGAAGGAAAGTGCAGCAACCAGCGAAGCAGTAAAGGCAAGTACAACAAAAAAATGACCCAGCTTTCCAGGCATCAGATGTTCGCCGGCATAATCCATATTTCTATTGGGTTTTACTCAGATTCTTTTTCGCAGCTTCCGGATCGTCTTTGTATTTGGACGGGCATTTAATCAGGATGCCCTCTTTCTGGGAGATCTCAAAGACATCTCCCTGCATCCTTCCCTTGAGTACGATACGTTCTGCTTTTTCCATATCGTAAGGCTTTCCATAGTGATATACCACTTTGGCCCGCCCGCCGAGCGTATCGATAATATAAAAACAGAGGTAGTTGGGATCCTTTACCGGGTCGTATTCCATTGGCCGGCTGTTGTCCAGTTTGGCAATAATGGTCACATTTTTCCCTTCTTTCTGCCTGGCCGAGGCGATCGTTTCATACGTCGACAGGTTACCCATGAAACTCACCAGCACGCTGATGCTGACCGCGATGAAAACCAGGAGGATAATATGCGTCCGCTTCATCCCGCAAATGTATCTCCAAATTGCCAATTTTGCGAAGGAATATTCCGGGGGGCGGAGTTTAAGATTTCATAAACTTTTGATATTCCGGCATACTACTTACCTTCGCCAACCGTTCCAAGGTCAGACAGTAAACCATGACAGACTTATCGAACTTCGATGTCAACATCGCAAGTAATCCGAAGAATACCATTTTTGGACTCCCGTTCACCGAAGCAGACGCCCGCCTCATCATCATTCCCGTTCCCTGGGAAGTCACCGTAAGCTCCGGTTCCGGTACCTCACGATCCGGAGAACATATTTTCAATGCCAGTATGCAGGTGGATGTGTTTGACGCAGAAACCGGCAATGCCTGGAAGCAGGGCATTTTTATGCGCCACCCCGACCGTAAAGTGCTGATGAAGAGTGACTACCTGCGCAAAGAAGCCGAGTTGTACATCAACTATATCTCAAAGGGTGAAGAAATAGAGAAGAACAACTTTATGTGCAAATCCCTCAAGGAGATCAACGAGGGAACCGCCAATCTCAACAAATGGGTTTATGAACAGACCAGCATCCTGCTAAAGGAAGAAAAGCTGGTCGTGCTCCTGGGAGGAGACCACAGTGTTCCCCTTGGATACATGAAGGCCATCGCCGATAAATACGGTGATTTCGGCATTCTCCAGATAGATGCCCATGCCGACCTCCGGAAATCCTACGAGAATTTTGTGCACAGCCATGCCAGCATCATGTACAATGCACTGGAAGAAATTCCGCAGATCAAAAAGCTGGTACAGATCGGTGTTCGTGACTATAGTGAAGAGGAATCCGATTATATACGCAGCAGCAAGGACCGTATTGTGACTTTTTTCGACAAAGACATAAAAGAAAAATTGTACGAAGGTGGATCCTGGCGCAACGTGGTGGATGAGATCGTTTCCCAGCTTCCTTCCATTGTATACCTGACCTTCGACGTGGACGGACTCGATCCAAAACTATGTCCTCACACAGGCACCCCGGTAAGCGGGGGTTTTGAACTGGAGCAGGTTTTTTATCTCGTAAAGAAAATCATCCAGAGCGGCCGGAAATTTGTCGGCTTCGATCTCGACGAAATTGCCATCGGGGAAAGTAATTTCGACGCCAATGTCGGTGCGCGTATTCTCTGGAAGCTCTGCAATATCCTGGTGGCCGCCAACCCGCTTCCCCTCACCCGCAAAGAGCCTGAATGCAGTACGACTATGTAGTCATACTCAAAAGGGAAAATGCCCACAGGACCGATCTGGTAAGTCTGCTGCTGATCATTTTTTCTCTTATCGCTTTTACCTATGTCCAGATCCGCCAGGGATGGAGCGGCTTTCTCAGTGCTGCCATCGTCATTCTTCTTCTCGGACTATTTTTCAATCTGAATAAACGCCGTAAGAACCAGGAAATGCGTTTCCGGAACTGGCTTTTTGCCGCCGCCCTGTTCTGGCTCGGTGTTCCTTCAGTTTCCTGGCTATCTATTCTTTTTGTTTTATTTGCCCTTTTGGAAGCACAGGCCAAATATCCGCTGGAGATCGGCTTTTATGGCGGCGGCGTGGTCCTGAATACACTTTTCAAAAAAAAATGGCCCTGGTCCTCACTCGATATGGTCATGCTCAGGGATGGACTGCTTACACTCGATTTCAAAGACAACACACTTATCCAGAAAGAAGTGCTGGATGACGACGAGCCCGATGCACCGGAAGACGAATTCAACGAGTACTGCCGGAGCAAACTCGTAATTTTGTGATCATGTCTCCCTTTATTCTATATTCCGACGGCAAAGGAAACATTTTCGAAGACCAGAGCCTTTTTGCCTGCGGGCGTAGCGGCTGGGATGCCGTGCCCGTGGACGAAACGGACTGGATTCCACTGCCCGAAGGCGGATCGCTCTATGAATTACCCGGACGACACGGTATTGGTATTGATGTCCATACCGGTGACATGAGATTATGCGAAAAAGGCTGGGCAGTGGCTGCATTTATCCCGCCCGCACACACGGGACTCTATCTGGCCGCTTATGAAACCGGCAACGATGCTCCAACCCTTCCTCTTTTTTGCTATACCGCGGCAGGTTGGCAGGATGAAAATTTCCTGGTACCGGCGGTACGCATAGAAGCCGATATCCGTCAGGAATCGCGCGGTTATCATAGTCGTAAAATTGAAGAAGGGGCGGCGGCGCTGCTGAAAGCATATCCCCACAACCGCCTCGTCAGCCACCTGATGAATAACTGCTGCAACACCTATCATTGCCCTGCGGCGAGAAATTTATCTCTCGGAAGATGGGAATGTCCGGTACCCGTGTCCCCGGCATGCAATGCAAATTGCATAGGATGCATCTCGTTTCAGCCGCAGGAAGAAACGATCCATTCCACGCAGGACCGTCTGACCTTCCGTCCCACCGCCGAGGAAATTGTGGAATTCACGGTTCCGCATCTGCAGGCTGCGCCCTATCCCATCGTAAGTTTTGGCCAGGGTTGTGAAGGCGAACCCCTGCTGATGTGGGAAACCATCCGGGACGCCATCGCCGAAATGCGTAAACACACGGATCGCGGGAGCATCAACATCAATACCAATGGTTCGAAACCCGCATCGGTCCGTGCTTTATGTGAAGCCGGACTGAATTCCATCCGCGTAAGCACCAATTCGGCAAGGAAAAATATTTATGAAGCGTATTATCGTCCGAACAATTATGAATTTGAAGATATCCTCGAAAGTCTCCGGGTAGTGAAAACTTTTGGAGGCTGGACATCCATCAACTATTTTGTTTTTCCCGGTATGACAGACAGCGCAGGCGAATATGAAGCGCTCCGCAAACTGATTTCCGGAACAGGGCTCGATATGATCCAGTGGCGCAATTTTAATATCGACCCTGACTGGTACCTCGGCAAGATCGGATGCACGGATACCGGTGAAGCCATGGGTTTGAAAAATCTTATGCAACTCCTGCGCGAAGAGTTTCCGCTGTTAAAGTTTGGTTATTTCAATCCTCCCCGCGAACGGATCAGCGGTATTTTTGAAAAGGATTTTGCTTCATGAAGGGTGAACAGGTTTAGGGCATTGCGCTAATTTCTTATCTTTATCCACGTGAATTATATTCAGGCAAACAAAGAATTCGAATCCCGGAAAAACAGAAAAGCATTTTTCTACACCCTGCTGATCAGCGGGGCGCTTATGCTCGCCCTGTTCCTTATTTCCTGGAATCTGCCGTTCAACCCTCCGGAGCCGGTCGAAGAAGGACTGGAAGTAAATCTGGGCAACAGCGATCAGGGTCTGGGTGACAACCAGCCTTTTCTTCCCAACGATCCTTCAAAACAGGATCAGGAAAAATACACGCCACCGAAAACCGTTGCCGCAACAGCGGAACCGATGAAGGATGTGGAAACCGATGATAAGGATGCTGAAGCACCCGCCGTTAAAACGCCACCTGTAACAAAACCGGAGGCTAAGAAAATTCCAGAAAAAGACCTTGCAGTAAAAACTCCTAAAAAAACGGTACATACTGCCGTGAACCCCACCCCTGCGCCGCCAAAACCCAAGGCGGTATTTCACGGTGTGAACGGGGATGGTACGGGAGGCAATGATGCGGATCATTTCAAACCCGGCGGCAATCAGGGTATAGCCGGCGGAAAGGGCGATCAGGGTGCTCCGGGCGGCGACCCGAACTCAACGAATTATAAAGGCGGAGGTCATGGCAATGGCATCGCCATCAGTCAGGGATTACAGGGGCGCCGGATTGTACGGACTCCGTCATTTACCGATGAATTCAATGAAAACGCTAAAGTGGCTGTGGACATCCATGTCGATGCCTCAGGAAATGTGATCAGTGCGGAATACCAGGCGCGGGGATCCACCACTTCGGCTTCTGACCTGAAAGCCATTGCCCTCCAAAAAGCGCGGCAGGTTAAATTCAACAGTGGTGCCGAAGAATCGACGGGAACCATCGTCTTTAATTTCAAACTGAGAAATTAAATGACTGATCAGTTCCTTTCTTACCATCCTATACCATAGTCTTCCCCATAATTACTGCTGCCGCCCCAGAAGGTTCCGTGTGCCTGATCATAAAAAATTGCATTGAGAGGACCACTTGTCCGGTCGGCAAATTTTTCAATATATCCCAGCTTACTGAGTGTCTTCCGGATTTCCTCAGAGGTTTGGCTGTTGAGAAGAATCGTTCCCGGATGCGGCATCCGGTCCTCCCTGCGATAACCCCCTAGCGAAAGCCAGAGTTGTTCAGTATTGATATTAGCCGCTTCCACCGCCTGCTGAACGGTCATATGGAATTCCACGACGTTGAGAAAAAACTGAAGCAGATTCTGGTCCTGCGTATCACCACCCTGAACGGCAAAGGAAAGAAAGGGTTTGCCGTCTTTCATGGCAAGTGAAGGTGTCAGCGTTACCCGCGGTTTTTTATAAGGCATGAGCACGTTGAAAGGATTTAAGGCAGAATCCAGTACGAAACTCTGCATGCGCTGACTCATCCCGATTCCGGTATTCCCCGCAACACAGGCGGGAAGCCATCCGCCACTGGGCGTAACAGATACCACCCAGCCTTCCTCATCGCAGGCTTCAATGGATGTCGTCCCGCGCCGTAGCCTTTCCTCATACAGGTCACGGTCACCATCATGCGCTTCCTGAAAAGCGAGGTCACGGCTTTTCGGCCACTCATTTCCGAACCTTGATTTCAGGATGGATGAATAGGGATTGACTTTGCCTTCAAATGAATAGGGATCACCGGGTGCGCAGGTGCTGTCGTTATATCCATACTGGATCGTCGCCGCCCTTTGTTTCGCATATTCCTTGCTCAACAGTCCGCGCATGGGTTCGCCTGGTGAAAAATAAGGATCACCATAATAGAAATCACGGTCTGCAAATGCCAGGTTCATCGTCTGATAAATCGTGTGGATGTATTTCACGCTGTTGTAGCCCATAGCCGGCAGGTCGAAATTTTCAAGTATATTCAAAGCCTGCAGAAGGACGGGCCCCTGCGACCATTGCTGAAGCTTGTATACTTCTATGCCCTTATAGTTAACGTGCAACGGCTCTTCCTCCATTACCTTCCAGCGCGACAGGTCATCCATGGAAATAAGGCCGCCCTGTTCCTGGCAACCCCTTACAAATTCACGTGCTATATCCCCTTTATAAAACCGGTCATAAGCTGCATAGATGGCTTCTTTGCGGGATTTGTGCCGGCGAAGCGCGTCCTGTTCAGCATCCACCATTTTAGTCAATGTGGCCAGCAGATCTTTCTGAACAAAAATCTCCCCGGGTTCCGGCGCCTCGCGTGGTTGTCCGGAATGAACCAGAAACAATTTTTTACTATAGGGCCACAACCTGAGGGAATCTGCATAACGCTGCATATTGTTGGACACCTGCGCGTCGATGGCGTAGCCCGCAGCCATTTCCATGGCCGGTGCCAACACCTGTTTCAGGCTCATCGTCCCGTATTCTGCGAGCATATGGCAAAGCCCGCCCGGTGTGCCGGGCGTAACGGCTGCAAGAGGCCCGTATTCGGGTGGAAAATAATATCCGCGGGAATGATAATATTCCACGGTTGCCCTGCCGGGTGCGAATCCCAGTGCATCAATGGAAATGACTTTTTTCGTTTTCGGATTGTAAATGATAGCCTGGGTTTCACCGCCCCAGCTTAGTACTGCCCACTGCGTACACATGGAAGCCAGCATGGCACAGGCCGCATCCACCGCGTTGCCACCCTGATGGAATATCCGGGCTCCTGCTTCGGCTCCAAGCGGCTTTCCGGTAATGGCCATCCAGTGCCGGCCATGCAGTGGAGGCTTCTGGGTTTTTTGTGCCGTGAGATTTTTTATTGACAGCAGACAGAATAAAAACAGCAGGTATTTCATGGCGGTGATTGAGATTTAAAGTTAATGACAAATCCCCGTCGCGCTCCTGTCCAATCCGTCATTCACTATATTTGTCTAATCAAAAAACACGAATGAGCACTACCATCAAATGTCCGAACTGCCGTCATGAATTTGCGATGGAAGAGGCTGTTTCAGAACAATATAAAAAGGACCTGCGGGAGCAGATGATCAGCTTCACGAGGAAGAAAGAAGAGGAATTCCAGCTCAGGACAACCACCCTGTCGAAGCAGCTGTTGGAACAGGAAGAAGCTTTTCAGAAAAAGCTGAGCGAAGAAAAAAAGATCTTACAGCAGTCCATAGAAGAGAACCTTCGCAAATCCATCCATGGTGACTTTGAAAACCGGCTTGCCCTTCTGCAGCAGTCTAACGAAGATCACCAGGAGAAACTGAGGCAGGCCCGTCAGAAAGAACTCGAATTCCTTCAAAAAGAACAGCAACTCCGGACCCGCGAAGAAGAGCTGGAGATCTCCGTCCAGCGACGCCTGCAGGAAGAAAGGACGCAAATCCGGGAAGAAGTCAGGAAAACAGAAGAGCAAAAGATCCAGTCGCGTGAACAGGAGTTTCAGTTCCAGGTACAGGAACTGAAAAAACAACTCGAGGATCAGAAGAAGCTGGCCGAGGAACAAAAAAGAATCGCGGAAGAAATGAAACGTAAGGCCGAACAGGGGTCGATGCAGCTTCAGGGCGAAGTTCAGGAACTGGCCCTTGAACAACTTCTGCAGACGGCTTTTCCCTTCGACCGTGTAGAACCCGTTGGAAAGGGCGTGCGCGGTGCCGACTGCATCCTGGCGGTCAGGAATTCCCTTGGACAGGATTGCGGTAAGATCATCTACGAAAGCAAGAGAACTAAAAATTTCGAAGCCGACTGGGTTGACAAGCTCAAACATGATATGAGGCAACAGGGGGCGCAGGTGGCCATCCTCGTTACACGTGTGATGCCCAGGGATATGGAAATCTTCGGTGAAAGAAATGGTATCTGGATCTGCGATTTTTCTGAAGTCCGTGCCCTTACGGAAGTGCTGCGTGCGGGCATACTGAATGTTTTTCAGGCCAACCGGACGCAGTCCAACAAAGGGGATAAGATGCAGCTGCTATATGACTATCTCACGAGTGCCGAGTTCAGCGAACAGTGGAAGGCCATACGGGAAGGTTTTTCTTCCATGAAGATGTCGATTCAGCGGGAGCGCGACATGATGGAAAAACTCTGGAAGACCCGGGAAAAGCAACTGGAAAAAATTTTATTAAACGCAGCACATATCAAGGGCTCGATGGAAGGCATCTCAGGACAGGAGGATTTCAACATGAACCTGATCGACGAATCAGATGAGATCCTTGGGATAGAATAGGGTAAACCGCCGGCTAGGTAAATATATAGGTAAGCACCAGGTCATCGAAAAACTTATAGAAGACGGACAACGCAACAGGCTTGTCTTTGCTGAACTCAAAATTCAGTGAGGCGCCGTTTTCCTTTCTCATAAAATAGGGAGGCACCCAGCGGATGTGGGCGCGAAAATCCACACCGCCCAGGCTGTACCATTTATAGACCGATTCCTTTGCACTCCAGAGCAGTGTGAGCTGGCGCAGGCGGTGACCTGTTTTTTCGAGTCCTTCAAAAGCAATATCCGACTCCCCTTCCGAAAGAAATTTGTTTCGGATTCGTTCAACGGCAGGACTCGCTTTCTCCACATCCACGCCCACGCGGTGACTGCTGCTGGCAATCGCCGCGGCATAGGGCCCGAAGTGGGAAATTGAAAAATGATACTTTTCATCCTTCAGGTAGGGCTTTCTGGTGTCGGCAATCAGTATTTCTTCCAGCGGAAAATCCGGGAACAGTTCAGCAAGCAGGTAACGGCCCGCCAGGTGTTGCAGTCTCTTCTGGGCATGGGAAACATTTCTTTTGAGGGGAACTTTTTCTAAAAAAAAATCCTCCTTTTCCGTAATATGCCAGATGGCCAGACGGGTATTTTCGTTGATATTATGTTGATAAAATAAGGGCATCCCCAGGTGGCTTAGTGCGAAATTCGCTGCGTTTAACCGGTAGCAAAAAAACGAATAAAGCTTTAAACGAATGATTTTATCTGATTTGCGCATTATGGAGGAAATGAAAAAAGGAACGATAAAGATCGAGCCTTACCGGCGTGAGTGCCTGGGCAGCAACTCATATGATGTTCATCTCGGTCCCTGGCTGGCAACATACCGTGAGCACATCCTCGATGCCAAAAAACATAATGAAATTGAATCTTTCGAAATCCCTGATGAAGGGTTCGTCCTGTACCCCCACATTTTTTATCTCGGTGTCACGGCGGAATACACAGAAACACATGAACACGTTCCCTTTCTCGAAGGAAAGTCTTCCACCGGAAGACTTGGCATCGATATCCATGCCACGGCCGGCAAGGGCGACGTGGGATTCTGCGGGAACTGGACACTGGAAATTTCCGTCAAGCAACCCGTCCGTATTTATAAAAATATGCCGATCGGACAGCTCATTTATTTCCCCGTCGACGGAAACATTGAAGTGAAATACAATCAGAAAAAAGATGCTAAATACAGCGGGCAGACCAACAAACCCGTCGAAAGCATGATGTGGAAGAATACATTCTGAAGCGGCTTTTCATTTATTCCTTTTCACCCGCCCTTTAAAAAGCATCTGCGCCGTACTTGCGATAGTAAGCGATGGCGAGGCCGATCACTTCATCATAGGCATTTAAACCCTGCGGCTGCCGGTTGGCTTTGAGATAGTCACCGTACATCCGCCGCAATAAGGGTTCGAAAGGGTTCTGGTATTTCTGATAGAAACTGCGCAGGTCCCGGAGATCCTGCCGTACGGAAGGTTTGAGTGATTCGCGGTAAGGAATGAAGGCGGTGGAATCCAGCAAATAGAGGGCATTGGCGGAATACAGGTAAATATCCAGGTAAACTGAATAACGAAAGGCGGGGTCAGAGGAGGTCTTGGTGGCCAGAAAGCCACAGAAATTGGCTTCCTCCTCCTTCGCATAGCCAAGCTGGTGACCAATCTCATGGCAACTTACAAACGGCTGTACAAAGGTTGGTATGGTCGTGTTCACCTGCGCCTCGCCGCTGAAAGGATTATAATATCCACTGAATCCCATATAATTCATCAGGTATCCGTAAAAAGAAAATTTTACCGAAGGATTGGGATAGGAGATGGAAGGATATTCCCTGCTGAGTCCGCGGTAAGCCTGGATCGAATGTTGAAATACGGTATCAATCTTTGCAAGCAACGGCCTTGCCCTGCGGGAAGCGGAGTCGGTTTCATTCATTCTGGATACCATCAACCCGACGAGCGTTTTTAATTCATCTTTTGAATACATTTTTTCTTCCAGACCCAGCCTGCTGCCGAGTGGCATGCGGTCGTAGTTAAGTCCCCAGAAAATATTAAAAATGAGATAGACCCAGAGAATCTCGGCCAGTAATCTTTTCAGCGAGAGCATCAGGAAGCTGCGGTGAAGCTGCCGGCGGAATGCGCGTGTCACAAAACGGATCACGGAAAATAAACCATAAATAAATACAGCTGCATACAGGATATCTCCCATACTGAAAGGAATCCATCCGAACAATATTCTGAGAACACGCGAGATCCATGGATACACTCCGGTGGAATAATATTTTTCCACGAGGTGCGGAAAGAAGGAAAATATTTTAATGAAGACCGCCAGCAGCAGAGGCAATAGCCAGGGCCTGATGCGTTTCCATTGCATAGCCTTAAAAATACAGATTATTAGCCCATCCATATTATATTGCACTGTATAGCTTCCCATGGATCTGGAATTTAACAGGAATGAAGATTTTATGAAGCAGTCCCTTGGACTGCTTCGCAGCCGCTTTCAGAAAATTTCGCTGGGCGGCGGCCTGAAAGCCGCGGAAAAACAAAAAGAAAAAAACAAAAAAACCGCCAGGGAAAGGATCGCATACCTGCTTGACCCCGACGCGGAATTTATTGAGATCGGTGCATTTGCAGGATATGAAATGTATGAGGAATACGGAGGCTGCCCGGCAGGCGGCACGGTGGCGGGCATTGGATATGTAAGCGGGAGGCAGTGCGTTATCATGGCCAATGACCAGACCGTCAAAGCAGGCGCCTGGTTTCCCATTACCGGCAAAAAAAATCTGCGTATACAGGAGATCGCGATGGAAAATCATCTGCCCGTGATCTACCTGGTAGACAGTGCCGGCGTTTTTCTTCCCCTGCAGTCCGAGATTTTTCCCGACAAAGAACATTTCGGAAGAATTTTTCGAAACAATGCGCGTATGAGTGCCATGGGCATTTCGCAGATCTCTGCGGTTATGGGTCCCTGTGTGGCCGGCGGCGCTTACCTGCCCATCATGAGCGATGAAACACTCATGGTTGAAGGCAACGGTTCGATCTTCCTCGCAGGTCCCTATCTTGTCAAAGCGGCTATCGGAGAAAACACCGATAACGAAACCCTGGGCGGCGCCGTCACACACACGTCTATTTCGGGAATAGCCGATTATAAATTTTCCACTGAAGAAGAATGCCTGGATCAGGTGCGCCGGATAATGGCTAATCTCGGTCACCCCGCGCAGGCGGGATTCGACCGTATTGCACCCCTCGCGCCGGCTAAGGATCCCGCCGGTATTTACGGCATACTTCCCCAGGATGCCACGCGGCCGTATGATATGCTGGAAATCATTGATAGACTCACGGACGCACCCGGCCTTCAACAGTTCAAGGAAGATTATGGCAAGACCATCCTCTGCGGTTATGCACGCATCGACGGATGGGCGGTAGGCATCGTGGCCAACCAGCGTACCGTAGTAAAATCAAAAAAAGGCGAAGTACAGCTCGGAGGGGTGATTTATAACGACAGTGCAGATAAGGCCGCGCGTTTTATTATGAATTGCAACCAGAAAAAAATTCCACTGGTATTTATCCAGGACGTCACGGGCTTTATGGTTGGCACCCGCAGCGAGCATGCAGGCATTATTAAGGATGGGGCGAAAATGGTAAATGCCGTCGCCAATTCCGTAGTGCCCAAGTTCACCATTGTCGCCGGTAACTCTTACGGCGCAGGAAACTATGCCATGTGCGGCAAGGCTTACGATCCGCGACTGATCTTTGCCTGGCCCGGAGCAAAAATTGCCGTCATGGGCGGCGATCAGGCCGCGAAGACCCTGTTGCAGATTCAGGTGGCGGCCCTGCAGTCGAAAGGAAAAATCATTGATCCTGCGGAAGAAAAAAAACTGCTCGATGAGATCCGCGGCCGTTATGAACAGCAGACCAGCCCTTACTATGCGGCCGCCAGGCTTTGGGTAGACGGGATCATCGATCCG